>Ga0257125_1002950_pt1 | contig 12886 bp, 10 predicted proteins | sample SI106_200metaG_FD_190183 | JGI IMG/M metagenome (GOLD analysis project Ga0257125, IMG submission 190183) | Marine microbial communities from Saanich Inlet, British Columbia, Canada - SI106_200 | ecosystem: Environmental > Aquatic > Marine > Inlet | place: Canada: British Columbia | collected...
AAGAATAATTTTTTAACCACAACAGGCACTGGCGGAATAATACCTATCAAAAATCCTGATCGGATTTTTAAAATTAGGTATTTTTCGTTCAGACACTAAATAGTAGTAAGATGATCTTTAAAATCAGGTTGTGAAATGAGTGATTTACATCGCTCAAATCGACCTACTGAATAACTCCAGAAATCGTCTACTGGATTTTTGTTTGCGTGTTGCACAACACCCCAAAGCGTCCATAACAAATCACAAAGTACTTTGTAAATTACCATTCGACTAACCTGATCTTTTGGCGGTGGTCCAGCGAAATAAGACTCCAATAGCACTTTATCCTGTTCCTGTCCGAAATTTGCCTCCACAGAAAGATCTCCCAGATCCCACATGGGATCGTTATTTCCGGCATATTCCCAGTCAATGATAAATACTTTTTCTCCATTATCAATAAAATTTTCTGCTAAAGGATCACAATGGCAGGGAACTAGATCAACTGGTTTGGCTTCCATTACACTTCTTATTTTTTTTGCCTCAGATTTTACCATTTCGTATCCATCCGGTACATCGGCATTTAGCTTTTTGACCAGTGTCAGGTATTCATCAATCTTTTCAAAAACATCGAATCGATTCTTGAATTTCTGACCGTGTTGATGCATTTGTCGAAGGGCCTCACCGGATCTCCTGACACTGCCTAGATTTTGAAATCTTTCCTCATTTAGTGTGTCGCCTTCAATAAATTCACTCAACATTAAGCCATCACTGCTATCGAAGAATAGAACTTTGGCAGATACTCCGGATTCGGCTGCTACCATTGCATCATGTTTTTCATTCTGGCGATTGATGAATTCGTCTGTGCCAGATCCCGGAATCCGTAACAATTTCTTTTGGTTTTTGTATGTAAGACAATATACTAGATTAGTAAGACCTCCTAATCGTTCAGCAGTTATCTCTTCTACCGGCATATCTTTCAACATTGGAATTCGAACATAATATTCGTGAATATCTTTCATTTCGTATATCTCCTAATATTTACTGTTTAGTTGTTAAAAATATCGATGTCTGCAAAATTTTCTTCCTTAATCATTCATAACATTCCAACAATAGATAACACTGACAACTCCCTACAGGAAGCTGATGAAGAAGTAATCAAAGCAAATCATTATCACTTTCCCTTTGAAATTGTCTTAAAATCAAGGGATAAGCATGAATGTCGAAAATCAGTGTTTTATAGTTCCTGTGGCTTCATCCCAAAGAAATTTTAAGCCGTTCCTTTCACGTTTGGTTTTAAAAATCGGCCAAAGCCATCTTTTTTTATGGAAATAACTTAGATCATTCAGGTGGTGGTGTTTCACCTCCTCGTCTGTTAATCTATCCTTTATCGTGATATTGACCGGATCACTGAATAGTTGTCTTACGACAACCTCAACTTGAAAATCAGGACTAAGAATAAAATTCATCCATTCTTCTGCAACCTTTTTTAAGAAGGGGTACTTTCGAAGCTCGGCACTCATGATGAAGTTGTCTACCCAACCTGTTGTACCTTCGATTGGATCAGCCATTTTCCAGATTTCACCCCGTTTTTTCAGGTCACCAAATGAAAAACCCCAAGTCGTTGCTAATGCCATTCCATACAGATCATCTGCTGTATCCACCCCTTTCCAGAAGGAATGTGCATTATGTGCAAGCACTTTCAGTTTTGATGAGATCTCTTTTTCCCTGAGTTTTTCATATCTGTACAAATCATCACCTCTTAATCCAGCTGACAATGCGACGATAAACAGATTGGTTTCATAATAATCGCTTGAAATGGTGTACTTGCTTTTAAATTTAGGATTCCAAAAGACATTCCAACTGGTGGGCGGTGAGTCAAAGAACTTGGTATTATAAGCTAGTCCGTAGGGGCCATGGGCCATGGGAACTCCATATACTTGGCCGTGATCATCTGTGATATAATCTGCATTTTGTAGTGAGGTGATGATATTTTTATAATTTGGAATATTTTTTAAATCGACCGGGATGATTAATTTTTTTTTGATATACCCAAATCGAAAATCTTTTATAATATTATGTGCGGGAGAAATGATGTGATATGATTTACTTCTAATGCCATCATAGAAATTTTGAATATCAGAAACATTGTGACTGATCTCCAATCGGACCTCTTTCCCATACTTTTTTTTGATCAACGCTTCAAACTTCTCAACTTGCTTGTGAGGGAAATACCCTTCCCAAATTAACATTTTCAGAATGTCTGCTCCCTCTGAAATGGAGGGAGTTACTATAATACTGATAAAGAATATGGCCGTTATTATTTTATAAATACATAACAATGGCTTCTTCATGTTTTTCTCCGATTCTCATAGTGACAATAAATGGATTGCAAGAAAGCGTTATCAAAGATCTTGGTGATCTGTAGAAAAACCTTACGCTTCAACCCAGCAATTCGATTTTTCATATGTAAAAGAAAATCTGCAGACTTCCTTGGTATAAAAAAGATTTGGTTAAATAACTGAAAGTGACATTATCAGACACTTCATAGGTTGTTCAATGCCCAATTCTACTCACCCGGAAAACACATGAATTTATAATCGTACAAAAGAATCTCATTTTTATTAACTGCCTGTAGCATTTTCAGACTCTTTTTTAGGATTCCCCTTTAATTTTGTGATGATTTTGTCAAAATGGGTTTTCAACTCCGTAATTCCTTCTGGCATTAATATGATTATTAAAACCGTAATGACACCAAATATTAAAGGTCGATAGGCTTCCAAGGGTCGAAGAATCTCATTTAAAAAAGTGAATATAAAAGTCGCATATAATACACCAGGAAACCTTCCCAATCCACCCGTAATAAGAATTACCAGTAATAAAACGAACACATCCAATGATAATAAACGCTTAGAAATCAACCCGAAGTAGTGTGCATAAAAAGCCCCTGCTAATCCAGCCAGGAAGGCAGAAATTGCAAATACGATCAGCTTATATTTGTAGTCATTGATGCCCATACATCTACCAAAGGTTTCAGAGTCGCGCAGCGCAACGAATGCAAGGCCAATATTAGATTTGATAACAAGTTTGACAACAATAACGGATAGAAAGAATATTCCTAGAGCTAAGAATGCCGCCGGAACTCTATTGGTCACTGAAAATGTAATCCCTCCTAATTCTAACGGTGGTATACCAGTCAAACTATTCGCCCCTCCAGTACCAATTTTCCGTCCAGCCGTAATTAGTGCTGGCAGGGTCATATGCAGTGCAAATGTTACAATTGCCACATATAAGCCTTTCAGTTTTAGACAGGGTAATCCTATCAGGATTCCAACCAGAGAAGCTGCCATGGATCCGGCAATTAAGGCTAGCCATGGAGAAAACCCCAACTTCATGGAGAAAATAGAGGACCCAAACGCACCAATGGTGAAAAACGCGATTTGCCCAAAAGATGATATTCCAGCATATCCGAAAATGAGGTCCCAGGGGCCAACAACACTTCCCCAAATAAAACACATAATCAGAACTTGTAGAATATATAGATTATTTTGTAATAATAAAGGGGAGAAAATCAACATTCCAATAAAAAACGCTTTCCCAAAATTTCCCATGCTAAAGGCATTTTTTCCTGTTTTCACTTCTTCGTTTCCCATATTACCTCTCCCCGCATAAGCCTTTAGGTTTAAAAATCAATATGATCATCAGAGACAGGAACCAGCAGGGCATTACCCATTTATTTCCAAACTGAAAAGATACAATACTTTCCAACACTGCCAGCATTACTGCGGCATAGAATGCTCCTTTTAAACTCCCGATACCGCCAACTGCAACAATAATAAAGGCTTTAATAAAAAAGAGCCATCCGCCCTCTGGAGAAAGATTGTAACTGGAACCTAAAAATATACCGCTGATCCCGGCCAGTACTGATGAAACCCCAAAAGTATAACCGAATATTTTATTCAATGGGATACCAACAATTCTAGCGCCAGTGCCATCCTGAGCAACTGCACGCATGGATAATCCAATTAAAGTTCTTCTAAAAAACAGTCCCAGACTAATACTAAGAATTAGCGTTACCAGAAGAATTACCATTTTATAATTGTTTAACGGAAACCCGAAAACAATTATTGAACCCGTAATTGGACGAGGCAAGGTTTTCAACAATGGTCCAAAGAATATAAAGATTAAGGCATCGATAATTAAAGCCAGACCCAGGGTTGCTATAATAGCTGAAAATCCCCAGTTCGGTCTTCTTCTTAAAGGGCGAATAATGATTGTTTCTATTCCAACGCCAATATAAAACATCACCGGAATGACTAAAATAAATACCATCATGTAGTTAATATACTGAGAAAATAAAGCAAACAGGAGCCAGGCGATATACGCACCAATGGTTAACAGTGAACCATGGGCATAATTAAAAACACCCGATACTCCGTAAATAAGAGACAGTCCCATCGCCATAAGTATATATGAGCCGCTGGCAAGTAATCCATAAGTGACTATTCCGGCAATCTGATAAAACACGCTATCCATAAAACCTCCTGAAATCATGCACCAAGAAATACTTTCATCACATGATCATTGTTAAACATCTCATCTTTAGTTCCCTCGAAAACGATTTTACCATCGTCAATAATGTAAGACCGTTCAATCAATCTAGCTGATTCGACAACGTTTTGTTCAACCAATAAAACACTGGTACCAGTATTATTGATCTCTGCGATCTTTGAAAAAACATCGGTTCTGATAATTGGTGCTAGCCCCAATGATGGTTCATCAATGGCAATAAACTTAGGTGCTGCCATTAGTCCTCTCCCAATGGCGCACATCCGGGCTTCTCCACCGCTTAGGGTACCAGCTTTACGTTTTGACCACTCTTTTAATCTCGGAAAAAACTCAAAGACAAATTCCAGATTTCTTTTAACGATTGCAGGTTTTCTGGCATTCTTGTTATAGGCACCTAATCTTAAATTTTCCATCACGGTCATATCAGGAAAAAGATTACGATCTTCCGCGATATAAACAATACCCATTTCTGTGATTTGCTCGGTTGATAAATGACTAATTTCAACACCGTCATAACGAATGGATCCCGATTCGGGATTGATCAGACCACAAATGGTTTTCAGCAGTGTACTTTTACCATGCCCATTCGGACCAAGCACTGCAACGAGTTCTTTTGGTTCAACTTTGAGGGATATGTTTTTAAGTACTCTAAATTCCCCGTAATAAACGTTGATATTTTCAAGTTCAAGCATTGTCTTCACCTCCCGATCCCAAATAGATATCGATAACTTCTTTGGTTTTGGTAACTTCCAATGGAGGGCCTATGATGACTTTTTCTCCGTTATCAAGAATCATTAGTCTGTCACATAATTGAATAATGAATTTCATTAAATGCTCTATCACGATGATCGTGATACCCAGTTCACGATTGATTTTTTGAATTAATTCTAAAAAGAAATCGACATCAGATTCCCCTAGCCCACTAATAGGTTCATCCAGCAATAATATTTTGGGCTTTGTAGCAAGTGCGGTGGCGACCATGACTTGCTTTTTCTCCAACAGTGTTAGATTTTCAGCTAATTCTGTTTCTTTGGCTTTTAAACAAACAAAATCCATCATTTCCTTGATAACGCTGTCTTGATTTTCTTTAATTTGCCCGCCGAAATGAGCACCGACTTTTATATTTTGGTAAACGGATAAGGTCGAAAATAATTGAGGTGTCTGAAATGTTCTGGCGATTCCTCTATTACAGATTTGGTAAGGTTTAAGATTTATAATATTTTGATCATCAAATAAGATTTTTCCAGTTCCGGGTAGTGTCCCGGTTATCACATTAAATATAGTGGTTTTACCAGCTCCATTAGGACCTGCGATTCCAAAGATTTCTTTTTCTTCGATATCGAAATTTAGGTGGCTGAGGGCAGTAAAAGCACCAAATTTCATCGTGACGTTGTCAAGTTTTAAAATCATGTTAGAATTCCTAAAGAGTTTATGGCTTTGAAATACAAAAAAATATTTCGAAAATAATATACATGGTTGAACCAGTTAACAAGGAAGCAGGTACTAAAATACCATACTTCCTTAACATTCTATGTATTATTTAACCCATTCAGGAAGTTCAAATTCTTCACCTGAAACCAGTTTGTCATTTAGACCGACTGTTACCAGTTTTCCGTTTTGAACCTGAGTTACTTTACACGGAACACCTTCAGTAGTTGCTCTGTTATTTTCATCAAAGCTATGAACGCCTAGAATACTTTCAAATCTGCCGTCTTTGATTGCCTGAGAAACAGCTTTGTAGTTACTGGGATCCCCAACATTTTTTACAGCTTCTGCCCATATCTTAAGTCCGGCGTAGGTAGCAGCATCTTGAAATCCACTGGCTGCATTTGTTTCCTTTTGGGGGATATTAAATTTCTTAGCATAGGCTTTTCTCCATGCTCTACCTTTCGCATTCGGTAAATCACCTTTGGAAGAGTATCCAATTTCACCATTGGCTTTTTTGCCACGTAAAATAACATATTCAGGTGCAGCATGTCCTTCACCCATAAATAGAATTGACTTGGTAGGCATTTCATTAAATTGATCACGGAATTGAGCCATACCTGTTACATCCCAAACGTTAAAAATGATCAAACCAGGATTTAACATCCTAATTTTCATCATGATGCCACCCCATTCACGGGTTCCTTCCGGTGCATCCATCACAAAAGAAGTTTCCCAACCCAGTTCTTCACCACGTTCAGTCATCCCTTCAGTCAGTTGCTGAATGGCTGTCCAGGTACCACGGATAACTGCGATTTTTTTGTTTGGAAATTCATATCCGGCATTTCTGGCCATCTTCAAAATCGAGTCAAAAACCAATGGACCGTGAGTTAAACTAGTGTCTCCAACTGTAAAAACATTTTCTTTATACTTGGGATGTTTGGCTACTAACTCGGAAACGTTATATTCTGAAGCTTCACCATGGAAAAAAGGAATATCATATTTTCCAAATGTATCAACGCCGGCTTCTCCACCATAACCACATACTAAAGCGTCTACTTTTTCTTTTCCGATCAATTCTTCAGCAGCCAGTGCAAAGGTTTCAGCCAGAAGTTCTTTGGAATCAAAAAATATTAGTTCCAGTTGCCTACCTAAAAGTCCACCCTCAGCATTGATTTCATCTGCTGCCATGATGGCGGCATTTCGCATTTGCTGCCCATCATAAGCCATGCTTCCGGTGAGTGGAATGGGAACTCCGATTTTGATCGGTTTTTTATCACCCGCCAGCAATGGGGAAAAACCAACACTAATTAACATATAAGAGATCACGCTTATTAACATAATCAACCAATGATGCTTCTGTAGTTTCATTCTGCTCTCCTTGTTTTCGATTCGAAAAGAGTGATTTAACTCGATCGCCAATCGGGTTTTTGTGATCCGATATCATCTTTAGGTGACTTTTTTAAGCAACGAAAATCATGGGCCTTTCGAAATCATTTTGTTAATGGTCAAAACAGTGTGGATCAAATGATCCGACAAGATAACCTTGTTCTATTACAAGAAAAAAGCCAAACATATAGCATCGTATTTATTTTATCAAAAGGACATATTATCAATAAGATATGTAGGATATAACATCAGAGTAAAATCAAAATTGTACAATGGATCAATAATGCGGACAAATTGTCCGCTAACTTGACAAGTGATGAAAATAACACTCTAAATAATCCTGATTGATTAACTTAATAATTGGTGGGATTTATGATAGTATCAATATATCTATCTGATATTACATGGTATATATAAAAAAGGAGAAATCGGACAATCACTGATACACTTTGTATTGAAATGGACACTATGAATTGCGCTAAGAAGAGAAGCTATTTTATTGCTCAATTTGATACTTTTTCATTTTTCGATAAAGTCGCTGACGGCTAATCCCCAGTTCAAATGCTGCTGAAGTTTTATTCCATTTATTTCTTTCCAGCACATGCACAATCCGGCTACGTTCCTTTTCAAAAGGGTCTTGGTGAAAACCGGTAGAAAAGTCATTCGGCATATGCTCAATAGAGATGAGTTGGTCACGGCTGACAATTGAAGCATATTCCATGATATTTTTAAGCTCTCTTACGTTGCCAGGCCAGTCGTAGTCCATAAAATGTGTCAGGATATCCGGGGAAACACCGTTAATTGTTGTGTTCAAAGTTTGATTAAGCTGATCAATAAAATGAGTAACAAGTCTTGGAATATCCTCTTTTCGATCTCTTAATGGAGGTAGGTTGATTTGTACGACTTTAAGGCGATAATAGAGATCTTGCCGAAACCTGCCTTCCGCCACTTCTTGTATCAGGTCTTTGTTTGTGGCAGCAACGATTCTGACATCAATTTTGACTGGTTTGATATCGCCAACCTTTTCCAGCTCTTTTTCCTGAATCACTCGAAGTAAAGCCAACTGCATTTTAGGTGTGATATCTCCGATTTCATCCAGAAAAATGCTTCCCCCATCAGCAGCTTCAAACTTTCCGATTTTATCTTTAATCGCACCTGAAAAGGCCCCTTTCACATGCCCAAACAGCTCACTTTCCAAAAGGTTTTCCGAAACGGTTGCGCAGTTTACCTTAATCAATGGTTTGTCGTGGAATGCCCCGCTATTGTGCAATGCTTCTGCCACCAACTCCTTGCCTGTCCCCGTTTCTCCGTTTAAGAGAACCGTTGTCCGAATATCACAAAGGTTTTCGATCATCAGGAAAATGCTCTGCATGGAGGCTCCACCAATCATGGAGTGTCTCATTTGCTCAGAGCCTATCGTTTGGGTACTTGAAGTTGATTGACGATCTGTTCGAATAATTAGCACCCCACCGCTAACATGATTGTCATCATTAAATACGGGGTAAGCACATAATGTGTGCGCCTCTAATGTTCGTTTACCAAATGTGCATTGTATTCGCTCCTTTTGAACATATTCTTCTTTGACAATAGCTTCATTGACAACCTCAATACAAGCCTTACCGTCATTTGTAAAAAAAGTTTGCAAGGCCATTCCCTTAACTTTCTTTCCATCTACCATAAGGTGTTCTTGAGCTCTTTGATTAACCATTAATATCATCAGGTTTTTATCAACAGTGATTATCGCATCATCAGACCCTTTAAAGGTGGCTTCTAAGTATTGATTCCTAAGATCCATTTCATCGAGCGACAATTTATATGGAAGTGCTCGTCGGGTGACTTCTAACAAATCTTTTTGCAAAACTGGTTTGGGCAGGTAGTCAAAAGCGCCGAATCGAACTGCTTCCGAGGCAGTTTCAATGCTAGGAACACCTGTAATCATAATGACTTGACAATTAGAATTACTTTCCTTTACCACTCGCAACAAATCGGTTCCTGAAAATTGTTTCAGTACAATATCAGCAAAAATGATGTCAAAAATTTGATTGTCAATTACAGTTAACGCCTCTTGATAGCTATAAGCAACGGAGACTTGGTATCCTTCATCGGTTAAAAATCTTTTCAATGTGAAACAGATGCTTTCTTCATCATCGACGATAAGAATCTTATGACTCATTTCTATTTTCTCCAAAGGGCAATTCAATCGTAACTTTCGTATACTCCCCAAATATGCTTTCAGTCAGTAGGGAACCGCCATGATCTTTCACAATACCCTCGCTGATACTTAACCCCAATCCCGTTCCTTCACCGATCGGTTTGGTCGAGAAAAATGGATCGGTAATACTGTTCAGTGCTTCTTCAGCGATACCTACACCTTTATCGAGGAAAACAATTTGAAACATCTTGTTTTCGTCTTTAGACATTTTCTTACAAGATATTTGCAGTGTCTTGTTCTTGTGTTGTATCGGGTACTTGCTGTTTAATGCATATTGAGAATTACTGATAATATTTAAAAAAACCTGCTGGATTTGATGATGATGGCAAGTTATTTTAGGCCAGTTACTCGGATCATCGATCTGTAAATGAATGCTATCCTTTTCTAACTGAACATTAATTAAAGATAGTGTTTCACTTAAAATGCGACTCACCGCAATGGTGGTCTTTTTCTCGTGACGATGGCGAGCAAATGTAAGTAAACTACCGACTATATTAGCAATCCGGTTCCCTTCTTTTACAATACGGGTGCCGATATCATGTACCATACTCTTTTCTGGGAAATCATTTTTCAAAATTTGGGCATAATTGATTACACCGTTGATCGGATTATTGATTTCATGGGCGACACCAGCTGCCAGTAAACCAACCGAAATCATTTTTTCTTGATGGACCATTAATTCTTCAAATCTGACTCGCTCCGTAACATCATCCATTCGAATCACCACTTCCTTAATATTATTTCCTGATAGCGGATAAATAGTCACGTCATAAAAAGTTGATTGCCCTTCCCGGTTAATTTTGACATTGTTTTTTTCCAAAAGTGTACTTTCGGCGATGGCATTTCTGATTTCATTATGGTTAACGTTGGATTGAGGAAGTACTTTCTCAATGCCCTCACCAATGGCTTTGCTTGCTTTCAAACCAGTTATTCGGTGCGCTTCGGAATTCCAGTGGGTCACCTTCCCGTCCGCGTTGGATCCTACCAGTACGGAATGCATGGAATTGATGATACTTTGGACATAATTCTTCACCCGTTTAAGTTCTGTTTCTCGTTTTGCGATTTCAGTAAAATATTGCAATATTTCAGTTCTTGCCCGGTTGATAGCAATTACAACATGTTCCAATTCATCAGAAACTGTGTTTTGTTTTCGGTTTAGTTTCAGGGAACTATCCAGCACTCTCAAATTCTTTTGACTGGTAAACTGGGCAATTGCAGATAAGTGACGGGTGATAAAATGACGAATCACGAGTAATATAAAGATGGATACTAAAAAAGTTTTGATCATTTGAAAAACAAGAATTTGAAACACGGTTTCCCTCAATCGTTGATCCACTCCATCTAAGGAGGCAATTATTTGAAGGTGACCCACCTCGTGTTTGGTTCCATTCGCATCAATTAGTATCAGGTTGGAATGATGGCTAATTATATTTTGTTCTTTAAACGTACCGACTGAAGCTAATGTTTCATCTGCCAGTCCGGTAATTAGAAGATATTGGATGTCGGGAAGTTGAATGATACCATTGAGAAGTTTATAAATCTGGCTAATTTCCAGGTCCCAAGCCCCTACTGCCAGCCCTTGTCCATATCCTGCTTGAATTTGATGAAGCCGTTTTTCGATCAGTTGCACATCTTTTGAATAGTTTGTATACAGCTGAATACCTGTCGTCAGTAATGTAATAAAAGAACTGAACAGCAAAACATAAAACAAAACCCGATATGCCAACGGATTCTCTTTTTTATATTTAAAAACTCTTCTAAATAGGGTCAATCTTAATCCTTGAGTTATCGATTTTGAAGGTGATTTCTGCAATGATTGGGAATCCACTTTGTCCAGGTCAGTGCATGCTGTTTAATCCATTCGGAAGCCACGGATTCGATCTTTTGTCGGTCGATATCAACTTTGTAAATCAGGTGAATCAGCATCCGGTTATTGAAACTGATGTTCACGAGTGTTTGAAAGGCACATGGCCACTCCTTTTCCATCCCAGACCAGGTGGCTTTTTTTAACCATCCATTTTTGGGATTCCCGCAATCATGATGAAAATCAGGATTGATACCCCATTTCGGATCGGTTTCACACTCGAGTGTATATTCGGGAAACTCGATAAACTTACCTTCAAAATCCACATCGGTCCAATTGGGAGTCCAATTAAATACGAGTATCGGCTGTCGTTTGTTGAGCGCTTGTTTTAATCGTTCCCTTAGATCAACTGCCTTTTTCATTTCAACCACTTTGAATTTTAAATTCAGAGCTCGAATTCTGGCTCGATCCGGTTTCCCCCAAGGGCCGGATAAATATCGACCTTTAGGTACAGTCTCGGGAACGACAAACAATTGATAGCAGTTGTTCAGTGCTTTCCAACTCGGTAATCCAGGACAGCTTTTTTCCACATAAGAGGGATACCACCATTCTTCTCTTGTTCTAATGTCATGATTGCCGGCATCAACGATACCTCCTGCCTTGATCATACGCTGAAACAATTTAGATCCATTTCCTTCCCAAACCTCGATTTGCACATGATATTTTCCGCGGTATATTCCACCCCATTGTTCTCTGCTATCCATTGGGTGATATTCAACTCGAAATCCCATTTCTTCAAAAATAGCACCTGTAATGTGGGATAGAATAATTTGACTAGTCCAATTATTCGTAACGATCTTTATCGGTTTTTCAAAACTGTTGCAAACCGCAATTTGGTATAAACTGAAAGATGCAATAGTAAAAAATAAATTAATAATAAAGAAGGATCTTAATTTATTTTGATTCCTATGGTTGATCATGATGGTCTGCTTGCTATGTGTTAAACGCCGAAAATTTTTATGACCATCAACCTCTAAAAGGCTTTTCAATGTTTATTGGTTTGATGGTAAAACAAAAATAGTTTTTCAGAAACCGCTTTACCTATTTTTTTTACAGGATGCCAGTTAAGATTTTTTGCAATTTTTGTGAAATTTTATGCCTCTTCAGCAAAATCTGTGGATTATTTCCGGTTCAGGAAGATCTCCCATTGTATGAAATAAAGCTATCTTGAGGATTTTCTTGTAACGAGATTTATTTTACGATTTAACCCTTCGATAGAATAAACGACAGTTCCAACCCTATCTTAACAGTGACTTTAAAAAATGAATTAAAACCATGAAAAAATACAACGAGGACAACGAACGAATTAAACGTAAATATCTGACTTTTTTAAAGCAGGCCAAAGGTCAAAATGAAGCTTCAATTGATGCCATCGCCAAAGCAATTTCCTGCTTTGATCTATACAACAGATATAAAATTTTAAGGTATTTCATTTTGAACAAGCAATTGGG
>Ga0257125_1002951_pt1 | contig 12882 bp, 9 predicted proteins | sample SI106_200metaG_FD_190183 | JGI IMG/M metagenome (GOLD analysis project Ga0257125, IMG submission 190183) | Marine microbial communities from Saanich Inlet, British Columbia, Canada - SI106_200 | ecosystem: Environmental > Aquatic > Marine > Inlet | place: Canada: British Columbia | collected...
GTTAACATTTGTTGGTAATATAAAAATACGACCAATGAAACAATAATTCCACGGGTTAAATCCGTAATAACGATGATATTTTTTCGATCATATCGATCAACAATAACTCCTGAAAAAAACCCTAATACGGTGGCTGGAAAAAAGGAACAAAAGAGTGCAATTCCCATATATGTCGGAGATCCGGTAACATCAAGTACCCAAAATGATAATGCCAACATATAAAACTTATCCCCAATTTGAGACAGCAATTGCCCAAATAAAAGGATTAAAAGATTTCTGTTTTTCATATTTTTACCAGCTTGTTTTCAATGTGTAAAATCTTTTGAGGACTGGCATCTAGGGCACTTCTGCTCGTCACACCATAAGCAATCTCAAGTGATGTCTCGCCACTTTTTTTATTCGTAGTCTCCCGTTCTATTTTATAGACCTGAGCGACATGTGGGAATATCACTTTGTCATTCAATTCTGTTGTTGTCCAAATCCTTTTGACTTCAATCCTGCCGTGTGCTATTGAGACAGCGTCTTTATAATCAGTTGGCCCGGTATAGTTGGGATAAAGATATTCAATGTCCTCCAGCAGAGTCGGTTGATTCTTTTTAACGCAAAAACGTAGTGTGCTTTCCTTTCATCTACACGGCTAATTTGTTCTGCGAAGTAAACCTTTACCAGCTAAAGAACTAGAGAAACAGGTGAACAAATCATTAAACATTCCGTATCATCTGATTCATCTCAATGTGATGATCGGACTATATGAAAATTGTTGGAGTTTGTACATTTTTAATCTGAATTCTTTAACAAATACAGATTTGCGCTGCAGAACAAATTGGATGTGTTAAGGTAACCAGTGCCTCAATTTCAATATCCCAGCGATCCATAAAACCGTTGCACAGATTCAAGAGGAAACAGGGGGCAAATTCCCACAGTGTCCACCATTTTACTACTTATTTTCCCATATCATTCGACACAATCTCCCTGTAGCCCTTTAAAATCATGTATTTCAAAATCCTACTTTAATTTTGCCTCGGTTTTCTGACTTCCCGTTATTTACTTCTATTTCATTTTATCACCCTACAGTTAGTCCAATTTAGGACAAATTACGCCACAAGATTGGCCAAGATTTTTTCAAAAATTCCTCATGCAAATATTTGTTTGGTTGATCCAATCGATGTGATTTTTCGCTTTATAGATACTTTTAAGATTAGTATTTTCGGTTTCAAATTTCCCAGACTCTATTATTCATCTACCAAATCAAGCATAGCATTTGTTGAAACAACTCCTTAGCCCATTAAAATCAACTATCCTGTAGTTTTGATTAAAACTTAGCCCAAAATTCCTACTTCCCGATATTTCATTATTTTTCATTCTATTTCCTGCTAGGTGTGCCAATTTAATGACAGATTTTTGGACAGGAGTTTTCCATGTAAATAGTTTTAGCGATAAAGATCTATTTGTAAAAATAAGTTTTAGAAGCCTGTTACGCAGTCTCATTATTAGATTCTGTTATATGTTGATTCTGAAGTACACACTGATATTGTTAAAACAGCGGATGTCCGGGAAAAGTCGACTTTTAGCATGTTGATGTTTCTTTTTGATAAATAGGTAGCCCTATGATTGTGATACTGTAAATATATTTACTTTTCTATTAAATGCACTGTCTACACAAAGTGAAGCTGAACTAACTTAGATTTCAATGTCAATATCATAATATGGAAGTAACATTCATATGCCAACGGTGATCAATAAGTTCTTCAGAGTTGATTTGGACCTTTCAGAACACCGAAATCAACGACTGGATTCGTCAGAGCAAACAAAAAAGGACGCAAAGTGGGCGGACACCTTGCGTAAGTTCCTTCGCGAGAGGAATTAAAGCAGAATTTTGAAGCGATTACGGATTGCTAGATCGATATCTTCAAGGAAATATGGAGGACGCTCCAAATTAATGAGTTTTTTAGCGATGACTAAAGCTCTTTGCCTTGCATCCTCTGATCCATCTTTCTCCCACCTGTCACGAATTTTGGAATCCGTGACGCCATTGCCATAGAAGTATTCAGTTCGAAGATGATTCATTGTATGCGAGGAGCTCATATAGTTGCCCCCTGGCCCAACTGCGTTAATTGTTTCCATGGCAAGATGTTCGGCATCCACATTAATCCCTTTCAAAACTTTACAGGCATTTCCAATTATTTCATCATCAATCACATATTGTTCATAAGCAATAGTTAGCATCGATTCCAGCATACCAGCCGCATGATGGATGTAGTTGCTACCTCCCATCACGGCCAAAACAGTCGTAAACGCTTTTTCCCAGGCAGCCTGGGCATCAGGCAGTTTGGAGTCGGAAAGACCCGACGAGTTGTAATTGGGAATCTCAATATAGTGGGCCATCTGGTGGATAGCAGCATTCATCATACCGAATTCAACAGCTCCTCCAGAATATCCCATTGTTGCCATATTGGCTCGCCCCGGAATACCACCGTATAAAATTGGCGCTCCTGGATTGGTCAATTGACAGATCGTTATACCGGCCAATTGTTCCGCATGCAATTGGGCCAGGGTACCGGCCATTGTGAATGGCGATGTTGATCCAGCCATTGGTGCGCTGGATAGTGCAACCGGTATAGAATAGCGATTCGCTTCCTGCATGATTTTGGTTGACTGGGTGCAGAGCTTTAAAGGACTAATAGCAAAAGAGGTTATAATCGAAATAAATGGTTTCTTTTTCAGTTTCTCTTCGCTTCCGGCAACCATTGATGCCAGTTCAATCACATCACGCAACCCCTGTTCATCGTTTACACCTGACATAACGTGCTTATCGGTTGCTGATAGGCATGTGTAAAACATGTTGATGTCATAATCTTTTTCATCAATATCGGTCGGAATGCAAGGTCGCACAAGGAAATGGATATTATTCAACTGATCAACTAATTTGCTGATATTATAGAGGTCACGTAGAGTGGTTGAACGCGCTTCACCAGTATTGGGATCAAGTATTTTAATTGCTGCACCTCCTGTTCCCAAATGGACACGGTTTTCCCCCAAATCGAGGCATTGACGCTTGTTTCTACCGTGTAAAAGAACTTGTCGGGGCGCTTTTACAATATTAGTTTGAACCATTTCCCGAGGAAGAAAAAACCTACTCTTATTATGATCCACAATGGCTCCATTTTGTTCCAGCAAACTCACGGTATCCTCAAGACCTTTTTCAAAGGCAATTCCTGTTTCTTGCAACATGAGCAATGATGCTTCATGTATGGTTTCGATATTTTTTTGGGTTAGTGGTTTGTAAAGTCCGCCCGGAAGGCCTTGTAGATTCATAATATCTTCTCAATTTCAATTTTGGGTTAGTGTTGTATAATTAACAATAAATATTAGGAAAAAGCTGAATAATGCCACCTATTTGAAATATTGAAGTAATCTTTTTCAATCACACAGTGATAATTACACTATCATTTTGGTTAGGGATAGATTTATTCGCAAATAGTCAAATCAAAGTCTAGTCAAAGTCGATCAAACCGATATTAATTGCCATGACCACGGCTTGAGACCGTGAGGAGACCCCCATTTTACGATAGATGTTTCTGATGTGGGTACGACTGGTAAAGTCCGAAATTCCTAGTTCAGTAGCTATCTCTTTGTCGCTATATCCTTTAGTCATAGATTTCAGAACTTCCAGTTCGCGTTTGGATAGAGATAGCTCTTCAATGCGCTCTTCTTTCAGTACTTCCTTACCTTGAAAATTGAATTCTGTTGGGGTTAGGTTATGATCCAGGATTTTTATATCATGCATAACATCTTTAATAGCTTCGATTAAATCGTTTTTATTTACATCTTTCAAAAGGTAGCCACAAGCACCCGATTTAATGCATTGTTCGACGTACTTAGGATGATCGTAATTGGTCAATATAATCACTTTGATGCCGGGGTACTTATCCCTAATACACCTGACAGACTCAAATCCATTCATTCCGGGCATTTTCAAATCCATTAGTATGATATCCGGTTGTTCCCCTTCGCTGATCATTTCCAGACATTTAGTGCCATCTCTAGCTGAACTCACAACAGTGAAGCTCTTCTCAAAAGTCAACATTTTTTTTATTCCTTCACAGATTACTTCCTGATCGTCAACTATCATGATTCTATATTCCTGATCCATTTTTTCCCTTCTAAGTTGGAATTTTTATAAAAAGTTGAAAACCGTTATCTGAGTCGGATAAAATTTTTAGTTCTCCTCTTAATCCTTCAATTCGTTGTTGCATGTAAAAAAGGCCATAATTGCCTTTCTCCGGTGATATCAAACTTTCAGTATAGTGGTTTGAACCAATTCCGTTATCTTTGATATGGATTTTTATAAAAGATGAGTCAGCTACCAATGACACATCAACTTTGGTCGCCTGAGAATGCTTAGCAATATTGGAAAAGGCCTCTTGAAGGATGCGGTAAAGCCCTAGTGTCATATGTGTGGGTATTTGGACCTCTTTTTCAATATTTTGAAACACATCAATACCTGTTTTTGAAGCGAACACATCAAAGAAATTCTCAAGTGCAGAGTGCAAACCGATGTTGTCTATCAGATCCGGATGTAGCACTGAAATTATCTTCCTGGATTGCTTGATGGCTTCCTGCAAATTTAGGTTTAATTGTTTAAAACTATCGACTGGTGCCCCCGGAATGGACAACAGATGTTCAATTCCGTTCTGTAACCCGAAATGAATACCCGTAAGGGTTTGTGTCAGCGTATCATGGATATCTTCTGATATTTTTTTCCTCTCCTGCTCACTTGTGTCCAGAATCCGTTGCGTGAGTAGTTTCAACCTTTTGCCGTGCACTTCCAAATCCTTGACCATTTGGGTGTTTTCAAACATCATCGAGGCAATATGCAAAAACTGAAACAGAAGCCTTTGGTCTTTTTTATCAAAGGGAAATGCCTTAAACTTATTACACAAAACAACGACTCCGCTTGTTCTTCCGAAGATAGAAAAGGGCGCAAAAGCAGCCTGTTTTTTGGAGAATTGTGAAATGCTTTTGCTACTTTTGCCTGTCGTGCCTAAATAGAGTGTACTTTTTTCTTCCCAAGCCTGCTTGGCCAGTTTATATAGTTCTACCGGAATTATCTTATTCATCTTCATTAGCCTCTTTCCTTTCAACGCAGGATCGAAAAAGGAAAAGTAGCATTCTTTGATCTGATAAAAATCCGATAACTCTTTAATTGCCATATCAACAACCTGTTCTTGCTTGAAGGTCAACATGATATTGGCAGTATAAGTGTATATGTGTTGCAGCATCGTCATTTGTTCCCCAATTTTTTGCTCTTTTAAGGCAACAACTCTTCTTAAATAAAAAATGGGAATCAGCAGGATAATACTCACAAGAAAGATAATGGTAAGAAGTTTAACCATCTGATAGGTATTTTTCCGGGCAATTTCCTGTGTGTAATGTGAGTTAACTGCTGCTACGATCTCTTGATCGGAATATATGGGAAAGGAGCCTCTAAAATAACTGGCATCCCCTATTTGAATCTCATCGTACAACACGGATTGATCTTCAAATGTTCTATTTTCAGGGGAATCAGGGAACAATGAGAAATCAAAAGACGGAAAAGCCTCAAGTGAACCAAAAGATGATCCTGATTTCAATGACACACTAAAATGTGTTCCGGACCATTTTGACATTCTCTGGATAATACCAAGTTCAAAATAACTGATTGCTTTTATGAATCCGGACCGATTCTTAACGACTTGCCATCTACCGTTTTTTTTCTCAGCTTTTTCTGAATAGATGGGGACTATCGAAGACAGAGCCAAACGATTCTCCAATACCTCAAATTGTGTTAACGTTTTTTCCGGTATCGGATATTGATAGGAGATACTCGGTTTCACTTGGTTAGCGAGAACACCTTGAAGCTCTTTTTCTAGCGGTTTCCCAATATCTATTTGGTAAGACTGGTAGTATTTTTTATGAAAATGCGAGTACGCCCCAGCACGAATTAACTCTTTTTGTATTGTATAAAAAACAATTAATTGGCCCTGGTTGTTGTAAATCATCACCTCATCAACGTTTCTATTTGTTAAACTAATTAAATTTAATTGGTTAAGCATTTCATAAATCAAAGATTTTACGGTTTGTTCCTCTGAAAGATCCCGTCCATTATCAATAATTTCAAATCTATCGATAATTGCGCCGGTTTTAGCTAGCTGTCCGGTATATTCAGATAAATCATTTTTTGTGTTTTTGATTGTATCGGTGAAAATCAGAAATGTATTTTCGATGATCTTGTAGGAAGCGGCTTGATTTTGTATATTTGTGGTATAAGAAACGACGGCAATTATAATAATCATGACTAAAATAACTACAAGGGAGATAATCGATGTCAGACGTTTCTCCAATTGAAGTTTCAAGTTGTTCAAGAATGCATTTTCACCCAATGCCGAGTTTTTGTAGTCGTCACTCATACCGTGCTTTTATTTGTTATAACAGATTACATAATGTCTTACTTTGCTCTAAATAGGCCGGTTAGCGATACCTAGTATACCAAAGGCATTGCATGGAAGAACTTTGAGGCCAATACCATTGGTTTTTAGGGGGCCAGCAATTGTTTCAACCGTTCATCTTTTTTGATGTTTTCAGCGGTATCCTTTAATACGATTTCACCACGCAGCACGACAAAAGCTTGCTGTGCAATGCGTAACCCGAGTTCTATATTTTGTTCCACCAAAACTATCGCCATATCCTTTGCCAATTCATATAAACGGTCCCCAATCTCTTCAATTACGCCTATCCACACACCTTCGGTGGGCTCATCCAATAGTAACAAACGAGGCTGTCCTAGTACAGCGCGACCGATTGTCAGCATCTTCCGCTCACCACCTGAAAGAGTTCCTGCTGCCTGGCTGAGACGTTCTTTCAGCTTGGGAAAGATCTCCAAAGCAAAGTCGATATTCGCATTAAGTTTTTTAGAAGGCGTACCCAATATCAAATTTTCCTTAATTGTTAACGATGAAAAAATCGAAAGCTCTTGGGGGACGTATCCGATCCCTTTGCGGATACGTCTTTCATGTTTTTGAGAATTTATGTCTTCACCCTTAAATTTGATGATACCGTCGGTTTGCCTAATATTATCACCTACAATCGATTTCAACAAGGTAGTTTTACCGACTCCATTTCGCCCAAATATGGCTACTGTCCCTTTTTCAGGAACATCCATCGATAAACGGTTCAGCACCTGGGAACTCCCATAGCCTGAACAAAGATCCTTTATTTCAAGTATATTTTTAGACACGGCTGGTATAAACCTCTATAACTTGGTTAGATGATTCAATCTCCTCCGGGGTGCCTTCGTCAAGCACCTCCCCGTTACTCAGGACAATGATGTGGTCACAGATATCTTTAATAAAATCAAGATCATGCTCCACAATCAAAATGGCACAATTTTGTTTTGCCTTAAGGAGCAGTTCACCCGTAATTTTGCGTTCCTCCTTGCTCATACCTGCTGTGGGTTCATCAAGAAGCAGCAACCGCGGTTTTAACGGCGAAGGCGTAGAGTTTTCCGCCTGTTGTTCCTGACTGAGTTCGCGATTACTTAACAAGTCATGGGTAGCCATAGAAATTTCAAGCCATTGTTGTTCGCCATGGCTGAGATCACTGACGCGGTCATAAGCGCGGTCTTGTAGATGAAAACACTCCATAATCTCCAGAATTTCCTCATGCAGAGCTTTCTTGCTTCTGGACCACAGCAACTTCCATGAAGATTCACCTGCCTGCTTGGCTATCAGCAAGTTGTCATAGACGCACAACTCAGGAAAGACAGATGTAATCTGGAATTTTATACTCAATCCCAGTTGTGAACGTAGATGGGGATTCATGCAGGTAATATCTTGGCCGAGAAAACAGATTGTACCTTTGTCGGGAAAATGCGCGCCTGAAATGGCTTTCATTAGCGTTGTTTTTCCCGAACCGTTCGGGCCGATCAAACCGTATATCTTATTATGATCTATTTTCAGGTTCACACCGTTCAAAGCGCACAATGTGCCGAATTGTTTACAAACGCCCTGGACTTCTATAATCCTCATGCTCTGAGTCCTCCTATACGTATTTATCTGCTTTCACTTTCAGCTTTCGTGTCCCTCTAAAACCAAAATAACCGATACGTTCACGAGTACCAACGAACAGTCCAACAATTCCGTGGGGACGAAATAAAATCACAACGATCAAAATAGCTCCGAGTACAATTTGCCAGTAATGCTTGATCATGTTGATATCAGAGAGATACAGTCGGGCCATTTCAATGGCAATCGTGCCGATAATCGCGCCAATCAAGGTACCGCTTCCACCGAACAGACAATAGAGTGCAGCATATGCGGAAAAGGTAAAGCCCAGAGAAGTCGGTCCAACAAAGCCTTCATGAAGACTAAAGACTCCGCCTGCAAAAGAGGCAATCGCGGCCGCAAAAGTGAAAATAATTAACTTAGGCACCTGAATCTGATACCCAAGAAATTTCAAACGTTCTTCACTTTGACGTAAACCAGAACAAACCAACCCCAATTGAGATCGGACGACAAAACGACACAGAAGGTAAATAATCGTCAAAAAAAACATGACGACGTAGAAGGCTTTGACACCGGGAATAAACTCCACGCCGAATACTTCAACAACTTCCCAAAGTGTCTGTCCATTAGCTGCGCCAACCCAAGCCCAACCAGTAAAAAAGCGTTCACCGAGATAAGACAAGGTCATTGTTCCGATGGCGATAAAAATGATTGTTGGCACACGCTTTCCGAGGAACAGAAAGGCTCCAAAAAAAAGACCGAGCAAAATACCGATTCCAATGGCACCGGCAGAAAGGACATAAAAATTGATCACTTGAGCCTTATTCATCAGAATGGCTACAACGTAGCCTCCGATGCCAAAGAAAAACCCCTGCCCAAAGGTGAGAATTCCAGTATACCCCCAACACAACTCAAAACTGATTGCCAGCATGGAGAGAAGCAAAAAAACGGTCAGGCTGGAAATCACAAATTTGTCTGCTATTAAGGGGACAAAAAGTAACAACGCAAATACCGCTCCCTCAAAAACTGGAAGAGCCCGATATTTTGGGATTTTATTCATATTGATTTTATTTTTTAAACACATTCTCGGGGATCAACCATATCATACTGATCCAGGATTTCATAAGTTTTACCGACGTTGCGTGCAACATAAATGTTGAATTTGCAATGATTACCAACCATCTCAGCCGGACCTCCAATTGAATCTTTAAGTTTAATACCTGGCAAAGCCTCGGTAATTGCCTCTGTTCTCAAATCGCCATTGGTTTTGATAATCGCTTGCTCATAAAACTGAAGACCTCTCCAGGTAGAACCTGGTGCATATCCAGGTTCTGCTTTCGTATCAGGGAACATATCATAATATGCTTTCTTGACCATTTTATTGTATGGTCGATCCAGGTGTAGATAAGATTCCATGCAGCTAATCAGTCCGGGAATGTATTTTGAAGGAACAAAAGTATACATGCTCTCATCCATAAAGTGGCAACCAACCCTTCCACCGTTTTCATAATAGCCGGATTCAAAAAGTGATTTATAGAAAGAGAGCCATCCCCCGACAACATTACTTAAGACACAATCGATTTTTTCGTTGTTTATTTTTGCTATCAATGAGGCAAAAGAGGTTTGATCCATCGGATAGTATTCTTCAAATACGATATCGATGTTTTTCTCTTCCAAAATCTTCCGATAGGCCTTATTAAAATTTCGAGGAAAGGTGTAATCACTTCCCAACAATGCAAATCGTTTTGACCCTGTTTTTAATAAATGAGAAACCAAGGGATTCGCAACGTGGTTGGGAACATTACTGGTACAAAACAGATTTCTTGTGCATTCTCCCCCTTCATATTCCGCGGGATAGAAGAAAGGCAGTTTATCCCGGACAGTAATCTGTTTTTTTACAGCAATTCGAGTAGAACTCCAGAAGGTTCCTGTGATCATGTGAACACCTCTTTGCTGCGCCAATCTGCGGGCAGCCTGAACTGCTTTTGGAATTTCCGATCCATAATCTTCAATATAAAGTTCCACTGGTCGGCCCAAAACACCGCCGTTATCATTCACTTTTTTCGCCCAGACCTGCATCATTTGCCAACACCCGATTCCCATAGATGCACTACTACCGGAAATAGGGAGTAGTGCCCCGATTTTGATCGGCCCAGTAGCCGCATTTGCCCATTCAGGACGCAGTACCCATCCACCAGCTGTGGTGGCCACCCAACCAGCTGCTGCAAGGACACTATTGCAGAGAAAACGACGTCGAGAGATTCCTTTTATTCCCTCTTTAACACTGTTCGCATATTTGCTTTTCGCTTCTTTTTCCATCTAGCTACTCCTTTTTTTAGTTTTTTTGGATCCTCCTTAGGATTTTGAACTGAAGATTCCATTAGGACGATATTTAACAACAATCAATGCTGCTGCAAAAACAGTAACATCGACAAATACTGGAGCGATAAATTGATCAAGACCGGATAGATCTCTTACCCATTGAAAGACAGATAGTGAAGATCCTATCACCCCACCACCAAAAATGGGGCCAATGAATCCTCCTACTCCACCTAACATGACTGAAAGAAATGATTGCACCAGGAATAACAGCCCCAAATCTGCTGATATTCCATACAACGGTACGACAAGGGCTCCGGCCAGCCCCGCCAAAGCACTGCCAAAGGCAAAGACATAAGAATATAGTTGAGTTGTCAAAATGCCCGAACTTCTTGACAGCATTGGATTATCAAGTGCCCCACGAACCTTTAAACCAACCGATGTTCGTGTAAAAATTAGATAACAGGATGCAATCATCACAACGGTCAATATGATGATTACCGATTGCCATATTGAAAAATAGAGACCGAAGGCTTTAAAAGAGCCACCATAGGAGGTCGCCACACTATAAGCTTGACCTTCCAGAAGGGCTCTAACGGTTTCGCGGATAACAATGGCAAGTGCGTAAGTGGCCAAGATACCTATGATTGCGTTATCATATAATCTGCGTATGATAACTTTCTCAATCAAAAAGCCGATGTAACCGACAAAAAACGGCGCAAACAGAATGCCCAACCAGATCGGAAAACTCCAAACCTCAAAAATATAGACGACATAAGCACCAAGTAAAACAAATTCGCTATGGGCAATATTGAACACCCCCATCATGCTGATAACAACTGCTAGTCCCATAACAACTATCAGCAGGATTGAAGTGTAAGACAATATTTCAAAAACCATTTTAACAACAAGTTCCATCTCACGCCTTTTTGATTGTTAGTGGTTCTGCAATTGATCTGAATACCTTTTGCGAAGATTGATCAATCCATTTATTCATTTTACAACATCGTTACTTTTTTATCATATTAAAAAACTAGGACTTGGTTTTCAATCGCTCAAATTAGGTATTTCAAGGAGATGACACTTATAATAATTTTACTGAAGACAAATAATCTCTGATCGCATGAAGGGTTTCCGCCATTTTAAAAGCAGCCGATTTATTGGCTGGCTGTAAAGATGTTAGTCTTATAGCTGGGTATTTCCCGAACTCATCCCTAATTATCTTTATTCCTGCCTTTAAAAATTCAATAACCTCTTCTGTTTGCCATGTTGCCATCATCCTGCCAGATAGTGTCACGATTGCAGGAAAACCGGGAATATTGTGCTGCATGCCTTCCCGAATAACGTCCAAGGATTCCTTCGTTCCAAAAAAGTGATTAAAGAGCAGCTTCCCTGTCTTTTGCGATTTCGGATCGCCCGGTTTTCCAATAAAAATGGAGAAGGCGTTAGGAATTTTTTGATTCCTTGCTCGAAAGTATTGGCTGACCGCTTCATCATAGGGCAAAATATGTTGATCGTAATATTGAGGACCAATCATATCAGGTGACAAAAATATTTCGTTTAAAATATTTCCGGGAAGCTCCAGTTTTAAAACCTGTTCCACTAAAAATTTTGAGTGCTCAACAAATTTCGCCATGCATTTTTTATAAAAGGGCAGATTCTTCAAAGGATCTAATATCGCGTTTTCTATCCCCCTCATAAAACAAGCGATAGCAAAGGGTCCAAGGGGGAAACTCTGAAGAAAAACGGAATTACCGATTTTTTCATTTAACTGGCTTAAAACCTCAATATAGGTTTTAAAATACCCCGTAGCCTTTGTAGGGATCTTGAATTTTTCGAGATCATCAAGGTTATTAATCACTGTTCCTGAAAAGCCGGGAAGACTATCCCCCGTAAAGGTCCATTTCACGCCTGTTTCAGGGCCACAACCAAAAAAAATATATGCAGCAGGTGCGACACTTGCAATATTGAACTCCTGGGCAAATCGAATAGTTACGTCAACGTTACTATCAGCATCATCGACAAATTTGCATGCTGAAATACCGTAGTAGAACTGCAAAAAATCACTCATATTTGCCACATACAATGGCAACCTTTCCGGTTTTTCACCGGCAAGTACCGCCTGGTATGATTCTTTTAAATTCATGACTTCAACATTTTTTGAGGTTTTAGCGAATTATCTTGGGAGGTTCCCAACCACCGAACTCTGTTTCAAGACGTTGAGCAACAGATATTGCAATATCTTCACGCCAGGGAGAAGCAGCTATCTGAACACCTATCGGCATCTCTTCAGGCGAGGTTGCAACCCTTACAACTGAAGCAGGCCAACCGGTTAGATTGTGGGTCATCGTATAACTAAAGGCTGACCATTTTTCAACCCACTCACCAGGATCTAACGCCGGAAATGAATTAACAGGAGACAATATAAAATCATAGGGTTCCATAAACTTATTCATGTTTATACGGAACTGATCCCAACGATCAATTAGATGAACAATCTGTTCGGCTGACATTGATGGTG
>Ga0257125_1002965_pt1 | contig 12819 bp, 13 predicted proteins | sample SI106_200metaG_FD_190183 | JGI IMG/M metagenome (GOLD analysis project Ga0257125, IMG submission 190183) | Marine microbial communities from Saanich Inlet, British Columbia, Canada - SI106_200 | ecosystem: Environmental > Aquatic > Marine > Inlet | place: Canada: British Columbia | collected...
GTTCTGCAACCATCGGAATTTTTGCACAGCAGTGGTTTGGAAAGGTGGATGAAGTAATCGTGGTGGATGAGCACATCACCGGATTACTTTCTGAACATCAAGCCGGACGTTTTTTAGGTATGGAACCTTCCGGTATTCGTGTCCGTGGCCGGCGTTCCACTCCAGGAAGATATTTTCAGGTCGCAAATCCTGGACACGGCTGGGGCGGAACCGACGTTTCTGAACCACTTGAAATTATTGACCGCATCAAAGAAGGGGTTGCCTATCCTGGTTTGAGGCTCTTGATGGTCAGCACAACCGGTGAGGATGCAGCCTACTTTGAACTGGACGATAATTTAAAACCTGTTGAGCAAGCACTGCCGCAAGTACTCCAGCAAGTAGTGGATCGGATTGGCGAAAACTGCGAACCGGCGCTCTGCAGCGTGCTGTTCATGGCCGGAGCCGGTGGAAGTTTAAGAGCCGGAGTTACAGAAAATCCGGTGCGCCTGACCCGTTCAGTCCGAAACATGCTGACGCGCACGACCTGCGGAGGCGCCCCTGCGTATGTCTGGCCGGGTGGTGGAATCACCGTCATGGTAGATGTAACAAAAATGCCTGAAAATTCTTTCGGAAGTGTGCCAACTCCTGCCATTGTCGCACCGATTGAATTCACCATGAAACTCAAGGATTATGAAAACTTGGGAGGACACATGGCACAAGTGAGGCAGCTTGAAGACATGACTCAACAGCGCGAATCAAGAATCACTAACTGGAATGAGGACAACCCCTGGCCTTTTGCTTAAGACCTGCAAAAATGCTTGCCGATCCTAGTTCCAACTTCATCTTCATCCTCAACCTCAACCTCAACAGCACTCTGACTTATCTCGGTAGCTTATAAAATCGCCTAGATATTTTACGAGAACCATAGAAAATAATTTGTAATAAGTAATTACATTGTGTATCCTTATTTTAAGCTGAAACATTAGTAACTAGCTATCTTGGAGCTAAAATGCGTACTCAACTAATAGCAATCGGTAACTCTCGCGGTATTCGGATTCCTAAATCTTTGTTGGAAATTTCGGGATTAGAAAATGAAATTGAAATGGAGGTTCAAGGACGTTCATTGGTCTTGAAAGCACCGGATCATCCACGATCGCATTGGGAAGAAGCCTTTGCAAAAGTGGCCTCAATCGAGCAGTCAGACATTAAAAAAGAAGAAGAAGAGTGGGGGGCTTTCGGGAATCGTTTTGATGAGGAAGAATGGAAATGGGAGTAGCACGCTTTGAAGTCTATCTTGTCAATTTAGATCCTACAATCGGCTCTGAAATCAAAAAAGTTCGGCCTTGCGTTGTTGTTTCTCCGGATGAAATGAACCGCTCATTGAGAACAGTAATAATTGCGCCGATGACCACAGTCCGCAGGGAACATTACCCTTCTCGTGTGGATTGTGTTTTTCAAAAAAAACAAGGTCAAATTGTTTTGGATCAAATCCGCACAATTGACAGGCAACGCTTATTAAAGAATTTAGGTATGCTGCCGAAAAATTCACAAAAAGCGTCTCTCAGAGTTTTACAAGCGATGTTTGAATTCTAGTTTGGCAATTAATAATCCCGTCGCAAAACTCTTAAAGACAAAATTTGTCATTCTCCCTACTGTATAAATGACACAGCTATGGGACTTTTTACCCGCGCATCAGACATAGTACGCAAATAAAGCTATTCAACTGATCTTATTTACTGTAAAATAAGATCATCCAACTACCTCTATTTGAATATTATGCGACAAGTAACTGATAAAGAAATAGAAAACCGTCTCCGTTTAGATAACCCATGGTGGCAGGCTGGACAGGGAATTGAGTCGGATTATCTGGAATTCCCTCGGAGGGCGTATTTACGTGGATTTTCACGGCTCATTAGTGAATCAACTGTAAATCGTGCCGTGATCCTGCTGGGTCCTCGTCGTGTCGGCAAAACTATCATGGTTTTTCACACGATTCAATGGTTAATGGATGAAGCAGAAACCAGCGGACGGGACATTCTTTATCTTTCGCTGGAAACACCAAGCTATTCCGGACTCAGTCTTGAGTCGTTTGTACGTCGTTTTCAAGACATATCTCCGCGTCCTCAAGGTACTCCCCTTTTTGTGTTTTTTGATGAAATACAATATTTAAAGAATTGGGAAATACATCTGAAATCCTTGGTGGATACTTTCCGTGAGATTTGTTTTGTGGTGACAGGTTCTGCCGCCGCCGCCTTAAAAACAAAAAGTGTAGAATCGGGAGCAGGTCGTTTTACGGAATTTCGATTGCCACCACTGACATTTGCGGAGTATCTAAATTTTGTTCAGAAGAAAAAGAATTTAATTATTGAACCGTTTGGGGGCGACAATCAAAGTCATTTTACAACACAAAATATTTATGGACTGAATGAAGAATTCATCAATTACCTGAATTATGGCGCTTTTCCTGAAGCAGTATTTTCTAAACAAATTCAGGGCAATCCACAGCGTTATATCAAGAGTGACATCATTGACAAAGTCCTTTTACGGGATTTGCCAAGTCTATACGGAATAAGCGATATTCAGGAACTCAACCGTTTGTTTAACACCTTGGCTTACAACAGTGGTTTGGAGGTCAGTTTGGGTAAATTGTCGAAATCTTCAAACGTCGCCAAGAAGACCTTGACACGTTACATTGAATATCTTGAAGCGGCCTTTCTAATCAAACGTATAAAGAGGCTGGATGCCGATGCGCGACATTTCAAACGTTTGACTGCTTTCAAAGTTTATCTGACAAATCCAACAATGCGTGCCGCCCTTTTTGGGCCTATCACGGAACAACATGAAGCTATTGGACAATTAGCAGAAACCGCTGTTTTCAGTCAGTGGCTTCACAATACAACTTATATTGAGTCATTATATTATGCTCGTTGGAAATCCGGAGAAGTAGATTTGGTTAGTTTGGAGCCAGGAACTCAACGCCCCCGATTCGCCATAGAAATCAAATGGTCAGACAGAATTGTAGAGCAACCTAAAGAGTTGCGTCAACTTGCTTTATTTGCTAAACGGCATCAATTACAACGACCTCCTCTTGTAACCACATGCACGAAATCCGGGAGCATTCAAGTTGAGGGTCTTGAAATGGAATTGACACCTACAGCTTTACATTGTTACACAGTGGCACGCAATACTTTAGAGCACCAACAAAATCAATAAAACATGTTTAATACAATAATTCTATTCCACTATGATGCTTCCTTCACTGCTTGCTGAAAAGTCAAAAAGTGTTTTGAATTAAACATTCATAAACTTGTCGGCAGAGAATTATAGAATGTTGTCAGCCAGGCACTTGCCTCAGTTGAACTACCGGAAGAATAATCCATAGCCAGTAAAAACGCACTTGCTTCAGTTTTAAAATCGGTTAGTGACAACCCGAAGGTTGATTGAAAGCTGGTCGCGGAATCCCCACTTGCACCTGCAGTTTTTAAATATGTTTTCAAGGCCTCAAGTCCAACACTACAATTTGACAAACATGAATTTGCAGTGTTAACTTTATTCATTAAATACGCAAGTGCCCAGGTTCCAGTTGCGTAAGGAGCTGCAGTAAAGATTGTGCTGTTATCAGTCACTCCTCTGATAGTGCCAAAAGAACTTACCATTTCAGTATTAAATGTCAGATAACTTTTTTGGGAGCCGATTATCAGAGCGATCAGTTGTGCATAACCTTCACTAATCCATGATGTATATGGTAAATCAAGACTAACAGAATGACTAAGTTGATAAACATGTGCATATTCATGAATTGCAAATTGTGCTAAATAGGTGGCAGTTGGAGTCGGCGTATCACTCAAGCCAAAAAACATTGGATAATAACTATTTTCGCTACCATTCACTGCGGCATTAAAATTGTTGGATGAGTTTGAAGCCACAATTGTTGACTTAACGCCATATTCATTTGAAGCAGAAAGCTCATTTGCGTAACATTCATCATAAGTCATTGTGATGGTGGTGTAGCTAATTCTTTTTTCGCAAAAATCTTTTGCTACTGCTTCAGCACCATTCTGGTCATAGATATAAATATGCACACCCGTAAAACTGCCAAAGTATGCAATTCCTGCATCAATTCCTTCCTTGAATTTAGTGTCATATTCACTGGTTGTAAGACTGGTACTAATACTCGTCAGATATATTGGAGCTGTATTCGTGGGTGGCGTTTTTGTGGTGCTAGTGCTGGTGCTGTCTGCACTGGAACAGCTAATTATCAACATACTGCAACAAATTACAAATAAATTCTTAAACTGAAAATTCATTTTATTCTATAGAAAAAAGTTTTTTGATTGAAGCTGATCGTCTTGTAATAAGCCCAATAGTTGTGTCATTTCGAAGGTAGAGAGAAATTCATTTTTATGCTTCCGTGTTAAAATCATTAAGATCTCTCTCTGCGTAAGCAATGACATATTATATGTTGCCGAGTTTTTAATAAACCAAAATTTCTGCTGGATTCATAAAAAAAGGGAAGACATCCGGAACTTAAACGGAGTGTCTCCCCTTCGTATAAAGCATGATACTGTTACGCCAAGAGCTTACGGACTGAGACAAATTTTGGTTTCAACCCGCAAAATCTTTGTTTACTTACATACTGCCTTTGACAGTATATGTTGACGTAGTCGAAGTAGCTGTTGCAGTTGAGTCATCACTACTGGCACATGAATAAAGTGTCATAGACAACATAAAAGCAACGATCATGAGATAGCTTAAATTTTTCATAATTCTCCTTATTATTGATTATTCGAAACTAAATGCGGGTTTATACATCATACATTCAGTAGTATCATCGGCAACTCTGTTTGTAATGGTTGTTTTCAAGCTTCCGGAAGAAGCTGCACTAACAACCAACGCAGAGGCTAATGGAACCCCATTACTAAGATTATCTGATGTTGGTGGGTGGAAGTCATTTTCCAAGTCTGCCAATGTTACGTTATCTGAATCAGTCGAGGCAGTTGAAAAATAAATCCAGATCCATTCGTTTGTCGGTGCACTGTCAAGTGAGCAATTGTATGTCGATGAATTGTCAGGATCATAGATTGCTGTTACCGAAGAAGCATTATCCGAACCACAAATGTCCTGTGTGTAGTCAGTTGCAGCTGCACAATTTCCACTCGTAGTTGTTGTTGCAGGAGAGTAAGTGATATTGTCCCACATTTTAGTCGCAACACAATTATATGTCCCGTTGGCGATAGTTGCGCTTCCCAGGTCAGGAGTACCGGCAAAGTCTGTCTTATTTGCTTCTGTCGGTGTTGTAACAGTATCACCCAGGACAGTGATTGTCTGTTTTCCTGTTGTACAGTAAGCATCGGTATAGAGATAAACCTTACTGATGGCCCATGCGGCCTTATCTGCATCTACGCAGTTATCGATTGTGCCATTATCCAGATGAGAAGGTCCGGAAATGGCGCTATTGTTGTCACTCACACTATTGCAAGTAAACGCAAACACCGTTAATGGTATCATCCACATTAACGCTGAGATGAGTATTATTTTTTTCATAAATGATATTAGATTAAAGGTTAAAATAAATTATAAATTTAGCTGGTCTGTAGTTTATAGATTTTCCTTCCTAGAAAATGTTTTATCTTCATACAGGCAGAACCGTTTTCACATATCCGTATGTCCGTGTACTGCCCAAGCCCCCACTATGATTGCTCAAGAAAAATTGCCGATTTAGCAAACCGGCAATAATTGTTCGCAAAAAACTCATTCGAAGTTTATACCGAAATTGAAATTTAGCAACAGCCATGTAATAATATGTCATCTTTATGTAACAAGCAGTCTCGAATCCTCAACGAAACGTCCGTTGCATAAATTAACCGTCCTGGCGGCATGGCTTTAACTTTTCTAAAAAAACGTGAGCGAAGGTCCATTGAATTTTAATCTTCCAAAAACAGGTTTGTTTCACTTTGGCTACCTTTGGGGACTGACACCTTCAGTAACTCTCATTCTGATTCATACTACCTTGAGGTGGGACAAAATAGCTGACGACAACCTGACGCTCTACTTTCTGGACTTATTCAGAGTCCTTTTCCCTTTTCAACTACTCTACTTCCTGCTCCATTATTTTCTCCGGCCGCGGCTGAAATTTGCAAACACTATCAAAGGCAGTTTCATCATCAATTTACTAGCTATCCTGGCGGCGCGGCGTTTTATGCAGCCGGATGATATCTTCAGCTGGTGGAAAGATTGGTTCCTGCATTTACAGGATATGCTTCAGCTCCTGCCTTCCTGGTTTGTGGTCTCTATTCTTCTGACTCTCCTGGAAGTTGTCTTGTATATGAGAAGTAGGACAGATAAAGAAATACTTGCGCTTGTATCGCAAGTTGAAAGCCCTATACTTACTGATGAAATGACCGCGCTCAAATCTGCTCAAGTTGAACCCAGGATTGTGATGATAGATTCAACACAACAATATAAAACGATCTACAGGCTAACTTCTGAAGGAATTAGTGAAGAGATTGTCCGACAATCATTTAAAGAATTAGCTGAGGGCATTGCTAATAATCTGCTTAAAGTCCACAAATCATACATGGTGGCAGCCGATTTAATTGAAAGGATTGAGCGTGATGGCAGAGACTATTGCCTTATTTTGCAGCACATAGCAAAGCCTATACCGGTCGGTCGAAACAAGCTGGAAGAAGTAAGAGCGGTACTTCGAAGTTGACAAGTGGAACCGCCTCGGTTACACTTGGGTTATGATACAATCTTTCAAACATAGAGGTCTGGAAGAATTTTTTTATTCAGGTAGTAAAAAAGGGATCAAAGCTGAACACGTTAAACGCCTGGAACTTATTCTGGATCGTCTGAATGCGACTAAGGAAATTCGTGACATGAACTATCCAGGCTCTGCGCTTCATAAATTATCCGGAGATAATAAAGTGCAATATTCCGTGAAAGTTTCCGGAAATTGGAGAGTGTTTTTCCAGTTTGTTAACGGAGATGCTTCCGTTGTAGATTATGATGATTACCATTGAAGAAAGAGTTTGACATGAGAAATATGAAACGGAAACCAACCCATCCTGGAAAAATAATTAAGGAAGATTATTTGCTGCCACTTGCAATCAGCATTACAGAAATGGCCGCAATTCTTGGTGTTTCCAGAAAGACCGTTTCCAAGATAACCAATGAGCGGGGAGTCATTACGCCGGAAATGGCATTGCGTCTCTCCAGTGCATTGGATACCTCACCTGAGCTTTGGTTAAATTTACAGAAGACATATGATCTTTGGCAAGCAGAACATGCCTCCAATGCCTGGCGAATTGTCAAACCTCTCTCCCCGAAATTATTACACGCAAGTGCTTAAGGCTATTACCTTACAAGTTCCTGGATTCCCGCTTTCGCGGGAATGACAACTACATTACGAATGCAGCAAATATGATGGCGTCGTAAAATTTCTAAAGGACACCTCTAAAAACCGTTCCCTGAGCGTAGTCGAAGGGGGTTTTTCGGACTTGCATCTGGTTTCGACTCCTCTCAACCGGCGGATTGCCTAAGGTTAACTTATTTTATAAGAACCAGTAAAACGAGTTTTTAGAGGTTCCCTAAACTAACTATTTGTCATCTCGAACGAAGAGAGAGATCTTATGACAGATGATCGATTCCATTTACAGCATGGGCCAATAGACCTTATTCTTCATGTTGAAGCGTCAGAACAGATCCGAAAACGTTTATATTCCGTTGCGGAAAAAAGATTCGATACAGTCCTCGAGGAACTTGTTGCGGAATTGGACTTGCTGAAGCTGCCTTGGACCGCAGACCAATCGGGGCCAAAAGGAAGTATTGCGCAAAAAATGTTCGGTGCGGTAGCTGATTCCGAAGTTTTTGTCACGCCGATGGCCGCAGTGGCGGGAGCGGTTGCGGATGAGATGCTTGAAACAATGCTGGTTGAGGCAAAAAAACCAGATTCTTGTATTGACCATCTCCGTAAAATATATGTCAATAACGGAGGTGACATTGCCTTCTGGTTAAATGAAGGAGAGTCATTTTCAATCGGAGTTGTCGATAATCCGCAAATTCCGGAACTGAACGCGAAAGTTAGTTTAGCACACGAAAGTCAGGTACGGGGAATTGCGACTTCCGGATGGCGCGGTCGTTCTCTTAGTTTAGGAATTGCGGATGCTGTCACGGTTTTGGCCAAGTCAGCGGCAGTCGCGGATGTGGCCGCCACGCTGATCGCAAATGAGGTAAATGTGGATTTTACGGGTATTGAGAAACGTCCGGCTTCCGAAGTAAAAGACGACAGTGATTTAGGAATGATTCCGGTCACAGTAGTAGTCCCGGACTTAGCGGAGGATAAGATTTACATTGCGTTGGAACAGGGTGCAAAATCCGCAAGAAAATTCATCAAAGACGGGAAAATAACTGCCGCTTATCTTTCACTGCAAAAACAGACTCTTGTTATTGAAAATGATGATAAGATTGAAAGAGCGATAATCAACAATTAACTTAACACAAAGACCACGGAGGAAATATTCCATGAATGATTTAATAAAAGTTCGTAAAATTGTAACACACGTCGAAAATATTTTTCATGAAGGAGGTCCAGCTCACACGGAACCAATCAAAAAGGGTGCGGTACTGATTGTACTGGAAAATCCGTATGCCGGAAGTTATGTTGAAGATATTACGCCGATGATGGAAGCTCTGAAACCAGTTGGACTGGACGCGGCAAACCAACTCATCGAATTACTCGGTGGGGTCGATAAAATTCAAAGCTACGGCAAAGGTTCAATTGTCGGCGAAGCAGGAGAACTGGAACACGGCGCGCTCTGGCACGTTCCAGGAGGATACGCCATGCGGGAAGCTCTGGGTGGCGCTCTGTCCATTGTACCTTCTGCAAAGAAAGTCGGCGGTATCGGCTGCTGTTTGGACATTCCAATCGGACATATAAACGCATCCTATGTACGCAGTCATTTCGACGCAATGGAAGTTTATGTTCAGGACGCACCAAGAGCAAATGAAATTGTTTTTGGACTGGTCATGACAACCGGAGGACGAACTCACGCACGTGTCGGCGGATTAGCAGCTAATCAGATTTCCGCAATGGATGGCTTACGCTAAGACAGAAACGATTTTCTCAAATGAATAAAATTACCGCTCCACCAATGATCAAGCCCAGCCGGAAAATGAAAGTACGGGCTGCAATGATTCCGTAGGAAATAAGCGCAAGGCTTAAGGCTATTTTCAGGAACACCATAATCGCGGCCAGCGGATTTGTGGACAATTCAATCAAGGCAGGATTTGCCACCATTCCCAAAGGGACTAAATAAAGTCCCACTCCCAGAGCCATCGATTTTCCGGCAACTTTCAACCAATTCTTTTCTTCCACCATTCCTGCGGCAATGAAGACTGTGCCGCAGACAGGTGGTGTAATTGTGGAGAGCAAAGCGTACCAGAAGACAAAGAGGTGCGTGATCAGCAAAGGTAATCCCAGTGACTGCAGTGCCGGACCTGCGACAGAAACACAAATCAGATATGCTGCCGTGGTCGGAACTTCCATTCCCAACAACAAACAGGCAAACGCAGTCAACAAAAGCGCCGGCCAAAGCATTCCTCCGGATGCAGAAATCACGGTTGACGAAATTTTAACGCCGAGTCCTGTTTGTCCAAGTACACCGATAATAATTCCCGCACAAATGATAATCGACGCAATCATCGCAATCTGCCGTCCGGAGTTAAGACAAACTGCCTGCAGTCGCTGAAGTGCCCGCTTAAGCGAAATTTCCATTTTGGCATTCAGAATCAGCAACAATGATGCGGCAAGGATAGCAACACAGGCAGCAAATTGCGGTGTGTATCTCCCCAGAAACATTCGTTCGAGCAAAATAAGAAAAGGGACGAAAAAAAACATGGCTGTGATCCAGACTGTCTTTGCGGAAGGACGGTCTACTTCATCAACTGCTTTCAGTTCCATCCTGCTTGAAAAAGCATTGATTCCAATCCAGACTGTGAAGAAAAATAGTAGCGCTGGAAGCACCGAAGCGCTCATAATTTCAGTGTAGGGGATACCTGTCAACTCAACCATAACGAAGGCTCCCGCACCCATCAGCGGCGGCATGATCTGGCCGCCTGACGATGCCACTGCCTCTACTGCCGCAGCAAAATCACGTGGATATCCCTGACGTATCATTGCCGGAAGTGTGAAGGATCCGGTCGAAGCAACGTTTGCGGATGCAGAACCTGAAATGGAACCAAAAAGTGCGGAAGAGAGTACTGATACTTTAGCCACTCCTGCTTTGAGATGACCGGCAGCTGCGGTAGCGAGATTCATAAATCCCTGACCGGCTTCTCCTGCATTTAGGACTGCTCCAAAAATCACAAAGATCGCAACGACATTAACCGAAACACCTGTTAACTTGCCCCAGATACCGCCTTCAGCAATGGTCATTGTGCCAAGAAAACTATTGAGAGGAAGTCCCGGATGTCCGAATTCACCCGGAATATATTGCCCAAATAAACCATAGCAGAGTGCTATCAAGGCAACGCATGGAAGCGGCCAGCCAATTGAGCGGCGGGCCATTTCCAGTACAATTGTCAGCAGAAGGATGGCAACACCGGTTTGCCACATACTTGATATGTAACCGTATTGCTCAGAAAGGAGTTCCTGATTGAACACGATGTAGGCACAACAAAAGATGCCTGCAGCTGTCAGCAAAGTTCCAAACTTTAATGAACTGCCGTGCCTGCCATACATCAAACACCACGGCAGTGCCAATGCCATGTGAAGCGGACGACTCACCAGATTCGGAATCAATCCAGAAAAGATCAGCCAAATGTGAAAAACAATGCTGACCCCGCCCAGAACCGTCCAGTAAAATGGCTGATTAATTCGCACTAAACGATTCCGATCCTCTTCTTTATTTATTAGCGGTTTGCAGCAGGAACGGTGATTCCTGCTTCGTCATAATAACGCAGCGCTCCTGCATGTATTTTACCATAAACGTTTGTCAGCATTTTAGCTGATACTCCGTTCCACCATGGAAATGCTTTGCCCATACTGGAGATCTGTTCCCAGTATGTTTTTGTAAGCTGGTATGCAGTTTCATCATTCATGCTGGTAATTGTATAGGCAATCACCGGCAATGAAGTAGTAACAGTATCCTGATTAATTCCGGGATATGTTCCTGCAGGAATAACCAGACGGGTGCGTTTGGTCTTTTTAACCTGCGCATCTGATAGGGAAATTAAGCTGACTCCTACTCCGGTTGCAGCTTCAAGCACATTAGGAGCTGGATATGAACCTGCTGTAACAAATCCGTCAATCTGTCTGTTTTTGATTGCAGGCACAGCATTATTGAGTTCAACATTGGCCAGTTTGACCTTGTCTTTCAAGCCGAAGAGTTTCAAATATTTTGCGCCTTCCTTTGCGCCAAAAGAACCTTTACCAAGCAGAATTGTCTTTCCTTTAAGGTCAGAAAATTTTGAAACACCGCTGTCTTTGCTCATTACGAAATGCATAGTCAGCGAAGGAATAGGAAACAACGCTCTTATCTCGTTGAACTTAGGATTGGATTTACCCTTGAACATTACTTTTCCGGCCTGCGCAAGTTTTACCAGCACAGGAGGAGTTGTAAAAACATAATTATTATTTCGTACTGCTGCTTCCATCACGTTTTGAACAGAACCCTGACTTTCTTCAACAGTCACGATGATATCCCCACCGGAACCTTTTTTCATATTTTCGGCAATTTGCACAGCCATCTGGTAGTACGAAGATGTCGATTTGGCTGATTTGTAGGTTACCCTTGTTTCTGCATTGACAGCGATAATTCCACTGAGACTCAAGCCCATTAGTAAGACGATTGTTGAACTGAAAAACTTAAACATTATTACTCCATTGTTAAATTAAATAAAACGACATTTGCTTCAGAAATGCCGATAAAGGTTTAAAAAACCAATTGAACACAGTTTAGAATGTTATAGGGCATAATGTCCCCAGTCAAGAAAAAGCTGGAAAAAGGGACTTAAATACTGTTTTTATTTTATAAGCATGAAAAACTGTATAAAGTCCTAAAACCGTGTCATTTCCAGCGAAGCGAGAAATCTTTGCTAAGCAGCTATACTGATAATCAAGATTTCTCAATACGGTCGAAATGACAATTTTTTACGCTTCCCTGAGTTTTTCCGTAGCCTTTGAATCAACTTCCTCAAGCGAGTTCAGTACAACACCAAAGCGTTCCTGCGCCTGTTTTTCGGAGTAGTATCCTCTTTTGAGATCATGCAGAACAAGCTCCGGATTACGGAGAAATGGATCTTCGTAACCACCGCCGCCCGGAGTTGAAACATGAATCGTATTTCCAACCTCAACGAGAATATTTTGATCTTTTGAAAGATGCGGCGGGATGTAAGTTTCGGCGTCTCTTTCGACATGTACCTGATTCACTCCACCGTCACTTCCGCCTAAAACACCCTGGGGTCCGAAACGTCCGTGATCCATCACCATCGAAACTTTCGCGGTACCTCTACGGAGTTTTATTTTATAATTTACGCCAAATCCGCCACGCTGTTTTCCCGCACCTCCGGAACCTTCGTGCAAAGAATATTCTTCAAACAGTACCGGATAAAACTGTTCCATGACTTCAACCGGAGTTGTCTTGGAAATGCCGATTGTTGAACAGCCGTTGGTGAGTCCGTCTCCGCTTGAGTTGCCTCCATAACCACCACCGCTGATGACATACATCACATAGTTGCGGTCATGTTTTGGGTCATATCCACCGATACAGAGGTTGCCACTTGTTCCTGCGGGTGCTGCAAAAAGCAGTTCCGGAATCGCTTTGACCAGTGCGGAAAAAA
>Ga0257125_1002968_pt1 | contig 12808 bp, 10 predicted proteins | sample SI106_200metaG_FD_190183 | JGI IMG/M metagenome (GOLD analysis project Ga0257125, IMG submission 190183) | Marine microbial communities from Saanich Inlet, British Columbia, Canada - SI106_200 | ecosystem: Environmental > Aquatic > Marine > Inlet | place: Canada: British Columbia | collected...
ATAAAATTAAAAACATATTTAAACTTCTTACTTTCTTTCAATTTAATGAAAACTTATCCAGAATTCAAAGAGAAATTCATAGAAAGATATTCTAAATTAACAGATTTTAAAAAATTCAAAGAATACTCAACTAAACAACAACTAAAATCAATTAGAACCAACACTCTAAAAATAACAACAACAAAACTAAAACAGAAACTAAACAATTTCAATCTAAAACAAATTCCATGGTTTAAAGACGGTTTCTTTATTTCTGGAGATAGAACTGACCTCGGAAACCTTCCAGAACATGGATTAGGATATTTCTACATACAAGAAGCATCATCAATGGTTCCGCCACTAGTTCTAAATCCAAAAAAAGACGATTTCATTCTAGATATTGCAGCTTCTCCCGGGTCAAAAACTACACAAATAGCATCTTTAATGCAAAATACCGGATTGATCATAGCAAACGATATTGACCCTATGAGAATTAAAGCACTTGCATCAAACTTACAAAGATGTGGAGTAACAAACACAGCAGTAACAATGATGGAAGGAAGGTTCTTCAAAGACTATCAATTTGATAAAATACTTTTAGACGCACCTTGCTCAGGAACTGGAACAATAAGAAAATCACCAAAAACAATTCTAGACTGGTCACCAAATTTAATAAAAAGAATTGCAGGAATACAAAAACAATTACTAAAAACATCATTCCAAAACTTAAAACCAAAAGGAACTTTAGTATACTCCACATGCACAATGGAACCTGAAGAAGATGAGGCAGTAATTTCAAATTTATTAGAAAACTTTGAAAACGCAAAACTAGAAAAAATAAACATTAAAAACTTAAAATCATCAAACCCAATTCTAAAATTCGAAAACAATGAATATAACAAAGAAGTAAAAAAGTGTTTAAGAATCTGGCCACAAGATAATCACACAGATGGATTTTTCATAGCAAAAATTAGAAAAAATTAAGATTAAAATAAATTTCTTTTTTATATACTGTAGAATATACTTCAAAAAATCTCAAGAAAACTTTTATAAGCTAATAACCTCAAAATAATAACATGAATAAAAGAGACATGGTGCTTCTAATATCAATAACTGTTGTACTAGTCCTTTCTATAATAGTTTCAATATCACCAGAAATAAAAAATATAGTAACTGGAAAATTTGCAGGCATTGACTCTGTTGACAATAAACCATCAACAACAAGCGATTCACAAGGATCCACCCCAACAAACCAAGAATCACAACTAAATTCAAAAACATATGAAGAATTTGGAAGCATATCTATGGGAGAAAGAGACTCCTTTGGAGGAACAAGCATTATAACGGAAAATAAAATAAAGTTTGGGGTAGCATTAGTTGATGAAAGAGGAAAAGAATTAGATTTTACAACAAAAGGAAGATTAGTAGATCCAGAAGGAAATCTATTTCAAACATTTAACATAACAACAAACAAGAACATAACACTAAATATAAACAAAACCAAACTTGGATATTGGACAATAAATCTAAGTAATGGAACAAAAACAAAAAATTTCTTAGTAGCGCTCTCAAAAGACGAAAAAGAAATTCTAAAAAATATAAACATTGTACAAGATGGATTTCAAAAGCTTCCTAACGATGCTTCTCTGGCAGACATCCTATTAAACTTAGACAAAAAAGAAAATTCATTACTAAAAAACATTCTAAAGCCATTAGAACAAACAGAAAATCCACTATTCTCACCACTTAAATCTTCAGAAACAATTATAGAACCAATAATTATACAAAAATCACCATTGCAAAGAGAGGGCAAAGATATATCAGTACAGCTCTCAATGAAAAAACCAGAAGTAGAAAAAGAAGATGTTTTAACAGTTAGCATAAAGGACAAAAAACCATACATTAACTTCAATTTCAGATTCTAAAAAATGGAAGATATTTTCCCAACAAAAAAAGAGGAACAGCACCTAAAAAGAATAGTAAATAATTTCATGAAAAAAATAAGAGGTAATGAAATAAAATTCTTAGTTGGTGGCTCATATGCAAAAGGAACTTGGATAAGAGGAAAACCAGATATAGACATCTTCGCAAGATTCAACTACAATAAATATCAAAATAAAAATCTTTCAAACGAACTTAAAAAAATATTAAGAAAAAAGAAAATACACTTTGAGACAATTCACGGTTCAAGAGATTACTTTCAAACAAAAATAGAGGACTTCACATTCGAAATAATTCCTGTTTTGGATATGAAAAATTCCAAAAAAGCAAAAAACGTCACAGACGTCTCTCCATTACATGTAACATATGTAAAAAAACATGCAACACAAAAAATAAAAAACGATATTAGATTACTAAAAAAATTATGTAAATTTCATGATTTATACGGAGCAGAAAGTTACATCAAAGGATTCTCTGGATACGTTCTAGAAATATTAACAATACATTATGGCTCACTAAAAAAATTAATGAATGCCATTAAAAAATGGGATGAAAAAGAAATAATAGATCCTGCAAGACATTACAGCTCAAAAAATGACATCATGAAAGAACTGAACACTTCAAAGAAAAACTCACCATTAATATTAATAGATCCTGTACAGAAAGAAAGAAATTTGGCAGCAGCATTAAGCAAAAGAAAATATGAAGAAATAATAAAATTAGCAAACACTTACGACGGATCTAAAGAGTTTTTCGTAAAAAAAGAGGTAAATCTAGACAAACTAAAAGGTTACACAGTATTCAAGATAAAACCTTTAGACAAAAAAATAGATATAGCTGGAGCAAAATTACTGAAAGCATTAGAAAAAACAAAGAAAGCCGCAGAAAGAGAAGGACTAAAAGTAAAAGACTATGGTTGGAAATGGGAGGATGAACACGCATACTTCTGGTTCAAAACAAATAGCTTAGACAAAACAAAAAAACACTACGGACCAAAAACAAAACAAAAAAGCAACATAGAAAATTTCAAAAAGAAATGGAAAGGTAAAAGAATTTACAAAGGAAGAGAGAAAATTTACGTAATATTAAAGAGAACAAAAACAACACCAAAAGATGTGTTAACAGATATACTAAATAAAGAAGATATAAAAAACAATTTTATATACCAAAAACTTTATAAATAAACTAATAATTAGACTTACTAAATTCTGTGATGATTAAATGGAAGATAAAAAAATTCACACTGGAACTACTACTATTGGTATTACATGTAAAGACGGCATAGTCTTAGCAGCAGATAAAAGAGCTAGTGCTGGATATTTCGTAGCAAGCAAAGATATGAAAAAAATACATAACATAACTGACAGTATGGCAGTAACAATGGCAGGTCTAGTTTCTGATGCACAATTAATTACAAAACTTATACAAGCAGAATTAAGATTAAAAAGAATGAGAACTAAAGAAAGCTCTTCCGTAAAAGAAGCAGCAAATCTTCTAGCAGGAATATTATATCAAAACATAAGAAAAATGTCAATGGTTCCTGGAATAGTTGGCTTCCTACTTGGAGGAAACGATTCAGATGGAAATCACCTATATGAATTAGGTGTAGATGGTTCTCTTACACCAATAAAAGACTTCTGTTCAACAGGATCAGGTAGCATGTTAGCATATGGAGTACTAGAAAGTACATATAATCCAAATTTAAATGTAAAAGAGGGCATAGAATTAGCCACCAAAGCAATAAACACTGCAATAAACAGAGATCTTGCAACTGGAGATGGCCTAGATATTTTTGTTATAAATGAAAAAGGCTCACACCAAGTAGTTGCAAAAAAAGTAGAAAAGATCTTAAAATAATTAATTCTTAAAGTGAAAAAATATGGTATTAAGAATATTAGAAGAAATAAAGGAAATGCTTCCTAGTGATGCAAAGATAGCTCAGATACTATTCGAAGGAGCAAATATCGTACTTTATACAAAAAATAAAGAATTCTTCTTAGATAATGGTACAACAATAAAAAACATAGTTGGCACAATAAAGAAAAGAGTAGAACTTAGACCTGATCCTTCTTTGTGCATGAATTTAGAAAAAGCAGAACAAGAAATAATAAAAATAATTCCAAAAGAAGCTGGAAAAATAGAATTAAATTTTGATGTTCAAAGATCTGCAGTAGTAATAGAAGCAGAAAAACCAGGTTTGGCAATTGGTAAATCTGGTGAAATTTTAAAAGAAATTAAAAAGAAAACATTATTCGTTCCAGTTGTCAAAAGAATACCATCTATAAGATCAAGATTAATTGAGAACATAAGAACAGTATTATATGAAAGCAGTGATGAAAGAAAAAAATTCTTACATAAGGTTGGGGAAAGGATTTACGGACCGAAAAAAGGAGAAGGGAAAGAAAAGTGGATAAGACTTGTTTTCCTAGGTGGAGCATCACAAGTTGGAAGATCTTGTATTTTACTGCAAACACAAGAATCAAATGTTTTATTGGATTGTGGAATAAACGTAGCAGCATCCGGAGATGAAGCATTTCCATTCATGAGTGCACCAGAATTCAAAATAAGCGAATTAGATGCAGTAGTATTATCACACTCACATCTTGATCATTGTGGATTAATTCCTTTACTTTTCAAGTATGGTTATGAAGGACCAGTATATTGCACTGCACCAACAAGAGATGTATCTTCACTATTACTTTTAGATTTAATAAGCGTAGGACAAAAAGATGCAAAAGAAGCATTATTTTCATCTGCAGATATTAAAAAGATGGTAAAGAACACAATAATTTTAGAATATGAAGAAGTTACAGATATAACCCCTGATGTTAGACTAACACTTTACAATGCAGGACACGTTCTTGGAAGTTCTATGTGTCATTTACACATTGGAGAAGGAATGCACAATTTATTGTATACTGGAGATATGAATTACGAACTTTCAAATTTATTAGCTCCTGCATCAACAAAATTCCCAAGACTTGAAACTGCACTAATGGAATCAACTTATGGTGGAAAAGAAAACACATTAGCATCAAGATCTGAATCTGAGGAGTATTTAATTGGAATAATTAACAGCACAATAAAGAGGGGCGGAAAAGTTCTTTTACCAGTTTTAGGTGTAGGAAGGGCACAAGAGATTATGGTTTTATTGGAAAAGGCAATTAGAGAAGGAAAAATAAATAAAATACCTTGTTTCGTACAGGGAATGGTTTGGGATTGTACTGCAATACATACAACATATCCTGATTATTTCAATAATAAAATAAAACAAGCAGTATTCCATAAAGATGAAAATCCATTCTTATCGGAAATATTCAAACAAGTTGGATCAAGAAAAGAAATGATGGAAGTTATAGAAGAATCAGGACCTTGTGTAATATTGGCAACCTCTGGTATGATGACTGGTGGAGCATCTGTTGAATACTTCAAAAATTTAGCAGGAGATAAGAAAAATTCACTAGTACTAACATGTTATCAAGGTTTTGGCTCATTAGGTAAAAAAATCCAAGACGGAGAAAAAGAAATAATATTCCAAGAAGGAAATAAACAAATGCCTCAAGAAGTAAAACTAGATGTTCATAGCATACATGGATTCACAGGACACTCAGACAGAACACAGTTAATTAATTTCATAAATAGAACAAATCCAAGACCTAAAAAAATAATTTTAATGCATGGAGAGCGTTCAAAATCGCTTGATTTGGCAAGCACCCTTCATAAAATGTTCAGAGTAGAAACAGTAGTTCCAAAAAATATGGAAGCTATAAGATTGAGATAATACCACTATCTAAAAGTAACTCTTATAAGTTTTTCACCTTTCACATTTTCTATGAAAAAACTAATAATTTTGATATTAATTGTATTTGCATTGGGATGGCTATCAAATACAGCATATGGCATAAATTTTCCAAGTAGCCCATCAATATTTACTTCCAAAGAACTAATTTCCCCAAGCGATAGAATAACAGAAGATGACATCTCAATATTTGATGATTATATAATAATTAATATTCAAAATGCAACATGGGCAAGATATGCAGACTCAAATTCTATGGACCCACTACTAGATTACGGAGCAAATGGCATAGAAATTGTACCAGAATCTACAGATGATATTCATATAGGAGATATAATCATATTCGAACCATTTTGGTCTTCGAACCTAATTGTTCATAGAGTAACTCAGATAGGTGAAGACGAGGACGGATGGTACTGCATAACTAAAGGAGACAATAGCAACATAACTGATCCTGGAAAATTAAGATATGAACAAATAGAATTTATTTTAGTCGGAATTCTTTATTAATCCTTATCTAAGGGCCTATCAAAATCAACTCTGCCTGGCTTATTTTTTGGCTCTTTGATATCTCCAAAACCAGGAGGCAACATATAATTATTCTCCTTTTTCTCAGAAGATCTCTTACTATCAACGCGTCCAGAAGACTCAACATCCTTGAGTATGCTTTCTTTCAAGTTTTCAACATCTCCTCTCTTTTTTCTTCTAAATTTTGGAACTTTAATTTTTTTCTTTTTTTCAGAAAAATAACCAGGAGTTCTAAATCTATATTTCCTTGTTCTTAACCTAACACTAAATATAACTAAACCAGCCAAAAGAAGCATCGTCATTATTATGGTTGGAATATTGGATGTACCAGTACCAGATTTACCAACAGCTTGTCCAGTAATTCCACCAAAGAAACCACCCATTTTATTAAATAACCCACGTGGATCAATTATTTGCAACTCATATTCATCGCCAGTATTAGTAACTCTAACTTTGTAAAAACCAGTATCAAAAAGTTCATACAATTCCAAAACAATCTCATCGCCAGGCTTTAAATTAGTTCTCCTATCAATAGTCTTTTTATCTTTTCCATCACCTATAATAACTAAATTTTTATCATAATATATATTACCAATATTTTTTATTACCAAACTTTGATCTACTAAACTAACATCCAAAAGTTCAATTTCTCTAACAATAAAAAATGATTCAGATTCTAAATTGTCATATTTTGCATATAATTTCCACTCACCAGGTAAAGCATATTCTTCCAATTGAAAATTATACACCTCATTTGTATGTAAAGTTTCTTTAACTATCTTTTTTCCTCTTGGATCTTTTAACTCAAATTTAATATCATTGGATGTGTCCCTGTCAGCTTGGTCATACACAGCTGCAGTAATTGCAACATCTGAACCAGGCATAAATTCTGTACCATTCGTACTTATTTCCATCCAGTTAGGAATTGGAGTTACATAAAATCTTATTGACTCAACACCCTTATTTCCAAATTCATCTTCAACAGTAACAGTAATATTATGGTAATTAGAAAGGACAGTACTCGATAAGTCAGTTTCATATTCAAATGCATTATCATCTTCAGATATCTCAGTTTCAAAATCATCCCATGCAATAGTTACATACATCTCATTAATTCCTATACTATCAACAGATCTAAAAGCACTACCAGTTAATCTCAAGTTATCTTCAGGATCTAATTGAGAATCTTCCAAACCTAAAGTAACATCTAAAGTATCAATCAAAACGAATTCAAAAACATGTGAAAATTCATGTAATTCATCCAACTGAAAATCTAAAAGTGTAACATCGGCAGAAAAATTACCATTTGCAGAACCAATTTTACAAGTACTCAAATCACAAAAAGAAGCAACATAATTAAAACTGCCATCTCTAACTTCTGTAACCAAAGTATAAGTACTATCTACATCATTATTCAACACAACCATTGCATTTCCATTATACATTTCGCCATCAAAATTAATATTAGAACCAGTAATTGTAAACTCTTCACCCAACTGAAAATTATCTTTATCTACATCAAAACCTCCGCTATAACCTGCGCTAACAGCTGGGATAACAAAAAATAGAGCTAAAACTATAATTAATCCTCTTTTCATAGAAGAGAATAATGATAAATAATATTTAAAGGTTGCTATAACATTACTCAAATTTCATACAAGTAGCGCCACACGTAACCTCTGTTTCTGCACTAGAACAAAGTTCCCAAGAACCACGAGAACCATGATAAGAAGTACTTCCAGGATAATCAACTTCTTGCAATTCTACCCTGCATCCTGCCCTAGAATGATCTCCATATTCAGAAAAATCCATTTTAGACAAAGAACAATGAGTCCAGTCACCATCACCCAAAACAACACAATTGCTACCTGGATTGGCCTCTTCCTCAAAAAATTCAACAGAAACATCTGGCTTAAATGTCCCATACATATCCATATTTCCATAAACATTCATATTTACACCATTAGCAGACGATCCAAACACTACTTGTCTATTATAAAGTACAAAAGTAAGAATTGTATTCCAAGCAGAATCCTCATAATATTTAAAGCTAAGAGCATTAGACTGTGGTATTTGATTAATTTTCCATCCTTGATCAGTATATGTATCTGAAAAGATTAGCTCCAAATGTTCAGAATGACCAATAAGCTCAATACCATTACCATTTCTAACTTCAACATTTCCAGAACTATAATAGATATCATCACCATGCAGATTCCAATAACTTTCTCCACTGCCCGAACAGAGACCATTCTCAGTAGTACAAATAGTATTACCATCTTCAATTTCACTTATAGAATGTCCTGGATTTGGAACAGTAGCTAAAACAACTAAACTTCCAACTAAAAATAAAACTAAACAAAAATACCCTAAATGTTTTTTTTCAATGTTTATCTGCAATCTATCAACCTCTAAAGAACAACAATAAAAGAATTATTTAAACCTTTCCTTTAGTTAAATTTATATAGAAAATCAAATCAAATATAAACAATGGTAGACAACCTAGAAAAGGTAAGGCACACTGGAGCACACATTCTAGCACAAGCAGTCACGGAACTATTTCCAAAAGTAAAGCTAGGAATGGGTCCACCAATAGAAACTGGATTCTACTATGATTTTGAAAGAAAAGAAGGTTTCTCACCAGAAGATCTAAAAAATATAGAAAAACGTATGAAAGAAATTATAAAAAGAAAATTAAAGATAGAACACAAACTATATTCAAGAGATCAAGCAAAAAAACTTCTAAAAGGAGAAAAATATAAATTAGAATTATTAAAGGATATAAAAGATAAAAAAATATCATTCTACAAACAAGGAGATTTTCAAGATATATGCAAAGGACCTCATACAAAAAACACAAATGAATTAAAATATTTTAAAATACAAAATACTGCAGGTGCATACTGGAAAGGTTCGGAAAAGAATCCAATGCTCCAAAGAATTTATGTTTTAGCATTTGAAACAAAAGAAAAGTTAAAAGGATACTTACATACATTAGAAGAAGCTAAAAAAAGAGATCACAAAAAACTTGGAGAAAAACTAAATTTATTTTCATTCCACGAAGAAGCACCAGGTTTTCCATTCTTCCATCCAAAAGGAATGATAATTTATAACGAATTAGTGAACTTCTGGAAAGAACTGCACAATAAAAAAGGTTACCAAGAAATAAGAACTCCTATGATTCTAAACAAAGAACTATGGCTCAAATCAGGACATTGGGACCACTACGGCGATAGTATGTACTTCACAAAAATAGATGATAAAGATTTTGCTGTTAAACCTATGAACTGTCCAGGTGGTCTTTTAGTTTACAAAAGTAATCAACATTCATACAAAGAATTTCCAATAAAAGTTGGAGAACTTGGCTTGGTACACAGACATGAATTATCAGGTGTATTAAATGGATTATTCAGGGTAAGAGTTTTCACCCAAGATGATGCACACATATATTGTACTGAAAAACAATTAGAACAAGAAATAATAAATGTAATAAAACTATCAGATGAAATTTACAAAGCATTTGGACTAACCTATGAGTTAGAGCTTTCTACAAGACCAAAAAAATCTATAGGCACAAAAAAAATGTGGGACGCAGCTGAAAATTCATTAGAAAAAGCATTAAAAAAACTAAAATTAAAATATCAACTAAATCCTGAAGATGGTGCTTTCTATGGACCAAAAATAGATTTCCATATTAAAGACGCGTTAAATAGAACCTGGCAATGTGGAACTATTCAAGTAGACTTCTCGATGCCAGAAAAATTCGATTTAGAATACACTGGTAAAGACAGTTTAAGACACAGACCAGTAATGATTCATAGAGCAATCCTTGGAAGTCTGGAAAGGTTCTTAGGGATATTGTTGGAACACTATGCTGGAAAATTCCCATTATGGCTCTCACCTATTCAAGTAAAAATAATGACAGTAACAGATAGAAACGATAAATTTGCAAATGAAATACTAGAAAAACTAAAAGAAAACAACATTAGGACAGAATCAGATTTAAGAAATCTTTCAATAGGTAAAAAAGTAAGAGATGCTCAAGTAGAAAAAATAAACTACATGATAACAATTGGCGATAAAGAAGTAAAAGACAAAAAATTAGCAGTTCGTTCTAGAGATGGAAAAGTTAAATTTGGAGTCTCACCAGATAAATTTATAAAAGATCTTCTAAAACAAATTCAAGACAAGAAATGATAACTAATCTAAAAACTTCTTTAAGACAGATAAAAGAATCAAAACATTTCAAAGAATGGTCTCTAAAACATCCAGAATCATATCTAACTAGTGCTTTCTTCACAAACAATTGGCAACTTGATTTTTACTGTCCAAAAGATGATAATATGACTTCTTTCACAAAAACTGGAAAAGAAACATCAGATATATTTAGAAAAGAAAAAAAAGAAATTCCCGAATTAAAACTAGAAGAAATAGAAGTTGATATATTTGAAGCAAAAGAAATAATGAAAAAATTACTAAAACAAAAATACGAAGAACAAAAACCAACAAAAGAAATAATAATCCTTCAAAAAATTGAAAACCCAACTTGGAACATAACATTCATAACAGAAAAATTCAATATCTTAAATGTAAAAATTGATGCTATCTCTGGAAAAATAATAAGTGAAAAATTAGAATCTGCTCTAAGTTTCCAAGCTCAATAATCATCAATAGAATTTAAACCAATTAAAAAAGTAGCAATAGAATCTTCAGGATCAGGAACACCAGCGATAACATTATCTAAGAAAATATAAGTATCAAATATGTTAATACTCTGCCCCTCGGGAACATATCTATCTCCATGTTCCAAAACATGTACAAGGGCCCTGTTATACCAAATATCTAAAATCTCCATATTTAATCCATAACCAACATAGGTCTCGCCGATATGTCCTGTCCAAAACTCTCCACCGATTGGAAGCTCATCATTATCTAAGGGACTATTGCAACCAATATCTTCTGGATAATCTATAAGTCCATCACCATCATTATCGACACCATCCCTACAATCCGCGTGAGAAGGATTAGATTCAGAATCCTTACTATAATCATCACAATCCGTATCATCAGGATAATCTATAAAAGTATCATTATCATTATCAATTCCATCATTACATTCTGGGTTTTCATTTAAAGAGGTAAAATAACCACAACCAATATCTTCTGGATAATCTATAAGTCCATCACCATCATTATCGACACCATCTTCGCAATCATAAAATTCACTATTACGATTAATATTCCTATCGCATGCATAATCCCGATAATAATCAATCTGACCGTCTCCATCATTATCAATTCCATCATTACACTCCGGATAAAATTCAAAAAGAATATTGGGATTTCCTTTGCAAGTAGAGTCTCCTTTCCAATCAACAAACCCATCTCCATCGTTGTCTATTCCGTCGCTACACTGTGGCCTAGCACCATAAACCCTAATATAATCTATCAAAAACTGGGATGGAAAATTAGATTCTTCAATATCTGGACCATTCCTAACAGCAGTATTCAAAATGATATAATGCTCATAATCAAAGGGCCAAAAAACATCAGGATGATCCTCTTTATAATACTCAAAAACACTCTCACCGTCAATAAAAAATTCAAACCGATCAAGATACCATTCCAAAGAGTAAACGTGCCAACTCTCACTGGGAAGAAGATCTAAATCTGTCTCACCTCCTGCTTGGTGTATATTTCCATCCAAGTCTAAAGCAAAAACATTATAATCAATAGCATACGGATCAAAACCAAAATGTTCCATAATATCAACTTCACCCCCATACTCATTAAATCCAACAATACCGGAATAACGAGGAACCATAACATCCTTCCCAATCAACCAAAAGGCAGGCCAAATAGCATCTCCACCTGAAGGCAACATAGCTCTCATCTCAAATTTTCCATAAATAAAATGGGCCTTATTTTTCGTAATCAAACTAGCAGAGGTATAATTAAACACAACCGTTTCATTGCTCCCCCCAAATCCTCCAGGGTAAAGTTCATTATATCCTTCTTCATAAAGAGTTTCTATAATCAAGTTACCATTTTCAACCCTAGAATTTTCCAGTCTATCCTTCGTATAAAACTGAAGTTCATTATTTCTCACATAACCTTCTTCATAATCCCACTTGCTTGAATCCGGCAAACCTTCATAATCAAATTCATCAGAAAAAATTAACTCCCAATTATTTGGGTTGCTCATCGCTTCCTTAACATCAACGGCATCAATAACATCTTCATTAACACCAATGCTAGAAAACTGAACATCACAACTAGAAATAAATAACAAACACAACAACAATCCAAAAACCACCAACTTTTTCATAACAAAACTAACAATTAAACATTTATTAAGTTATCTCTAACAACTTCTTCCTACTTCTAAAACCAGAAATTATCCTAACTTTTTTCTTAAAATGCTTACTAAGAAACTTCTCCAAAGCCATATTTGCTTCACCATCAATAGGTTTGGCATCAATATTGACCCTATAAGCTTTCAAAACATCAGAATAACCCAAAAATTCATTCTTATGAGAATTAGTTTTAACAATAACAAAA
>Ga0257125_1002976_pt1 | contig 12776 bp, 5 predicted proteins | sample SI106_200metaG_FD_190183 | JGI IMG/M metagenome (GOLD analysis project Ga0257125, IMG submission 190183) | Marine microbial communities from Saanich Inlet, British Columbia, Canada - SI106_200 | ecosystem: Environmental > Aquatic > Marine > Inlet | place: Canada: British Columbia | collected...
GCTAGAGACGCATCTATTGCTGAGGCTAAACGACAACAAGAAGGACGTTTAGCAGATGTTACAGCTACTGGTGAGCTATCAGGCAATAGTACAGCACGGTTAGGTGAGGTAGCTTCTACCATAGGTCAGCAGTATGATACTGCAGCTCAATCTCAGCAACGTCAAAGTCTTGGCATGGGTATAGATCCTACTAAACTAGCTAGATCGGGATACCATAATGTATCTGGTCAAGCACTAGGTAAAGCAGCAGCTATTACTCGTGAAAGAACTAGGGGTGCTAAAGAGGGTGCAGATATTAGAAATAAAGCAAGATCCTATGTGGCTACTGGCGATGTTAACTATGGTAATGCGCTAAGTAATACCACTGGAGTTGGTTCAGCATATGGCGGTATGGCTACTAGTCAGAGAGCAATTGGGCAAGGATATGGTCAGGATGCTAACCGATATAGCCGAGATGCTCAAGCTACGCAGAACGCTATCGCAGGGTTAGGGCAACGTTTTGAATCTAGGTATAACCAAGATGCTTATGATAAAAATGCTTATGAGCAAGCAAACATACGTAACGCAAACGAATCAACACGTAATACTTTATTGGATAAGGCTATCCAAAATATGGCAGGAGCTAATGTTAACAAGGAGGATGCGTAATGAGTTCATTAGGTAATCTAGCTAGGTCTATTAGTTACGGTAACCAGCAGCGTAGTGTGTATGATACACAGAATCAACAACGTGCTACTAATGAGCTGGCAAGAGCTGAGGCCATCCAGAAGAGTGAGCGTGAAAAGTTCTTAGCTGAACAAGCGGTAGGCGATATTGAAGCTTTCCAAAGTAACCGACCTACGCAACAGTCGTTAGGTCTATCGAGAGTTAAACCACCCGCTGTTACGGTTAAACCACCCGCTGTTACGGTTGAGGATATAGAAACTCAGTCTAAGCTGGGAGATACCCAAAAGACAGAAGCTGATATAGTTAAAGATCCGGGGGTGATGACTAAGGTGGGGGATTGGATTACCGAAAACCCATTAGATGCAGCAGCTACTGCTGCTATGTTTGTTCCCGGAGTTGGTTGGGTAGCATCTGCAGTATTAAGATCATTTAGTGCAGGGGGTAAGCTCTATGGCGTATATAAGAAAGGTAAACAGGTCGTAAAAGCTGCAGATGAAATAAGTAAAAGTGCTACGGTTACTACACGCCGTGTGTTAGGGGGAACGCGCCGTGAGTATGGGGATCCAGGGGCTTTTGGCCGTAGAAGAACTATACCAGCAAACCGCAGAAACTTTGATACTGAGGCCGCAGCGCAGCGTTCATTAAATGCGAGTAACTATCGTGCGGGTTCACAAGAAGTTATCCAGACGGCTAACGGGAAGTGGACGATTGCGCCTACAGTTAAAAATGTACTTACATCAAGTAAAACTGCAGCGGTTGGCGGAGCGGTATATCTAGGCGGTAGCGCGCTCTCAGATGATGAGAAGAAAGCTAAAGTTAATGAACATAAAAAAGACCCCTCTGGGGATATTCCGTCGCCAGCAGGTGAGCCTACTGAGCGTATGTGGAAGAACGCGGCTGGTATTGAAATGACTGAGACTGAGGCCACTAAGGTACTTTCTACGGCTACTAAGGCTTGGAACGCACGTAAGTTAGCCGCTGTACGAAGACTACAAGAAGGTGGTATTCTCGGGAAGGATTCGTTATCCAATTTCATTGAAACCGGAACACTGTCTATGTCAGCTAAGGATTTGGCTAGTAAGGTTAAAAGTAAATCCGATATAATGAAGGGGGTTAGCTCCACATTAGATATGGTGGTCCCTGGGCTGGAAGACTATTATGGGGGGGCACGAGGGTACTTTACTACAAGTGCTAAGGGGGTTAAAAAGTTTGATACCGATAAGGCTAAGTCTGATATATATAACACCTTATCACAATCACCCGCGGCGATAGCAGTAGTTTTTGGAAGGCGTAGTATGGATGAAATGACACCAGCAGATTTCGCACTCGCAGGGCAGATTATAGGTAAGAATAGATCTAATGATTTCCAAGGGAGTCAGTCTAGTTGGTACGACCCAATGTCTGAAGACAGAGCAGCTAATCTCAGTACAGGTAATATGCTGATATCTAAATTCCTAGCTAAGTTTTCTGAGTCACAGAGTACAATCGCACTACTTACTAAAGATGGAAGTAAGAAACAGTTTGATGTCGCGTTATTGCGGGAAGAAGCCGATAATGCGGGTATTACGCTAGACAAACTTATCGCACGTATTATAGGTGAGAAAGATACGTCTGAGCCGATGAAACCGCAATGAGTCTTGACGATACCGTCGCACGGTTAATAGCCGGAGCATCTGATGTAACTGATGCTCGCGGTATGGAAGATGCGGATACTATACAACGGTACAGGCTTCTTGGGTTTGATGCCAAAGAAGAAGGCCACGTTAGTGGAGATATTGCTTCGGAAGGTGGGTCTATTTATGGAACCCGTGGGTCAGAGATTGAAAATAGGATAGCAACTGAGACATTATCAAAATTAGACCATATTGAGCAGGATGGATACGGTTACTACGGTAGACCACTAGGAGTTGCCAGAGATGCAAGTGGGCGTAACCTTAATGCTGTTATGGTGGCTAAAGGTGTTGGTGATGTTGCACGACACGATGTCACGAAGTTTAACGCCTATGATATAGCAAGAGGCGAGTTTAATAGACAATCAGCGATAGAAGGTACTCCAGAATATGATACGCTATCTGAATTTGTTAAGGTCGGAGAGGCTAATAGAGCCGCAGGTTTACACGGTGCTATAACACGTAGTAACGTTAGAAAACCATATAAACAACCTTTAGTAGGCGGGGCGCTTCGTAGAGGAGTAGACCAAACTCAGGGTATGTTATATGGTTTTGGGCAGGCTGTATCTAATAAGTTTGGATTGGAATCTGCTGAAGCGTGGATGGATGAGGGACGTGTACAGAACCTAGTTGAAGCTGCTAGAAACCCCCCTAAGTTCGCGACTACTGATGATGTTCATAGCCTCGCTGATACAGGTGGCTTTATCATTGAGAAGATGGTGGAGAACCTACCGAACCTCGCGGTTATGCTTAGTGGCGGTGTAGTAGGTTTAGCGGGTAGAGCCGCTGTGGGTAAAGCGTTTATTAGTGGTACGAACGCTTTCATAGCTGGTGGTGCTGCGGGTGCGTATGGCGTGCAGTCGGGCGAATATTTCAATGAGTTATTAGCTGAGGGCGTTAGTGCCGATGATGCTGCGGGTTCGTCGCTTATAGCTGGCGTACCGGGTGCAGCTCTAGAGTTTGCCCCGTTAGGCATTGCTATAGGTAAGTTAGCGAAACTTACTGGTAGTACGTCTAGGGGTATTAAAGGGCGACTTAAACAGCTTATGGGGGCGGCGGGAGTAACGTCAGTGGCTGAGGGTGCAACTGAGTACGCACAAACGGCTATAGGTCAACTTAACAAGAAGCACCATAACCCTGACTATGATATGATGAGCCCAGAGGCTATTAGTGAACGTAACCAAGCAGCTGTTGCTGGAGCTGCGGCGGGTGGTGGTACGACTGTTGCTGCTGGGGCAGCGGCTATGGGGATATCGACAGGTGTTGATGCAGTAGGAGCTATGCAGGCGCGGCGTACCGCAGAAGACGAAACTTTAGATACAAATAGTAATGCCGCTGGTATTGTCGCATATGATCGTGATACAGGGGATACGGTGACTATAGTCCCGACTACCCCTGAAACACTGCAGGTGGATATAGGTAATATAGATAAATTAGATAACGTCCGAGTTGAAGTAGTTGATGCTGCGGGGCTCAAGCGGGCGCAAGGAATAGAAGACAATGTACAGGCAGATGTCACTCCTCCACCTGTTTGGGATTCAGATGTACCCCCTGTAGGCGAGACGGCCACTAGGCAAGAAGAGGTTCGAGACGAAATACCTATTAATATATTCCGTAAGGATGGTAAACTAAAGTCCGATAGTTGGTTTAAAAACGGGAAAAATATTAGTATGACTGATCTAAATAATGTAGCTAAGCAGATGGGGGCGTGTACATAATGGCTAGTTGCTCAAATCTTAACCGTGCCCAATTAGTAGAGGCTATTAAAACGCGTTATACTGATATGGCGCAGGAGAGGTCTAAGGCGCGGGTAAAAGAAAGTGCATCTAATGGATTTCCTGAAATAGAAAAAGATACTAATCCTCAAGTAGAAGACAAGTGGTTACAGTGGCGACCTAAAACTACATACACCGATAAAGGTGAAGTTATACACCCTAGTGCTGCGGAAGTGGCGGAAGCTTTTGATGGAGTGCCGTGGAGTAACAAAACTGAGGTGTCTAATCATTACTTCTTTAAAGAAGTTCATCACCGGTGGGGTGCGGCTGTTGCTCTATTGAGTGGTAACCAGCAGGATCTATCGGACCTGCAGAAGCGTATAATGCAAATGCAGTATGATGAACTAAAGCATCTACTAGCAGCGATGAAAGTTAGAGCCCCCGAGGCTTATACCCAATATACCGCGAAGTTAGAAGCTGATGTAGCAGCAGCGAAAGAGCCTAAACCAGCGCCTAAACCAGCGCCTAAGCCTAAACCAGCGCCTAAGCAACAGAAAGCTGAATGGCAAGTAGCATTAGATAATGGGATGAGTGTTGAGGATGCCGTTACTGAGTACGGAGCAAGTAAAACTGCAATGATTAAGGCGTATGCTAAAAGTATTGGTGCGGTGGCACCTAAGCCTAAGCAACAGAAAGCTGAATGGCAAACGGTCATTGATGACTTACCGTTTAAACCAGATGTTGCAGCATTCGCTAAACAATATGGTATTAGTGCTGATACGGTTATCGCATATATTAAGGGGGACAAGAAGAAGCCGCTGGTAGTAGAGGCTAAGCAACAGAAAGCTGAATGGCAAACGGTCATTGATGACTTACCGTTTAAACCAGATGTTGCATCATTCGCTAAACAATATGGTATTAGTGCTGATACGGTTATCGCATATATTAAGGGGGACAAGAAGAAGCCGCTGGTAGTAGAGGCTAAAGAGGGTACCCCGATAGAAGTTATACCGTCTGGCAATCAAGGTAAAGGCTTAAAGGGTACTACATTTGAGGATAACTTTACCCGTGATGATAAAAAGGTATTACCCGAAACATTAGAAACTACTGATAAAGATCAGCTTCGTAAACTTGAAGGAGCTACTGATATTGGTAAACTGACGGCTAGTATTAATAAGTTTAAGGGTATCTTTAGTGCTGCGGCCATTAAAATAGGCAGAGTTCCACAACGTAAAAAGATATACCCTGACGATATATTAAATGATCCATCACTACTTATACAGCAGATGCGAGATGGTTTTGCTATGTATAGCGATGCGGATTTAGCTACTATATCAGTAGTTGCCCATCGGTGGGTTGCGCAGCGTAGTAGTGGCACGCTTAATCTGAGTAAAGATCAGGTTAAGAATATTATGCTTATGGGTGCCCGACCTACTAACGCTCAGTATAAGAAAGTTAAGTCTATGGGTATACCAATGACTGTAGCTGCTAATGAGCTAGGGGGGCAGATTAAAAGTGCGTTAGGTATTAAAGCGGTTGATGATACTATCCATGATATGGATGCGCGTATGAACACGGCGTTAGGTACGTTTGCGCTGGGTGTTATAACTGATATGTCACTTGTTAAAATACAGGGTATGACTGCTGCGGAGCGGACGAAGTTTAAATTTTCGGGAGTGTCAGAGAAGGGCGCGTCTAAAACTAACTTTATTAAAGTAATACATACTGTCGATAAACAGGGGCTTGAAAAACCTCATAAAAACGTACAAGTTGCGATGGACATAGCTAAGTCTAATAATGTTGTATACGATATATTAGTCGGTGTAAATAATGTATTTGAAGAGCCGTCATTTGCGGAACCTACTTTTAAACAAATTAAGAAATTTATTAAAGCTAAGTTTGGGGTGGATTTCAAAGTACAGAAAGAACAGTTAAATGCGTTATTTAAGTATTCGCATGTTAAGTGGGTATACGACGATAGCTTTAAGAATCTTCGTGATACAAAGGGGTTTGAAGATTTCCTACTAGAGTTATCAGGAACGAACGTTGATTTTGATAAAATCCACGAAGGTCGTAGAGAAGATGAAAGGGCTAAGTTAGCAGCTACTAAGCGGGACTTGGATAATATGATGGAGTTCTCCACGCTAACCCAGCGGGATAAAGTATGGGATCCATTCTTTATCATGAATGAAGCGTGGGCTAATATCCGTATGGGTATGCAGGGGATCATTACTCCTCAGGGGAGTAAACTCCATAGATTATTTATACGTCCTGCAAAGCAGTCGTTTAGGGTTAATCCTAAGATCAAGTCAGCTTCAAGCAATTACTCTCAGTATGTTTTAGCTATTTCGCACCACCTTGGTAATGATGAAAATACTAAAAGAAGCGTGCATGTAGCTACATTCAAAAAGGCATTGGCATGGATAGAGGCTAATAAAGCGCCAGTATCAACTGCGCACGCTAAAGAGTTCTTAGTTGAGTTTGACGCTGTAGATTACGATGGGTTTAAGGCGTATATTGAACTTCAGAAGTATAACTCTGAGGCGATATTCACTTCAAATATATCACTAGAAATGGATGGTAAAACTAATGGGTTTGCTATCGGACTTATGAACAGCCCGCTTATTACTAAATGGACTGATTGGCTAGGTAAGATTGGAGTGTTTGTCCCCGGTAGTAAGCATAAAAATAGCAGCTTGTATGCACAGGATAAGCAGACAACCGATGCTTACCAGACACTAGCTAAAAAAATACCTGCCTCAGAGATACCGGAACTAATTAAGCTCTTTGGGCCAGTAACAACCAAAGGGCACGTTAATGCCCCTTGGCGTAAGCTATTGAAGTCACCGTTTACCATATATATGTACGGGGCTAGTAAAAAGTCAGTTAAAACGACGTTACTATATAGTAGTATGTTTAATAGTGTTGAGATGGCGCTATATGAGGCGGCTGAGGCTAAAGGCGACGTAACCACACCGATAGATGTGGAGGTTATGTCCTATGATACAGAGGTAGGTGCTATAGCTACTATACTAGAGAAAGAGCTCACAGAAATTAGAAGTTTCTACAAAGTAGTTACAGATGCTATGTCTATACAGGCAGCTTTATATGCTAAGGCTAGAGATGCAGCGTTTAAGGGTAAAGACCTTATTACTAAAGCCGAGCGTGCGGAGATAGAGAAGAGTTTAGAACCTATGCTCCCTCGTATGAAGGGTGGTACTGGCGAGATAATCTTCGGGAAATCTAAGAAAATAGCGAGTAATACTCCACCTGTTCAGATTCATATGGCAGTAAATGGGCAAAAGAGTATAAGCGCAGGTATTAGGCATAAAAGTATTATTGACCCTGGGTCAGCTACGATGCCTGTACTTACGCACTCGTATGATGGGGCTAATATTGTTGAAGCGTTAAATAAACATGTAGCCACAACTCCGTTCTTGAATTTACATGATGCGGCTGAAGCTTCACCTATCGCTATGCCAGATATTGGGCAAACACTTAATGAGGCGTTCCTCGATAGATCGACTAACTATAACATTATAGATGATGTAATAGACTCGATGAATAAGCAGCTAAAAGAAGCGGCTAATTTAGGTGTACTTGATGGGAATATACCAATTCGTGATAAGAAGGGTAAGATGCACGATACACCTATAGTCGATGCGCTTAATGAACTGGCGATAAGACTTAATGGGAGCAAACGCGAATTAGATGCAGCTAAGGCTGAGTTCAGTAAACACAGTTCAATACGAGTTGACCAATATGTAGGCGATAACGGATCAGCAGTTTTTGAGAGAGAACTAAAAGAATATGTTCCAACTAATATAAATCTTACTATCCCAAATACAGAAAAAACTGCTTCTCCACGAGTTATATCTCAAGGAGCTATAAAACCAGATGCAGATATGCGTAATAGCTATAAAAACTTTAGAGCTCCAAAAGGTGAGGAGATAGCACTTTTCAATGCTGCGCTCGACTTTTTTGAAGGGAATGGTTTACCTAAAGAGGTGTTTAACAACCTAAAAAATGGTGTATGGATAGCCGATCAGCAGGATGGTGAAACAACTTTAGGCTCATACATGCCGGGGGAATATATTGTTATTGCGTACTCAGAGAAAGACAAAAAGATGGACAAGGTGCAAATGGCTCATGTTTTTGCGCACGAGTTAGGGCACGCAATTCATCACGCAGCCGATGGTTATGATATGGACTTTACTCCTGCATCGGTTGAAGTAGAGTATAAAAAGTTCGTTAAGGCGTATGAGGCTTCTAAAGGGTTAGCTCCATACACATCTTTTTTCGCACATCCATACAATAACGGAAAACTCGCGGATATTAAAAATGACCGTGTAATCGTTAAACCCGATATGATGGGCGCGTATCTTTTAGAGCTGCACGCGCAGTACGCGGCGGCTTACCTGTTACATCACGAAAAGCGGGGTGAGTATCCTGCAATTACTAAATATATAGAGGGCAGTTATGCAAAAATTAAGCGAGCTAGAAGTGGCACAGGGACTAGGACACACGGGGCGGCGGGTAGCGTCGGACCCGGAGTGGCAACGAAGAAACAAAGCGGTAATAGCAAAAACCCCGCGCATTACGAAAATGCCGTCAGCCCCGGTAGGGAGAAAGCCCTCTTCGCCGCAATCGGACGGAGTATCAGGGGAGTGGGATCTCCCATTTGGGACGTAACCCGTAAGACTTTATGGACACTTCCGTGGATGCTAGAATCATTTAAGGTTCCCGGAGCTGACAGAGTTATATCTGAGTTTTATCATAAGACACGTACTAAAGTTACGGAGAATATATCTGGGAAGACTCAGGTTTTCCGGGAGTCGTTGCAGAACCGTACAGGTGAATATCAGACGCAGTTCGATCGTATATTTAAAGGTATGAAAGATAGGGATATTGCTACTGAACAGAAGCAGATATTAGATGCTATTATTAATGGTGATAAATTATCAGCTAAGGGTGTTAAGGTTAAAGCCGTTTTCGATGAAATGTTTGATAATATCTTAGCCGAACAGACAAAAATGGGTATGAAGCCGGCTGATCGTATTCAGAAACGGGAGAACTATATCCCGCATATATGGGACGAGATCGTAGTCGCTAAGAATAAAGACCTTATGTTTAAGCTCTTCGATGAGTATACTCCGAAGGTTGATAAAGAAGATATGTTCGATAAATTATCAACACGCGGAAGTGACGCATTATTTAGAGATGCAGAGGAGTTCTCACAGACTCCAGCAAGTATTAAGCGGGATAAGCATAGGATATTAAATATACCTACAGATGTACTACTGAAGCATGGGCTTATTCGAAGTTCACTAGGTGATATATTCACAGAATATAATCACGGTGTCGCTAAAGGATTAGAGTGGAATGAGCGTTTCGGTGGGTATGTGCATACTGACTTCGGTACACAGTGGGACCCATCAGCATCTATTCACTCTCATGTACGTTCGATGAAAGTTATGGGAGCTACGGAAAAGCAGGTGGATATGTTCAGTAAAGCTATGCTTGCGCTTGAAGGCCGCCTAGGTCTTGATATGAACGACTCATTGTATAAAACACAGGGTTGGGCATTAGCACTCGTTAACTGGTTAATCCTCCCGTTAGCACTTACTTCACAGTTACCTGATCTCGTGGGACCAGCTATACGCGGGGATGCAGGACTTAAAGATTCGTGGAAAGGTATGCAGGACGCGTTTAAAGCTATGCGTAGTGATCCTAAATTACTGCAAGAAACTGCTGAGTGGTGGGGGATTGTTACAGAGAAGAATGTGCAGCACGCAGTCCAAGAGCAGTATGAGCACGGCTTTATGTACGAGAAAGCGCATAAATGGAACGATAAGCTATTTAAGTATAACGGTATGCAGGCGTTCACTAGATTCTCACGGTTAATGGCACTATCAATGGGCGAGCAGTCTATGCTCAAGTGGGCGGCTTCAGGGGATAAAGCGAACCTTGAGGCATTAGGACTTACTAAAGAAGCGGTTGATACTTGGGTTAAGAATGGTAAGCGCAAACCCCGCCCATCAGCAGCTAATGTTAACGAGAAACTTATTATTGAGGCTATGACCCGCTTTGTAGATGAGGCTGTTATGCGCCCTGATGCTACACAACGGCCAATATGGGCATCGGATCCTAAGTGGACGTTATTGTGGCATCTCAAACAGTTTATGTATTCGTTCCAACTTACTATAATGAACCAAGTTGGGCGGGAGGCGAAACAGCACGCGAACGGTGGGGCTTATGCAAGGGCTATGCTGCCAATACTTACGGTGGCGACTACTATACCTCTCGGGTTAATGGGGCTATTACTTAGGGATACGATCCGTTATGCTATGGCAGATGAAGAGCCACCTGAGCGTGACTTCGCAGATGCTATGGAGCGTTCAGGACTGTATAGTATTGCGCAGGTATTCCTAGATGTTCAGAAACAGGGTGAGTGGGGTAATAATCCGCTACTAGGGGTTACTGGACCGACTATCAGTAAAATATCTGATATATACACGACAGAAGACTGGGGACGTAAGTTTACTAAGTCATTACCAATATTAAATCAATTTAAGGTTGTGCAGTAGCGGTTAAAGTGGTATTATCTAAGAACATTAGATCCAAGCTAGAGCTCCCTCACACGTACACAGAGGCTCTCTTGAACTATGCCGCGTATAAGGCACATGTATCTGTAAGTGGTGATATGAAGGCAGAGAACAACACCTACTACCTTAGGTTTAAAAATAGGTGTTGACTTTTTAAAGTAACAAGTATATATTGAATGTATTGCATAACCAAATGCTGAGAACAACCCGACTAAGTCGGTTAAATATTGGAGGCCTAAATGGCGTATTACGACACAATCAACCTCGTATCGGGTGATGACAAACCAGAGCTTAACTTTACGTTAAGAGACTCAAACACTGCAGCTGCAGGTAAAACGCTTGATGAAGACGACGCCACTACGTGGGCACCAATTGACTTAACTGCGCAAACAGTTAGAGTGTACTTTAGAGCCCTTGGCGGTGACACTGTACTAGACACTATGACATGTGGTAAGACTGCGCCTTATACAAGCGGTATGTGCCATATGCAGTGGAATGCTACTACTTTAGATGTTGATGCTGGTACTTACGAAGGTGAAATCGAATTGGAAGACACCTCAGGTAAGAAACTAACCATATTCGATAAGCTCAAGTTTAAGGTAAGAGCAGACTTCTAGTACAGTGGCTATACGCGCTACAATATCAATTGAATTACTGCAAGCTAGTGTTAGCGCTGCTAGAACAACAACGTCTGTAACCTACGAATTATCGCACGCTACGGGTATATGGACAGACCCAGATTCTAAGAATAGAATGCCTAAGGATGAGTTTCCTTTATCAGATGTACAGTTCAGTCTTGTAGAGAAAAACCTATCAGAAACAGTAACGCTTGATGAGGTAGTAGGCTGGTCATACGCTAAGAACGCACCTGAAACATTGGCATTGGTTGAGAGTTTCGCAAAGGTTGTATCATTCAATAGAGCATTCAATGATGCCTTTACACTAGACGACCTAAGTCAAATTGATAAAGACTTCTACGGTAACAAAGGTAATGTCGCATTTATGCTTGATATTATCGGGCTAGACCAAAACAAGGTACTGACAGATAGTTACACGGTATCTGATGTGATTGAAGTCGCAATGTTATGGGTGAGAGGGTTTACTGATAGTTATTCATTTACTGATACAGACTCGTATGAGTTTATTAAAAATGTAGAAGATGCGTTTACTTTAGACGATACCTCTTTGATTAATAAAGACTTCTATGGTGACAAGGGTAACGTATTTGGTTTTAGCGATTTACTAGGTAGCTCATTCGGAAAAACATTAACTGATAGCATTTCACAGCTAGATGAAGTATCTATCCTACAAGGCTTAAATAAGTCTGACTCTACCACTTTATCAGATACATACAGAACTACGCTAAATAAGGCAATATCAGACGCATTTACCCTAGATGACGCACTACAAGTTGATAAAGATTACTTCGGCAACAAAGGAAACGTATTTACCTTTAGTGATGTATTAAGTTATGAGGCCAGTAAAGATTTAATAGACGGAATTGCTTTAGTTGAATTAGTAGGATTTGTATTAAATCATCCTGTAGAAGATTCATACACAGTAACAGATACAAACACTTTACAACCTGAATTAGTTAAGAGCGATTCAATCGGGTTTAGCGATATATACATTCGCAATATCATGAAGGGCTTGAGTGATGGATTTGCACTAGATGATACGGCACAAGTAAACAAAGACACAGACTCAGCCAAGGGCAATATATTCAGCTTCAGTGATGTATTTAGCAGAACCGTATCATACGATAGAGATTACACGGATAGCTTCGGTTTCAGTGATACATTCAGTAGGGCTGTTGGATATGTAAGAGCGTATTCTGACAGCTACTCATTAAACGACACTAAAGATGTACAATTAGAAAAAACTTTATCTGATACGTTCAAAGTTTACGATGAAAACCCTAACGCATTAAATGTAAATCTACTTAACTCGCAGGCAATGAACGCTCAAGATACATCGTTCTTAGTTGATAGAGGATTAGATAAGGGTGACGCATTAGGATTTAGTGAAATAACAGCTTTTGTACATAGTAAAGGGTTGACTGATTCAGCTATAGTTGTTGATTCTAGTAGTGTTTCATTAAACAAGTCAAAGACCGATTC
>Ga0257125_1002977_pt1 | contig 12773 bp, 10 predicted proteins | sample SI106_200metaG_FD_190183 | JGI IMG/M metagenome (GOLD analysis project Ga0257125, IMG submission 190183) | Marine microbial communities from Saanich Inlet, British Columbia, Canada - SI106_200 | ecosystem: Environmental > Aquatic > Marine > Inlet | place: Canada: British Columbia | collected...
TTGATGGTCTTCGCGGATTCGCTTGGTCATGGGCATCCTCCTCAGGATTAAAAAGGTTGCCCGATTATGACACGCCTCGCAGGCGGGGAAAAGAAGCGGTTATTTTGGCGCTTACGAAGTGTTCATGCATTAATGTAGCTTTGCACATTCCCCGAGATTTCGCAAAGCTGCCAGATCAATTGTTCACTTTTTTCGGAAGGCCTTCATAAAAAGAGAGCAGCTCCATGATCTGTATTCTTTACCCGGCTAAGGCCTGGTAGCTTTTCAAAAATTCCAGCTATCACAACTAGTTTACGCTTCGGCTGCATCTGCATTATTAGACCTTATATTATTCCTAAAAGTTTTAGGCCGTCACGAAAAAGAACAAATGCTAAAGCACATAATACCAAGCCGAGGAAACGCATTGTGTATATGTACACATTGCCAACTAAAAAAGATTTTGATTTGCCAACCAATAGCGCCAATAGAATTTTTGAGCCTACCAACGACGCATAAAAAGTACAAATAAAAGCCAAAGCTGCAATTATGCTTTGGTTCATTGCCTTGGTCATGTTTGGAGCGCCAACACTAAGCCAAAATAAGTAGGGGTGCGGGCTTAGAGCATTTACTAATATCCCTTTTGTTAACGATTTAGGCTTTGTCTTTTGAAGATTTAGCTCAACTCCTTTCGTACGTATACTTTCGTAGCCCATAAATAAAACAACGAAACCGCCTGTCAGTGAAATTATCCCTAATATGTTATGGAAATTGGATAACTTTTCCAGAATGAATAAAGTTAAAATTATTATTGGTAAATCGGTGATAATTGGAGCCATAGCAACTTTTACACCGGATTTAATATCATGTTGAAGAGTTTCAGAAATCACAAGAGCCAAGAGTGGACCGGGGGCAAAACCTGCGGATAAGCCTAATATAGTTCCGATGGTCAAGAAATTTATCATCGTTGATCTTCGGTCTCGACTGCCATAGTGTTTACTCTGTGAAATTACCCGACGTCGTTTTGTAGCAAAGATACATTGAAAATATCTGAAACCGCCATACATGTCAAAAACAAGACGTATGGGCCGACAATATTGGGAAATGTGGTTGGGGACAGCGAACTTGGGTAGGGTGGTGGGTCAGTTTTTAGCTCATCCAATCGCGACAGAAGGGTAACGTGCATGATCCTTGCGTACCACATTCGACCAGATTTCGCAAAGCTGCCAGATGTATTGTTCATGTTTTGCAAGGGATATCAAACGGATGGTTTATTGATCGAACTATATCTATCCGGTTTTTTTGTGATAATTCGTATTTGAATACTGATCAAATCAAAAACCATATGCATTCCAAGATATTCAAAAAATCGGGCTGATCCATAAATGGCACCCCATTTTGTCCGATCAATGTCAAAATGTGCCTCAGCCATTAGGTTCTCTTCAGGTGTTTTTGTGATAGTAGCCATGAAATTTTGTTTAGCTTTAATTCCCCTCAACTCCAAATTTCCAATTATTTGATAGTTTGGGCAACTTAAGAAAGGTTCTTTAACAGGTACAGCCTCATCGATTTCAAATCTGGCTATTGGAAAAAGTTTGGTCAGGAAAAAATCTTCAGATTTAAGGTGAGCAAGCAATACTGGCTGCAATTCATCTCCTTCAAGACTTATATTTACGATAGAATCCATGTTGATGTCAAACATACCGGTGATAATTCCATTTTTAACCGTTAGGTCTCCACTGGCGATTCCAACGGTTCCAAAGTGGGTGGTATTTGGATTTCTTCCCCTCCATTCGATAATGCTCTGATCAGTATCAGCTTGATATGATCCATCTTCAAGTTTCAGTAAGGTTTGAGAATCGTATGGTTCATTAACAGCCTCTCCCTCTAAAGAGAAATCTTCGGACAACCAGGCTTCAATACCGCCCTTTAATACATAAATGGCCCTGTATCCATTTTGCGCAAGCTTCTCAGCTGCAGTGACCGCGTCAAAAGATCTTTTGCTGGCTCCGTAAAGCACAATCACAGAATTGTTATCATTCGTTATTTCGTTGACTTGATCAACGAATGTCACTTCGAAAACACAGGCATTGACAGCAGTCTTAAGATGACGTCTGGCAAAACTATCAGATTTCAAAGTATCAATAAGGGTAAAGGTTTGTTTTTCTTCAATCCATTGATAGAGTTCTATAGGAGATAATTCCTTGTATGCGTTAAGGTCTTTCATGTTTGGCTCCTTTTTCGTATTATTCTGCTTTTATAAATGTACCGTCCTTATACTCTTGAAAGGCAGTTTCTAACTCCTCTTGGGTGTTCATGACAATGGGGCCTTTCCATGCCACCGGCTCGTGCAATGGTTTGCCTGTGAGCAGCAGGAACCTCAGGGGCTTATCAGAGGCTGTTACGGTTAGATGATCTCCTTTTTCATAAAGAATCAAGTTGCCGTTTCCTATGGCCTTGCCGTCTGTTGCTCCTTTGCCGCCAATCACATAAATAAAGGCCGTATAAGAGGGATCAACTCCATGAGTAAATGCCTGCTCTGCGGGCACGGTACAGTCCAAAAATTGAGGATCAATAACAATGTCATCCATGGGTCCTTTCTTACCGATAATATTTCCCGCAATGATCTTGATGCGGACACCGTTCTGGATTTGAACCTCAGGAACCTTGTCCGCTGTAATGTCACGGTATCTCGGTGACATCATTTTCTGGGATGCCGGTAGATTAGCTCACAGCTGAAAGCCGTGCATGGATCCGTTGGCATCGCCCTTGGGCATTTCCTGGTGAACAATACCACTGCCTGCCGTCATCCACTGCACATCCCCGGAGGAGATGACGCCTTTATTGCCCAGGCTGTCCCCGTGTTCCACATCGCCTTTCAAGACATAGGTGATGGTTTCAATACCCCGGTGGGGATGCCAGGGGAACCCTTTTAGATAATGCTCGGGCGTATCGGACCGGAAATCGTCCAGCATCAGAAAAGGATCAAATGTCGAGGCTTCATAGTATCCGAATACCCGGTTCAAGTGGACCCCGGCACCTTCCAGGGTGGGTTGGCGGGTTAATATGAGTTGAATCTTTCTTGCGTCTGACATGAATTTCCTCCTGTTTATTGGTGATAGTTGAATTAAACCGCGCAACTGCACCCGGTCCGCCATGCCTTTCCGTCTGCACCGAGAATCGGCACATGGGTATGGCCCTGGGTTTTTCTATGGCCCTGACACGGCCCGCTGTGAGCATGATGTTTGTTCCGGTGGCTGTTGTGGTATTCCTCGCACGCATAGCTTTGTATAAAGTTTTAGAGTCTTTCCTACTTGGATTGTATCTTTGTTCATATTCATAAATACCTCAATCTAAATTATTTTAATGTTAAGTTAATTATCATCGAATGATATGTTAATTTTTTTTACTTTTAGTTGATTGTAAATAAGAGCGTTTATTGTACGAATAATCGCTGATCGCTCGAAGATCCTTAGCGATGATCAAATAATTCTGACCATTCCAAACCCCAAAACTTTAAGGCTGCGTCTCAATTATAATTATCCTATTCTTAAGCGGTGGGAGTCACTGAAAGCTCAAGAATACAGATGGAATCTCATTACCTCAATAGGTTGTGTTATCTTGACAATACAATATTACCAGTGAGTTATGAGTTTAAAACCCTGCAATATACTTTGTATTCCACAATTGTGTTTGGGTCTCTCAGGTCACGGTGAGATATTTTTTTCGATCACAAACATCGTACCCCTTGATCATAAAAATAACGCAAACCCTGTAGGCAAAAGCGTAAGGGAACTTCCAAAAAATAATCTACGCATTCTGTTTGCCCTTTTGCCCGTCTTCTACGTTGTGACAACAGGCACATAGCTCACTATGCACCTGTTATCACGCCTTGATGACGAACAAAAGCTCTGCACGATATGCGTATATTATTTTCTTCCAGTTCCCTAAACTATTTTTGGGTCAAAGTTTCCACTCCGGTCCAGTCCTCAGGAACACCTTTCACCATATAGAGGGCGCAACGTTCGAGATAAATGCGAGCGGCCTTGTCTTCCGGGTTCTTTTGCAGCACCTGGCTGAATTTGACGCTGGCTTCGGAAAACGTTCTGCCATAGTAAAGCTGTAAACCCGCTTCGAACTCTGCCTTGGTCTCCTCCTTCAGCACCGCCACTTCCTGAGCATCCCCATCATAAACCTCATACACGGAAACCGGTTGTTTCTTGCCTTTGACGGAAACCTTGTCCACAAAACGGTGCATATAAAGGTCCGGATCTTTCAGTTGGGAGAAAGTCAGTTCACTGAGAGTAACCGAAGAGCCGTAAACCCGGGTCAATCCTTCCAGCCGTGCCGCCAGATTGACATCATCCGACACCACCGCGCCCTGCATACGATCTTCGCTCCCGATGATACCGAGCATCAGGTCGCCCAAATGAAGACCCACGCCGATGCCCATGGGCAGAAGGCCGTAGGATTTCCGTTCTTCATTATATTCATCCACCACCCCGTGCATGGCGATGGCCGCCATTACCGCATCATCGGGACTATCGGGAAACAGGGCCATGACACCATCCCCGTAATACTGGTCAATGAAGCCATGATGCTTCTCAATCACCGGACTTACACGCCGCAGATACCCGTTGATAAAGTTGAAGTTGTCCTGGGGCGACATGGTCTCGGAAAGCGTTGTCCAACCGCGAATATCAGCAAACATCACCGTCATCTGCTGCTTGATCTGATCTCCCAGTCGGATTTCCCGGATGCTTTCTTTGTTCAGCAGGCTAATGAATTCCCGCGGCACGAACCTTTCATAAGTGCGGTTCAGTTCAGCCAGTTCCTGTGTCCGCGCTCGAACACGTTCTTCCAAAAGATCGTTTGCGGACGCCAATTCCCAGTTTTTCTCTGCAAGAGACTTTCTCAATCGGTGGATGGTCAGATGGGTGTTCACCCGGGCGATTACCTCTTCCGGCTGAAACGGTTTCGATACATAATCTACCGCCCCCAGCCCGAACCCCTTGACCTTCTCTTTGGTATCGTCTAAGGCCGTCAGAAAGATGACCGGAATGGCCTCCGTTCCGGGATCCGCTTTCAATCGGCGACAAACCTCAAACCCGTCGATCCCCGGCATCATGATATCCAGAAGGATCAGGGATGGTTTTGCCTTTTGCGAAATGGTAAGGGCGCTTTCACCGTTCTTGGCAATGAGAAATTTGTGACCGGTTCCGGCCAGGGTTTCATGCAGCACCTGCAGGTTTGTGGTGTTATCATCCACCAGCAGAATGTGTTCAGGCTTTTCAGGGTTGTTTGAAGATTCCATTGTGTCACTGGTCATTTTACGCTCCTCAAGACCCGGCGGCTGCAGCCAGATCATCTGCCATTTCCAGAAGGCCATCAAAATCGAACCCATCAGCAAGATGGCTGATTTTTGCCCCGTATTCACGTAAGCCATCCGTTCTAGCCGTCAGTTCGACACCCAATTTGGACAGTTCCATTACATCGCCTATTTCAGCCGCATCTTTGATGCGCACCGCAATTTCTTTAGCCACATGGGGATCAATCTCTGCCGGTGTTTTCATGGCTTCGGGCGAAGGCGGATCATCCCCTTTAAGAGCCATCAATGCGGTCATGACCCGGCCGAGCTCATTTTTAAAATAGACAAACTCAGCCTCCGGCAAAGTCTTTCCCCCGTCTTTGAAGGCCTGTTCCACGGCTGCAGCCGCCGCCTGGAGCGCCTCAGCCCCCACATTGCCGCCGGCGCCTTTAATGGAGTGGGCCAGAATCTCAGCCTCTTCATACTTTTCACCATTCACCAGGTCCCGGAGGGTGTCTGCCGCATTTTCGAAATCCTGACGAAATCTTAAGAGAATACGGCGGTAGGATTTTTTGTTGCCCAGAAGCCGTTTGAGACCCGCCGCCACATGGATGATGCCGTCAAGCGCCGGCAAATCCGGTTCATCAGATGGGTCAGGGGACGTCACGTCCGTTTCAGTAGCGAGTTCCCGACCCGGGCGCTCCCCGGGGGGGTTCTTGACCCATTTCAAAAGGGTTTCAAAGAGCAACTCCGGATCGATGGGCTTGGAAACATGGTCGTCCATGCCCGCTTCAAGGGATTTTTCCCGGTCGCCGGCCAGAGCGTGTGCGGTCATGGCAATAATCGGAATGCGGATCTGATCTTCCCAATTTCGGATTTCACGGGTGGCTGCATATCCGTCCATGACCGGCATCTGCACGTCCATCAGGACTGCGTCAAAATCGCCCTTTTTCACGGCCTCAACCGCCTCCTGACCATTGTTGGCCAGTGAGACCTTGAGACCCGCGGCCGCAAGAATCTCGCCGGCCACCTGTTGATTGATTTCATTGTCTTCCACCAGCAGAATCTTTGCGTCCCGAATCCGCCTGAGCGCCCCCATCCCCGAAGCATTTTCCTGAACAACTCGAGAAGATCGGGGTGCCTCCCTGCCAAAGGCATGCATGATGGCATCAAACAGAACTGAAGGGTTTACGGGTTTTAAAAGAAATCCGTCCAACCCCGCTTCATCGGCCTGTTGCATCACCGTTTCACCGCCATAATTGGTCACCATGATAACGGCTGGAATTCGACTCAGTTGCGTGTTTTGCTTGATGCTCCGGGCCGCTTCAATACCATCCATTCCCGGCATTTTGTAATCCATGATCACCAGTTCATAGGGATGATCGGAATCGGCGCTGACAATCTCAGACAGACCTTCTTCTCCGGAAGAGGCCAAAGTCGGTTTGAAGGAAAAGGAAGCCAGAATTCCCTCCAGAATCTCCCTTGAGGTGGCATTGTCATCCACCACCAGAACCTTCATGCCCCGAAGGTCCGGTGACGGGCTGAATCGGCTCTGATCTTTTTCCCGCCCCAGGCCGAATACAGCCGTAAATATAAAGGTGCTCCCCCCCCCTGGTTGGCTTTCGACCCGGATGTCACCCTGCATCAGGTTCACCAGTCGCTTGCTGATGGTCAGCCCCAATCCGGTGCCGCCGAATTTCCGGGTGGTGGAGGGGTCGCCTTGGGTAAATGCCTGAAAAAGCCTTCCGATCTGTTCCCGGGTAAGGCCCAGGCCCGTGTCTCTCACCCGGAACTCCAGGGTCACCCCATCGTCATTTTGGGATAACAAATGGGCTGATATTACGATTTCCCCTGACGCCGTAAACTTCACCGCGTTATTGGCCAGGTTAATGAGCACCTGCCCAAGGCGCAGGGGATCCCCCACCAGGCGCCGGGGTGCATCCGGATCAATATCAAACAGAACCTCCAGATCTTTTCTTTCCTGGGCTTTTACCATGATCAGATTGGTCATGTTTTCAAGGACATCATCCAGGTTAAAATCCACGGCTTCCATGTCCAGTTTGCCGGCCTCGATTTTTGAGAAATCGAGAATATCATTGATAATCCCCAGGAGGGAATGGGCGGATAATTGAATTTTACCGAGATAGTCTTCTTGTTTGGATGTCAGATCCGTTTTGAGCGCCAGGTGTGTCATGCCGAGAACGGCGTTCATGGGCGTACGAAGCTCGTGGCTCATATTGGCCAGAAAACTGCTCTTGGCTTCGTTGGCGTCATCGGCCGCTTCTCTGGCCTCTTGGGCCTCCCGGGTCGCTTCCGCCAGTTCAGCCGTACGTTCTTCCACCAATTCCTTCAGATGCTCCTGGTATTGCCTTAAGTCCGCTTCCGCCTGTTTTTGCTCAGTGATGTCCCTCACAATTCCCTGGTAGACCAGGATGTGGCCATCATCGGTCCGCCGGGATGTGGCCGTAACCAGGCAGATCATCTGTTCGCCATGTTTTTTTCTGGCCCCCACCTCAAAATCCCTGACCGAGCCCGTCTGGTCGGTGGCCGCGACAAACCTGGCCACGTCTTCCCGATTTATATTGGTATCCCAGACATTCATCTGCATCATCTCGGATCGGGTATAACCAAAAAGATCGAGCATGGCCTGATTGGCATCAATCATTTCGCCGGTGCGATCACAGATGAATATGGCGTCCCGGGATTCTTCGAACAGCGTACGGTATTTTTTCTCGTTTTCCCGCAGGGCTTGATAAAAATTCACATTGTTAATGGCAGCGGATGTATGACTCACCATTCTGACGAGCCCCACGTCAGCATCGCCTTCCGCCTCAACCTCTGCCTGAAATGACCGCATGTCAGCCGTATTTCCCGCCGCCAGAAGGCCCAGGGGTTTCTCCGGTTCTCCGCCCAGGGGCAACAGAATATAATCGTCCATATCCAGTTTTCGGCCCAGCGCCTTTAACGGCTCCTCATGGCAGGTTTCGTTACAGATGATCCGTTGGGGCACATCCCGCAACTGTACAAGGATGGGATCATCCTCCGGCAGGCTCAGGGACTCAACGGCCGGACGTTTCTCTTCGTCATAATATCCATCTATGGCCTGAACCCGGAAAGCCTTTTCGTTGGTGTCATGCATGAGGATGAGACAACGCTCAAAATTGAGTTCATAGAGTACGAACTGAAGGGTGATCTGAAGGATTTCGGACAACTCGGTGGTGGTGGTGAGCTGCTTGCCCACTTCGTAGAGCTGTTGATAAAACAGCATCTGGGAATCCAGTTGCCCCTGGATACCGTAAAGTTCAACCTCGGTCTTGCTCAGGCGTTTCACCTGCCCGCTCAACTGCCGGTTTTCCTTCTGAAGTTTTTTAACCCGGCCTTCGGCCTCCTCAACCTGAGAACGAAGCGCCGCCAACGCCTTATCAGGATCCATTGCCGTCATGACAGGAAACCTCTTTTCAGGTTCTGCGAGGGTTAATAAACCGCTGCGATGACAGCAGTGTAATTATGAAAACAATTGAACTTCCCCACGGGACCGATTTCTCCCAATGTATAAAAACCGACCCACGGCGCATCCGGTATCTGTTGCTGAAGTCGGTCCAGCAGCTCAGTCTTCTGGTGCTCACGCAGAAACACTTTACCCCGGCCGCAACAGTCAAACTGGAACACCAGTTGGGCCGGGTTTTCGCCCAGTTGTTCGTTGATCCGGGCTGCCAAATGGTCGATCCCCTGGGTCACTTTATCATAATCCCTGCGTGTCATCCAGATACGGGTGCCTTCCTCCACCTCTGTGGGGATGGTGAAAGACCCTTTCTCATCATCTTTGGTGGGCATGAATCGAATCATGTAATCATCATAGCCTTCCATGCGCCCCGGCGTTTCAAACCCCAGGGTCAGGTGAATGACCGCCTTGGCCCAATCGACAATTTCATCGTCGGTCAAATACTCCTTGAGAACCTCAAGGGCCGGCCGGTCGTCAATCTCATAGATGGTGTTTTCTTCCGAGCGGGTGATTTTGTGCGCGACACCTGTGGCGATACAGCCATGATTGACGGCACAGGCAATCCGTGCATCGCCAGAAAGCAATGCCCAGGAAACACCATCGGAAAAAACCTTGTTGTCACAGTACTGATAGGTTCGCGTGAGCTGCCAGTTATCTGCGGCAGTACCGCCGATCAACGGCAACCGACCCTCCAGGTTCAACGCCCCTTCAAGACCGTTGAGGAACCGATCAAAGTTGAAGGTCAGACCGTCCGCAAACAGAAAAAGCGCCAGTGCATCTGAACCCATCTCGGTCCCGATGGTCTCAGCGACATTCTGTCCTAACCCGCCCGAATCGGTTTTAAGACCCGTACCCATCCCGTTGATAAACCGCAACTGATCCGAGCTGATGACCATCACCACCAGGGAAAAATTGGATTCATCCACCTCTCCCCGCATCATGGTTCCTTCGCCCGAGCACCCGCAAAGAGGTGCTCCGCCACTGGCTTCCCGTACGGACTTGAGCAGGGCCTGCTGGTTATAACCCACTGTGGCAAACATGAAGACAAAGTCAGGTTTTTCAATACCGCCATCCTTGAGTGCCATTTCGACGGCCTCTCGTCCGGCCATCATCGGATTGCGATGATGACTCATTCCCACGCCGGCTTTTGTATCCATGACGTTCATTCCTCCGCTCTCATGGTTCCAATTTTCGGCAGCATACCAGAACCTGCAAAAGATGTTCAACAAAAAGAAGAAATTGCCCTGAAAAACGGCCGCAACCGAAAAGGTATTACGGAGAGATGCATATGCCATAACGATCTTCTTTCAGAGAAATTATGGGAAAGAATTTGCATTGATCGCTCCAATGGTCCATGATAACAAATTCTGCCCGAACAATATATTCACTGGGTGGCAAAACAATTGAGTTAAGAAAATGAATACCGGGGACCCGGACGGGAAAACCATTGAAACAAAACGCCAGGAATTGGAACGGTCGCTTCGGCAAATGGGCCGGGTGCTGGTGGCATTCTCAGGCGGGGTGGACAGTACGCTCCTTTTGAAAGTGTGCACGGATGTGCTTGGGGGCAATGTGCTGGCCGTAACGGCTATTTCTGAGACCACGGCCCGACACGAGCGCGATGATGCGGTTCGGCTGGCCCGAAAATTGGGTGCAGCCCATCTTCAGGTAGAAAGCCATGAAATGGAACTGCCTGAGTTTATCGCCAACCCATCGGATAAATGTTATGTGTGCAAGAAAAGCCGGTTCGGGGAATTGGTGGCTCTGGCCCGTCAAAAAGGATTCCCATGGGTGGCGGACGGGACAAATGCAGACGATCATCTGGATTTCCGCCCTGGCCACCGAGCCACTCGTGAATTGAGTGTCCGGAGCCCGCTGATGGAGGCAGGGTTGACCAAATCAGAGATCCGCCTGATGTCGAAGCAACTCGGGTTGCCCACCTGGGATAAACCGTCGGGAGCTTGCCTGGCGTCTCGAATCCCCTATAACACACCCATTACAGCCCGCAAACTCAAACAGGTCGATGACGGTGAGCGGTTTCTGCGTGATTTGGGCCTAACCGGCCAGGTCCGGGTCCGGCATCACGGCGATGTGGCCCGCTTGGAAGTCGACGCCGGGGACATTGTCAAATTCGCTGGGGAAACAGCCCGGGACCGGATTGTTCAATATTTCAAATCTCTGGGATTCAAGCATATCACCCTGGACATGGAAGGGTACTCCATGGGCAGCCTCAACAGGGCACTTGCACCCGATCAGAAAGGTCAAGCATAATGGACAGTCAACATTTGAAGCATCTCTTGAAACAGGTTCAGAGTGGTGAAGTCGACCTCGACAAGGCTTTGCAACGATTAAAAAAGCTGCCATTTGAAGATCTCGGTTATGCAAAAGTTGACTTTCACCGGCACATGCGTGCCGGTGTTCCTGAAGTCATTTACTGCGAAGGAAAGATGCCTGAACACCTCCGGGGCATTTCGGCAAAACTCGCCCAGCACCACTGCAATATCCTGGCGACCCGAGCGGACCGGAAAGTTTTTGAGTGCATTCAAGAAGCTGTTGCGGACAGTGAATACCACGAAACGGCCCGGATCGTGGTCATCAAACCTCGACCGGTGGAGCAGGTCGGCAACATTGCCATGGTGTGTGCCGGCACCTCCGACGTCCCGGTGATTGAAGAGGCGGCCATTACCGCAGAGGTGCTCGGAAACCAAGTCAACCGGTTGTATGACTGTGGGGTAGCCGGGATCCATCGCCTGTTGGATTCCTGCGAAGATTTGTTCAAGGCGAATGTGGCGGTGGTGGCGGCCGGCATGGAAGGCGCCCTTGCCAGTGTAGTGGGTGGGCTGGTTTCCTGCCCGGTCATTGCATTACCCACAAGTATCGGTTACGGGGCGAGCTTCGGTGGCATTGCCGCCCTGCTCAGTATGCTGAACAGCTGTGCCTCGGGAGTTTCGGTGGTGAACATCGACAATGGTTTCGGCGCCGGATATCAGGCTAGCCTCATCAATAAACTGGCGGCCAAAACTATGGGGAGCCTGGTAGAAAATACTAAATAGTGGCCGGACGGGCTACCTTCGGGATCGAAAAAACAGTTTGTTCGGCTAACCGGGGGTCACATGACGGGTGGCAACAATGTTGCAGTCCGTACCCGCGGGGTTTTTGATGAGTGTCTCACCAATGGAAACAGGCGCTTTGACAGTGGTGGATTGAATCTCCGCCATTACCTGAAATATGCTGTTTTTGGGGATCGGCGCGTCGGTTCGAACGCTGACCAGCGGAAAATCTCCGTTTTCCACCAAAATATTGCCGGCAATGGTCCTCATGGGCCGGGTCAATTCCTGTTCCGCCCACGTGGGTCCCTTGTCACAGGTATGGCCCTCAATTTGGGTGATCCGGATTGAGGGTGTTTCTTCAAAATCGATTTCAAGCGGGCATCCATTGGGACACACGATGCAGGTGAGTTCTTTTCGTTTCATTCTACACTCACTTCCAGTTTTCCGGCATTTTCCAGTTTATCTTTTTTGATTTTGACGCGTATCATTTCAGCCGGGTGCAACCGGACCAGCTTCTTTCGGGCCACTTTTCGGTCCCCGTCTCTGACCCAAACGGCTCGGTCCCGCGAAGGCTCGGTCACACGGAGCGACAGGGTAAAATCGCTCTTTCCCGATACCTGCTGGGGTAGAACATATCTGACTCCGTTTTTCGGTTCGATACTGATGGGGGTGTCTGCGCGGGAAATGCCCCCATCCAGGTACCGGCAAGCGAATTCCCCCGCCAGGGCCGCCTCTTCGGAGACATGATCCACCAGATCATGAACGTGCAGCACATTACCGCAGGAAAAGACGCCGGGGATACTGGTCATGAAGGTATCGTCCACAAAGGCGCCGCTGGTTCTGGATTCCATTTTGACGGATGCGCCGGCGGAGAGTTCGTTTTCCGGAATGAGCCCCACGGAAAGGAGCAGGGTGTCGCAGGGCATAAACCGCTCGG
>Ga0257125_1002992_pt1 | contig 12721 bp, 8 predicted proteins | sample SI106_200metaG_FD_190183 | JGI IMG/M metagenome (GOLD analysis project Ga0257125, IMG submission 190183) | Marine microbial communities from Saanich Inlet, British Columbia, Canada - SI106_200 | ecosystem: Environmental > Aquatic > Marine > Inlet | place: Canada: British Columbia | collected...
CGGATTACTTAATCAGACACCCTGAAATAGAGGTCCGGATCCCTCAAAACAGAACCGTCACCTACTGTACTACAGATGACCCCGAGCGATTCAGAATATTTGGTGAAAAATTTCTGAGTCAAAACATCCCATCCGTTGAAAAAATTGTGCTGGGCCCTTAAGGCTTGGGCAAAATCTGAGGGTTGCTATTTGTCTCACATCGTGATACTTGGGGCCTGATAATCATGTAAAGCCATAAACAATCATGTTTTGGCAAAACCCCAGGGAGAAAACAAATGAACACCAGTAGCCCGGACCAGATCGACTTCACTTTCAACAAACAAAGCCTCTGCGTTGAGGAGTCCGTTACGGATCTCAAGGTAGGATCCATCAGATGCCTCAAACCCATCAAACCGGATGGAAGCGAAGACACAAGCCGCCAAACCCTTTTCATGGGACACACCCAGCTCCATTCCCCCCAAGGGCTTGTCCCCCTTCAAGCGCCCTTAAAGGCAGCCACACTGGAAGAAGCCATGAAAGAGTTTCCCGGCGCAATGAAAATAGCCCTTCAAGAGATGATGGAAAGAGCGAAACAGATGCAGGCGCAACAACAGGCTGAAAAAAAGGAAAATGATTCCCGCATCATCATGCCCGGAAGTTAGCCTTTTTGCCTTCTCAGTACAACATCATCGAATACGAACTGCCGGGCGGATGGAAAGTGGTTGCGGGAAAAACGGATGTGGACAACGACTATCTCAGCCTCAAACTGGCAAAGCCCAATGATTACTGGTTCCATGTACGGGGCATGCCCGGCAGTCACGTGGTGCTTAGGACCGGTTCCGGAGAGGCCCCGAACCGGGATACCCTGAAGCAAGCCGCCGCCGTGGCCGCCTATTACAGCAAGGCGCGACACGGCGGCGTTGTGCCGGTTTCGTGCACTCAGGCCCGATACGTCACCAAGCCCAGAGGGGCCAAACCGGGTCTGGTTCAAATCCGGAAAGAAATCACTTTGAAAGTACGACCGGCGTTACCAGAGGACGCCCCTCCGTAAACCCATCGATCAACTTCCTTGCAATGCTGATTCTGGGTGGAATTCGTGGCAGCCGGTCCGGTGGAAACCAGTCCGCATGGGAGATTTCAACCCCGTCCTCTTTTACTTCACCGCCGGCGTATTCCGCAGTGAACCCCACCATGAGGGAATCGGGAAACGGCCAAGGCTGGCTTCCGAAATAGGATATGTTTTTAACCGATATACCCACCTCTTCAAACACTTCCCTTCTGACGCAGTCTTCAAGGGTTTCACCCGGTTCCACGAATCCTGCCAGAACACTGTAAAAGTCTTCGGGGAATCGGCTTGAATGAGCCAACAGAATTTTACCATCCCTGACCACTGAAACGATGATGGCCGGGGAAAGCCTGGGGTAATTGATCAATCCACATCCCGGACAGATTTTAGCCCTTTCGTCTTCCTTATCCTCGTTTGGCTTTCCGCACCGGCTGCAATATTGATGGTTTCGATGCCATTGCAATAAGTGACCGGCCAACCCTGCCGCCCGGACCTCATCCGTTTCGAAACGCCGAAACACCTGGCGCAGCTCCATAGCCGAGAAGGGTTCAGGGATAACCTCGTCGCTCCCCAATCCCGATACATAGCATGGCTGACCATTCAACATGCCGAAAAAGTGCTGCCCGTCGGCGGAGAGGGTGGTTTCTTTAAGATCACGCGTTTGCGGAATGCGGGTGTTTTCGCCTTCTTGAATGACCAGGAAACGCTGTTTTCGGAACAAAAACCAGTAGGCATTTTCAGGGGGTGTGAGGGGCGGTTTGGCAGTGGATACAAATGTCATATATTTCTCTCCTTTGGTTTCAAGCGGCGTCATTGTTATTAGTGCCGTTTTCAGTAACCGATAGCAGGCTGGTGAAAGAGTGTCAAGAACGAGCAGGCGTTTCAAAAATGATGCCCATTGACCTTTGGCAATAACGCATTATGTTATGATCCAGCAATCGGGCTCTCTCAGAGCCCGTTTTTTTTACGTTGTGATTGAGGCAGAAAATGAACAGACAGCATAAACAGGAAGTGGATCGGCGACGAAACTTCGGCATTATCAGCCATCCGGACGCCGGCAAGACAACCCTTACGGAAAAGCTGCTGCTTTTTGGCGGCGCCATTCAGCAGGCCGGCGCCATCAAGGCCAGAAAAGCCGCACGCCATGCCACCAGCGACTGGATGCGCATCGAGCAGGAAAGGGGCATATCCGTTACCACCAGCGCCATGAAATTCAACTACCGGGACTTCGAGGTAAACCTGCTGGATACACCGGGGCACCAGGACTTTTCCGAGGACACCTATCGCGTGTTGACGGCTGTAGACAGCGCCCTGATGGTCATTGACAGCGCCAAAGGTGTGGAGCCTCAGACGGAAAAACTTATGGAAGTCTGCCGAATGCGGAATACACCCATTATCACCTTCATTAACAAATTGGACCGGGAAGGACTCCCGCCGCTGGATCTCTTGAGCGACATTGAGGAAAAACTTCAAATCGAGTGCGTGCCCCTGTCATGGCCCATCGGAATGGGAAAAGCCTTTAAAGGGGTCTACAATCGTCATCACCGGGGACTGCATCTCTTTACACCGGGGCAGTCTTCCGTGTCCCGGGAAGGCTTAATGATAGAGGATCTTGCCGATCCCCGTCTCGACGAATTGCTCGGCAACCAGGCCGATGAACTCCGTGAAGATGTGGAATTGCTGGACGGCGCCGCCAACCCCTTTGATCTTAAGCACTACCTGAAGGGAAATCAGACGCCTGTTTTTTTTGGCAGCGCCATCAACAACTTCGGCGTAAAAGAATTGCTGGACGCATTTGTTGAAATGTCGCCGCCGCCTGCGTCTCGGGTCACCATGACACGGGAAGTATCGCCCTACGAACCCGCCTTTTCTGGATTTATTTTTAAAATTCAGGCCAATATGGACATGGCCCATCGGGACCGCATCGCATTTCTGCGGGTCTGTTCCGGCACATTCAGGCGGGGTATGAAGGTGGTTCATCACCGCATCGGAAAAGAAATTGCCATTGCCAATGCCACCATATTCATGGCTCAAGCCCGGGAGAATGTTCAGGAAGCGTATCCCGGAGACATTATCGGCATCCACAACCACGGCACCATCAAAATCGGAGATACCTTTACGGAAAAGGAGCCGCTTAAATTTACCGGAATCCCCAATTTCGCCCCGGAACACTTCCGGCGCATCCGCCTAAAAAATCCCATGAAATCAAAACAGTTGCAAAAGGGACTGCACCAGCTGGCGGAAGAGGGGGCCACCCAGGTATTTCGCCCTTTGGGCACCAGTGACTACATTCTGGGGGCGGTGGGCATTCTTCAGTTTGACGTTACAGCCAATCGACTCAAACAGGAATACGGGGCCGATACGGTTTACGAGCCCATGGAACTGGCCGTGGCACGCTGGGTGAGCTGCGACGATCCAAAACGATTCAAGGAATTTCAGCAGGAAAATACCCTTTTTCTGGCCCTTGATGCGGAAAAAGAATTGACTTTTCTGGGCCCGAGCCAGTGGCGGCTGGAGCATGTGATGGAACAATGGCCGGAGGTGGAATTTAAGAAAACCCGGGAGTATAATTGAAAACTATGGTTTTGCAATCCGATCCGCCAGTGTGCCCACCGTGATGGCAAAATAATTGGATCGGTTCCATTTCAGGATAACGCGATAATTGGGATATGCCAGGAATATGGGACCACCGGTTTTGTTGGGTTGAACCAGGTATGCCCGCAGGTCCGGCTTTCCCGCAACACCCTTCCCGGTAACACCCAATTGTTGCCATTCTTTAAGGGTTCTCTTGCTGCCTTTTCCCACCAAATTTTTATTGAACCCCGCAGGCAAAGAGACTTTACCCCCCCACCCCTGGTTTTTCTTCCATCCGGATCTTGACAGGTAATTGGCGGCGGATGCCAGCGCATCGGGCACATTGTCCCATATATCTCTTCGGCCGTCACCATCATAATCCACGGCATAACTCACAAAAGAAGACGGCATGAACTGAACCTGGCCCATGGCGCCCGCCCAGGAGCCATCCATGTCTTTCACGTCAATATGCCCCTCCTCAAGAATTTTGAGGGCTCGAATCAGCTCCTCTCTGAAAAAAGCGCTGCGCCGACCATCATAGGCCAACGTCGCCAGAGCGGCGATGACCGGATATCCGCCCGTAATCCGGCCATATCGGGTTTCAATTCCCCAAAGCGCTACAATATATTGGGGCTCAACCCCGTATTGATCCCCGATCTTTTTCAGAAGATCCCGGTGTTCGCGGTACAAACGCCGGCCGTCCCAGACGGTCTTGTCGGAAACCACACGGTCCTGGTATTGTTTGAAGGTCAGTTTAAATTCCGGTTGCGAGCGGTCCAGTTTGATCACTCTGGGAATAGGCTTCAGCCGCCGAAAAGCCCGGTCCAGGACTTCGGGGGAAACGCCCGCTGCACGGGCCTCCCGGCGAACCCCTTTGAGCCATTCCTGAAAAGATGGGTCTTTCACCCCTTGGGCGTGAACCCCATGCACGGACGAAACAAAGATCAGCATGATGATCGAAACTAACCACAGATTTCCGGTCAAAACCCGATTCCGAGCCTTCCCTGACAACCCGACCCACCTCCTGAACAAGCTTACCCAGCCACCCATTTTTCACTCCTTAATGGTTCACGCAGGAAAAAAGGATATCATATTCCCGGCAAAAAACAACTCCCTCCGTAAAATAAATTCTGCTATTTGAATCTTGATTGTTTCCGACTGCCCCGACATGACGGTCAAAAAATACAATTATGAGTAATACAATGCGAACCTTGACACCGAAGACTGATTTCTCCTAAACTCCCCATAATATTCGCCGGGCTTTCTTCACTGCCTGAAAATCAGACCTTGCTAATGTGCGGTTCAACCAGACATGTCCCAATTTCTTCAAAGCGTCACCCAAATGATTCTTGACCACCAGGGGGGATTATCGCTCTTTATGCTAGTCCTGACCCTGGTGATTTTATTCGTGATTCTGATACGGGTATTCAGGAAACAAACATCCGAAGATATCGTCCGTCTCCAACATCAGTTGGGCCATCTGGATCAACAGCTTCAAGGTCTGCTCAAGGCATTCAAAGAAGAAAGCGCCCAGAACCGGAATGAATCGGCACATCAAGCACGCCTCCATCGAGATGAAACGGGAAAAGGCCTTCGCGTTATGACAGACGGCCTCCTTCAACGAATCACTGAAAATGCGGGAATGCAGAAAGCCCAGTTGGACTCTTTTGCCCGGCAACTGGTGGCATTAACCCGGATCAACGAAGATAAATCAGAAGCCATTCGAAAATCCATCGACGCCCAACTGGGGACCATTCGAAACGAAAACAATAAAAAACTCGAACAGATACGAACAACTGTGGATGAACAGCTTCATATCAGCATCGAAAAAAGGGTCGGGGAATCCTTCAAACAGGTCAGCGAGCGATTGGAACAAGTCTACAGGGGCCTCGGGGAAATGCAGCACCTGGCAAATGGCGTGGGGGATTTGAAGCGGGTGCTCACCAATGTACGCACTCGGGGCACCTGGGGGGAAGTGCGGCTTGGAGCAATACTGGAGCAGATCCTGACCCCGGATCAGTATGACACCAATGTGGCCACCAAAAAGAACAGCCGTGAGCGGGTGGAATTCGCACTTCGGCTTCCCGGCCAGAGAAAGGATCCCAACCGGGTGTTGTGGCTTCCCATCGACGCTAAATTCCCCCAGGAGGACTATCAACGCCTGCTGGACGCTCTGGAGCGTGCAGACAAGGAGAGCGCCGACCGGCACCTGAAACAACTGGAGATGAGGATCAGAGCGGAGGCAAAAGCCATTCAAGAAAAGTATGTGGCGCCACCCCGGACGACGGATTTTGCCGTGATGTTTCTGCCGGTTGAAGGTCTCTATGCGGAGGTGTTGCGAATCCCGGGCCTGTGCGATGCGCTTCAACAGGAGTACCGCGTTGTGGTGGCGGGTCCCACCACCCTTTCAGCCCTGCTCAACAGCCTTCAGATCGGTTTTCGCACCCTGGCCATTGAAAAACGCTCCAGCGAAGTGTGGGAACTTCTGGGGGCACTCAAAACCGAGTTTAGCCGGTTCGGAGATGCCCTGGCCAAAACAAAGAAAAAGCTTCAGGAAGCCGGCAACACCATTGACCAGGCGGAGGTGCGCACCCGCGCCATTTCACGAAAGCTTTCAAAGGTGGAGGAAATATCGTCCGACGTTCAAGACACAGAATGAGTTAAATCGCAAACAGACTCTATTACAGGAGAAAAGCCATGGGCCATGCCAAAATTTCCGTAAAGGCCTGTTTCACAGTTCTAGGGATCCTGCTAAATATTATTGTTGTATCTTCCCTGAGCTTTGCCGCCCCCCCTCCCCTTCACATCACCCGGATCACCCCTTCCGGAATGGATGTGCCTGCAGGACGACAGATCGTGTTCCAGTTTGACAAACCCGTTGTGCCCATGGGGCGTATGGCGCGAAAAGCCTCTGAAATTCCCATTGACATCACCCCTTCCCTGAAGTGTCAATGGCGCTGGCTCAACAGCGGAACCCTGGCCTGTCAACTGGATGAAAAATCAGCCCTTAAACCCGCCACCCGTTACACCATTCAGGTCAATCCGGGAATCAGAACCCAGGATGGCGCTACGCTTGAAAAGTCCGTGCGACACAGCTTCACCACCATCCGGCCCAAGATTCGGAACGTATGGTTCAAGACCTGGTCCGCTCCGGGGATGCCGGTCATTCGACTGACATTCAACCAGCCGGTTTTCAAGGATTCCGTGGCCCGACATATCTTTCTGGCGGCTCACGGCAAAGGGCAAAAACTCACGGGCGTAACCGTTATCCCTGACCCGGATGTCAAGGAAAAACCCCTTACGACCGCATCAACGGACGCCACCGAAGAAGCCCGACGGGTCTGGCTGGTGTCGCCCCAAAAAGAACTGCCGATGGATTCAGAGGTAACGCTCCGGGTGAACCCCGGCATCATTTCCTTCAAGGGTCCTGAAAAAGGCATCGAAAAACGGATTCCCGCCAGTTTCTCCACCTTTCCCCCATTTGCCTTTGAGGGGGTGGAATGCACGGATAACGGCGGAAAAACCATCCAGATTTCCGCAACCGATCCCCATGCGCTTGAACACCGCTGTAACCCCCTGAAACAAGCGGCCCTAGTTTTCTCGTCACCGGTCATTGCGGAAGAAGTCAAAAACAACGTCACCTTTACGCCGGATCTGGCTGGAGGGCGGTCCGACTATGACCCCTGGGCCAACCGTGGTGGGCATTCAAACCTCAGCTATCCCCACAAAAAGGGACAAACCTATCGGGTCTGGATTCCGGAACTGCTCAAAGCGTTTCACAAATACCATATCGAGAGCAAAAAAAATGCCCTCAGAGATGAATTCGCGCGCCCTCTCAACGCCCCCGTTAACATGCGCTTTATGACGAATCACCGCCTGCCCGATTTCGTTCTCACACACCCACAGGCGGTCCTCGAAAAAAGTCTGGATTCACAGGTTCCCCTGGTGGTGACCAACCTTGAGAAGGTGGACATCACCTATGACCGGCTAACGGTTCATGGAAAAGAGACCCGACAGACACGGGAGATTCAAATCCCAAAGGTCGAGGACATCGCTTTCAAAATCCCACTGGGAGCCCGCCACATGCTGGCCCACAGCTCGGGGGTGGTACAGGGATCGGTGCACTCCCGTCCCCCGGTAAAGAAAAGCCCATGGGAACGCTGGTTCATGGCCCAGGTCACCCCTTTTCAGGTGCATGTGAAAATCGGGCATTACAACACCCTGGTCTGGGTCACGGATTTCGCCACGGTAGGGGCGAAAAATTTTTCGCCCGTACAAGGGGCCAATGTGAGCCTCTACCGGGATACTTACGGCGCCCTGCCCCAAACCCCCACCCGACTGACCCACGGCACGACCGATGTCCACGGCATCGTCATGCTGGCGGGAACCCAAACCGTCGACCCGCTTCTGACCACCCTGGATGCCTATGGCATGAAAAAACCTCATCTCTTTGCGAGGGTCCAAAAAGAAGACGACATGGCGATCCTTCCTTTGGACGGGCCCTTTCGGGTGGACACCTACCAGGCCAGCGGGAACACCCTCTGGCCCGACATGCGAAAGCGCTACGGACACATGCATGCCTGGGGAACCACGGCCCAGGGGGTATACCGTGCAGGAGATACGGTTCAATACAAGCTCTATGTGCGAAACCAGAACAATCAAACATTTGTGACGCCCCCCCATTCCGGGTACCGGCTCAAGGTGATGGACCCCATGGGGAACAAAGTGTACGAAATCAAGGATCTGACCCTCAATGAATTCGGTGCCGTCAACGGCGAATTTCAGATCCCCAAAACCGGCGCCGTGGGATGGTACCGTTTCGAACTCTCCGCATCCTTTTCCAAATGGGTACGGGAACCCATGCGGGTGCTGGTAAGCGATTTTACACCATCGCCTTTCAAGGTCACCACCGACTTGAACGGTCAATTTTTTGAAACCGGAAACCAAGTGGACGTCTCCACCCACGCAAGACTCCACGCGGGCGGACCCTACGGGGAGGCGCACAATCGCGTAACGGCAATCATCAAAAGCCGGCCGCTGATCCTGAAGCAGCCAGCGTTTCAGAACTTTCAGTTTGATACCATTCTTCCCAAAGCCCCCCCGCAAGAGACCGTTTATCAGACAGAAAACAAGCTGAACAGCCAGGGAGATGCTGATTCGAAGTTTCCTCTCGTGGAAGGAAAAATTCTTTACGGGCAATTGATGGTGGAAAGCGCGGTTAGAGATGACCGGGGCAAATCCATTGCCGGAAGGGCTCACGCAGCCTATGCCGCCCGTGACCGATACGTGGGGCTTCGACGACTGGCGTGGGTAATGGAAGAGGATCAACCGGCATCCGTGGAATTTCTGGTGGTGGACGGCCGGGGAAAACCTGTCAAAGGCGTGCCCATTACGGTAACCCTTTCAAGACGGGAAACAAAAGCCGCCCGGGTCAAAGGCGCCGGCAATGCTTATGTCACCCACTACACCCATCAATGGGTGGGTGTGGACCAAAAACAAGTCATATCCACCTCAGAGCCCGTTCCCTGTTCCCTCACCCCTCAAAATCCGGGCTCCCATCGCATTACGGCTATCATCAAAGACGCCAAAGGCCGGGACCACAGCAGCCGGATGTACCAATGGGTAGTAGGCAAAGGAGAAGTGGTGTGGGATGAGCGGCCTGATAACCGCCTTGAAATCATTCCTGAAAAGAACCGTTATGCAGTAGGCGACCGGGCCCGATACCTGGTCAAAAACCCCTTTCCCGGGGCCAAAGCGCTCGTCACGGTGGAACGGTATGGGGTTTTGCGGCATTGGCTTCAGACACTTCACGGCAGCACCCCCATGATTGAATTTGAAGTCAAACAGGACGAAACGCCCGGATTTTATCTGTCCGTGGTGGTCATCTCCCCAAGGGTGGAACAACCGCCGCTTCAAACCGGCCAGGTGGACCTGGGAAAACCCACCTTTCGCATGGGTTATGTAAAAACATCAGTTTCCGACCCCGCCAAAGAGCTGGCGGTAAGGGTAATGCCGGAACATGAAACCTACAAGCCCGGGGATCGTGTCACCGTTAAGTTGAAGGCTACGGTCACCGAAAAAAACAACCCTGCACCCGTTGAACTGGCGGTGGTGGTCCTGGACGAGTCCGTATTTGACCTGATCGCCAAAGGCCGCGACTATTTTGATCCGTACAAGGGCTTTTATACCCTGGACGGGCTGGATCTTGAGAATTTCAGTCTTCTCATGGGACTGGTGGGACGGCAGAAATTTGAGAAAAAAGGCGCCGACACCGGCGGCGGCGGGGGCGCTGACATCAGTCTTCGGTCCGTGTTCAAATTCGTCAGCTACTGGAACCCCTCCATTGTGGCCGATGAACAGGGCGAAGCGGTCATTACGTTCGATGCCCCCGATAACCTCACCGGCTGGCGGGTGCTGGCCATGGCGGTCACCCCCGGGGACCGCATGGGGCTGGGCCAGGGAAAATTCAAGGTCAACCAACCCACGGAAACCCGGCCCGTCATGCCCAACCAGGTCATTGCGGGGGACAAGTTTGAGGCCGGTTTCAGCATCATGAACCGCACTTCTGAAAAGCGCCAACTGACGGCTACGGTCACGGCCCAAGGACCCATTCAAACCCCTCGTGACCAAACCAGGGTGGAAAAGAGATTTGAACTATCCCTTTCACCCTTTAAACGACACACCATCTGGTTGCCCATGGAGACCACGGGGAAGGGCCGTATTCAATTCACGGCAAAGGCGTGGGATAAAACGGATGGAGACGGGGTCACCCACACCCTGCCGGTCAATAAACGCTATTTTCTCGAAACGGCCGCCCAATACGGCAGCACCACCCAACCATCGGTCAGTGAGACCATTTTGTTTCCAAAAGAGATGCGAACCGATGTGGGCGACATCACTGTAGAGGTGTCGCCCACGGTACTGGGCAATCTTGAAGGGGCATTTTCGTATTTAAAGGATTACCCCTACACCTGCTGGGAACAGATCCTGACCCAAGGGGTAATGGCCGGCCATTACGCCGGTCTTAAAAACTACCTCTCTTCCGATTTCAAATGGCTGGGAAACAAAAAACTGCCCGAGGAGACCCTCCATCGGGCCACGGATTTTCAAGCCCCCAATGGAGGGATGACCTACTATATACCCAAAAACCGGTATGTGAGCCCCTACCTGAGCGCCTACACGGCCCTGGCCTTTACATGGCTTCAGGAAGCGGGCTTCAAAATCCCTGATACCGTTCAACAAAAGCTTTACACTTACCTATGGACACTGCTTCGCCGCAACACGGTTCCCGACTTTTATTCCAAAGGCATGGCCTCCACGGTGCGGGCGGTGGCCCTGGCGGCCCTGGCGAAAGAAGGAAAAATCAACCCATCAGATCTTTCACGCTACGTCCCCCATGTGAAAGAAATGAGCCTGTTCGGGAAGGCCCAATTCCTGCTGGCAGCATTGGCGGTTCCCGAAACAGAGAAGATGCGTGCGCACGTGGTCAGGCAGATCCTGAGCCACGGCAACGAATCGGCTGGAAAAATGGTCTTCAGCGAGGTGATTGATGATCGTTTTACCCGCATCCTTGCATCGCCCCTCCGGACCAACGGCGCCATTTTGAGCGCACTGACCGCCTATGCCGGAACCGATGCGGGAAAAAGCCTGATCAATGACATCCCCTTCAAACTGGTGCGGTTCATCACCCAGGCCCGAAAAAAGCGGGACCACTGGGAAAACACCCAGGAAAATATATTCTGCATGAAGGGGCTTATTGATTACGCCGGGCGTTATGAAGACAAAAAGCCTGGATTTACCGTCCGTGCCCTCTTTGACCGGGAGGTCATGGGGCAAACCCGATTTGATGATATGCGCGACGAAGCAAAAACCTTTACCCGATCCATTCAAAAAGAGGATCCCGCTCGAACCGCCACCATCAACCTGGAACGGAAGGGCCAAGGGCGCCTCTACTACGCCACCCGCTTGTCCTATGCCCCCCTGGGGGAAGACGCAACATCTGTGAATGCGGGCATTGAAATCCACCGGGAGTACAATTTGCTTCAGAACAATAAATGGCAGCTCCTCAAAAACCCCATACGGCTTAAACGAGGAGACCTGGTACGGGTGGATCTCTTCTTATCCCTGCCCGCGGCCCGAAATTTTGTGGTGGTGGATGATCCGGTCCCGGGCGGCCTGGAACCGGTAAACCGGGACCTGGCTACGGCCTCCACCGTGGATGCGGACCAGGGTGCCTATAAGGCGGCCGAAGGATCATGGTGGTTCAAACAAAGCGACTGGTTCAGTTATGGCGACTCCCGATGGAGTTTCTACCATTGTGAGCTGCGCCACAACGCGGCCCGTTTCTACTCGGAATATCTGCCTGCTGGAAATTACCATCTCTCCTACATGGCCCAAGTCATTGCACCTGGAGAGTTCACGGTTCTACCGGTGTTCGCGGAAGAGATGTACGACCCGGATGTCTACGGGCGTGGTGTAAGAGATCTGCTCATGGTGGATCAGGTTTCTGGTCAGGATGGGGTCGGGCCAAGCCAACTAATTGAAATTAAATGATATGCAATAGGAATAAGCCTTGAAATCGGGGCTATATGGACGTTTTTGGGGGTAAAACACGCATTATAGGAAATGAGGCTATATTAGAATTTTGGAATACAAGGGAAAGCAATGGATTCTTGCCTGCATTAGGTTGGTTTTCTAAGGAACATAAAAAAATGATAGTTGTGGAACGATGTAATGTCACGAATTGAATGTAAAAGTGATAGAAATTATTTATTGAATATATTTTGTGTATTTCTATTGGTTCACTTTGGAAGAATTCTGCCAGTCTTTTACCAACAATAGCAAGGAACATTGTGATCTCAGCTGACGAAACAATAAAAACAATTACATCATATTTTAACAGTATTTCGAATATATCTTCATCTGAGTTATCTGTAATTGATAGAGTTTTTAAATTGTCCACAGTAAAGAAAAATAAATTCTTTATAAAAGCTGGAGAAAACCCAGACAAGTTCGGAATTATAATTTCCGGATTGTTCAGATATTTTTATATCGATAATAACGGAAAGGAATATACAAAGTATTTTGCCCTGAAAAATGATT
>Ga0257125_1002993_pt1 | contig 12717 bp, 12 predicted proteins | sample SI106_200metaG_FD_190183 | JGI IMG/M metagenome (GOLD analysis project Ga0257125, IMG submission 190183) | Marine microbial communities from Saanich Inlet, British Columbia, Canada - SI106_200 | ecosystem: Environmental > Aquatic > Marine > Inlet | place: Canada: British Columbia | collected...
GCAAACAGAAACGGCAACTGAACAATCATTGGCAAACAAGAAGAAAAAGGATTAACTTTTTTTTCTTTATAAAGCGCCATGATCTCTGGCCCCATTTTTTGTTGATCGCCTTTATGTTTTTCTTTTATCTTTTCAATCTCTGGTTGGATAGTCTGCATCTCTTTTTGAGATTTGATAGATTTTTTGGATAGAGGATAGAGAAGTAAGCGAATGACTAGAGTCAAAATAATAATAGCTACTCCCAAATCATTTCCAGGAACAACATTATATAGCCAAACCAAAAAATTGAAGATTGGTTGATAAAATACTACAAAAAAGAAATTCATATTTATATTTATTTTAATTATTTAACAGGATCATGACCGCCGTGATTAAACGGATTGCAGCGAAATATACGCCAAATTCCCAGGATTAGGCCCTTGAATGGTCCGTGTTTTTGAATTGATTTGAAAGTATAGGTGGAACAAGTGGGATAAAAACGACAATATCCGTGTGGCCAATAGGATTTTAGCCAACCATGGTCAGGTGATAGTGTTTTTTGATAAAACAATATCAATCCCAAAAATATATCACTAAATACGTTTTTTATAAATTTAATTACAAACATTTTGATTTTTTCAAGGCAAATTCTAGTTGTTTAGATATTGTCTCAAAATCAAGTTCTAATGCCTTTTTTTTGGCTATAATTAGTATAAAATGTCCTTTTTTAATATCCAACAACTTATCGTGAATTGCTTGACGCATCTGTCTTTTGAGCTTGTTGCGTACCACGGCTCGTTTGTCTACTTTAGTGGAAACCACAAAACCTATTTTTAAGTCTTGATTGGCCTGTTTTTGGTATTTTATAATAAATTCAGGTAAAAAAAAGGTTTGGCCTGTTTTGGCTAACCCCTTAATATCTTTATCTTTATGTAAACGAAATTCTTTAGGCAACATAATGCCTATTTTTAAGGTTAAGCTGCTAATTTTGTTCTTTTTTTAGTGCGGCGTCGTTTAATAACATTGCGACCACCCGGACTAGACATTCTAGCTCTAAACCCATGAGTTTTAGCTCTTTTTCTAGTTTTTGGTTGATAAGTTCTTTTTGGCATCTTTTTCTGATTTATAGATAATAATGACCTGCTTAGGATAACACAATCATTGTCTTTTAGCAAGGGTATATAAGTTATCAATAATATAAACAATTTATACACAAAATATTAACTTTCTGGCTATTTTAGTTTATAATGTTTTGTGTTATGATAGAAAAGAAATCAAATAAAACCCTAATAAAAATGGATAATTTGGACAAAATTTGGCAAAATATTTTAGGAGAGCTTGAACTCTTGATAAGTAAAGCAAATTTTACCACTTGGTTTAAAAATACTTTTATCGTAGAAATAACAGACCAAGACATTGTAGTTGGTGTGCCTAGCGCCTTTGCTAAAGTTTGGTTAGAAAGAAAATACCACGACAAGATCGTTAAGGCACTTGAAAACACTTTATCAAAAAATAATCTACAGGTTATCTACAGGGTTGAAACAAGAGATAATTTAGCTAACACTAGCCAAAAAGCGCCCAAAAATGTAGTAGCTGAGACACCACATGTGAATAACTCTGAACCCGAAAAAACACCGAAAACGCTCAACCGTTTTGGTCTAAACTCTAGTTATACCTTTGATAGTTTTGTGGTGGGTCCAGGTAATGAGTTGGCTCAAGCCGCTGCTCAAGCCGCTGCTCAAAAACCAGGTGCTATATACAATCCACTCTTTATTTATGGGGGTGTGGGCCTTGGTAAAACCCACCTTGTCCAAGCAGTGGGTAATTATATTTTAACCAAAGATCCTAGCAAAAAAATCCTCTATATAAATAGTGAAAAATTTACTAATGACTTTATTTTTGCTATAAAAGGCGGTAAAACTGACCAATTTAAAGAAAAATACCGTAGTGTTGATGTTTTACTAATTGATGATATTCAATTTATTTCCGGCAAAGAACAAACTCAAGAGGAATTCTTTCATACTTTCAATGCCCTACATCAAAGCGACAAACAAATTGTGTTGTCTTCTGATCGTCCGCCAAAGGCCATCCCGGCTATTGAAAATAGGCTTATTTCTCGTTTTCAATGGGGTATGATTGCTGATATTTCTGCTCCAGACTTTGAAACTCGCCTAGCTATTCTAGAAATTAAGTGCCAAGAAAAAAACTATAGTCTTAATAAAGAAATTTTGAACTATGTTGCTGATAATATCCAAGACAATATTCGTGAGCTTGAAGGCGCTCTAAATAGAATTATTGCCTTTCATCAGCTTAATAATACTCAACCAACAACTGAAAGCGTCAAAGCTATTTTGGGCGGTCTATCTACTAATATTAAAAAGGCTGGTTTAACTAGCAAAAAATTAATGCAGGTTGTGATTGAGTTTTTTGATATCTCTATTGATGATTTGTTGGGTGCTAGCCGCAAAAGAGAGCTGGTTGTACCACGACAAATTACTATGTATCTCATGAGAGAGGAGTTGAAAGCTAGTTTTCCAAACATTGGTCAAGATATTGGTGGTCGTGATCACACCACCGCCATGCACGCCTGTATAAAAATTACAAAATTAGTTGAGGTTGATGAAAAAATAAAAAACGACGTCTTGGTTTTGCGACAAAAAATCTATGAATAAACTGTTTATAAATTTTATATAAAGCTGTTTATAAAAAGCTTACTTGTTAACATAAAAATAATTTTAAAATAATATTTTTCAAACCTGTTGTTAACTAACAACTTTCTACACAAGTTCAACAAAATTTATTCACATCAAAATTTTATAAAAACACAAAAATTACTTAGATAATTTTGCCAAATTTGCAAATTTATCAACATATCAACAGGGCTTACTACTACTACTGTTTATATATAAATAAGAAACTAATAATAGTATTATGAAAATAGTTTGTACCCAAGAAAACTTAAATCAAGGCTTAAACTTGGTTTCTAATATAGCTAGTAAAAACACAAACCTACCAATCCTTAATAATGTTTTATTAAAAGCTGACAAGCAGGGCCTTACCCTGGTAACCACTGATCTAGAAATTGGTATTAAGGTTTTTGTACGCAGCAAAATAGAAGATGAGGGTGAATTTACTGTAGACGCCAAACTACTTAACAGTTTTATTAGTTTATTACCCAGGGAAAACATTGAAATAAACCTAGAAGAAAACGATCTTCATGTTAAAACCAAAAAACAAGAAACTAGCATCAAGGGTGTTGAGGCAGAGGACTTTCCTCTTATTCCTGAAATTGAGAGACAAAACAAAGTAGACATTTCAGCTGTTGATTTGAAAAAAGCCCTAAGCCAAGTTTTATTAGCCGCATCACTAGACACCTCACGAGTAGAAATCAATGCTGTAAATTTTAATTTTATAAATGGCAATCTAGTGTTGGCAGCCACTGATAGTTATCGTTTAGCTGAACGCAAAATCAAGATAGACAACAATAATGAAAGAGACTTAATAATTCCTTTAAAAACTGTTCAAGAACTTTCTCGAATATTAAACGAAAATCATAGCGAAAAACTGTCTATTTATTTTAATGAAAACCAAATAATGTTTGTTTTTGAAAATGTAGAATTAATTTCAAGAGTGATTGATAGTAAATATCCAGATTATCAACAGATTATTCCTCAAGAATTCGTGACCACCGGTGTTTGTGACAAAAAAGACCTTGTTCCAGCAATTAAGTCTGTGGCGCTGTTTTGTAAACAAGGAATCAATGACATTAGGGTGAGTATAGATAGTAAAAATCAAGAATTAATAATTACTACCGCCTCTTCTGGCACCGGAAACAGTGTAGCAAAAGTACCAGCCAAGGTGACTGGTCACGACAACGACATTGTTTTTAATTATCGCTACCTACTTGATGGATTAAATAATATGGACGATAATGAGGTTATTATAAAAATTAACAACAATTCTTCTCCAGGTTTAATTCAGCCAATAAAAAACCAGGATTATATATACCTGGTAATGCCCATTAGGCAATAATTGTGCTATTGTTTATAATTTGCTATAATATCCACACCTTAACATTATATTAAATTAAGGACCGAAAAATACCTTAGCGCGATAAGGTGTTTTTCTTTTGTTTAATCTATTTTTATTACATCAACCGGACAAAGGTCTTCTGCGTTTTTAGCTGTTTGTAGTTCATTATCGCTTATTTCTGATTTTTTTAGATCTACTTTATTTTCATCTCCCCTATCTCGTTTGAATATTTCCGGAGCAATGTTGCTACAAAGCTCACAACCAATACACTCTTCTTTATTTAGGGTTATTTTGTGTGACATATTTTTATTTTATTTAAAAATTTTTCTAGGCTTAATAATATAAAACTTGTCGTTTTTGCGAACTGTTTTGTTTATAGAAATAGTAACTAATTGATTTTTTTTGGCTTGGTCAATTTTTTTCTCATCTTCAGAATAAATAGATTTTATTTTTTCTATTACCACCCCAGTACTTTTTCCAGAAATGGAAAACTTATCGCCAATTTTTATGTTTTGAGCTTGGAGTTGGATTTCTGCGGTGCCGGCTTTAGGAAAATAATGAGTGACAACGCCGGCAAAAAACTTTTCTTCAGTAGCCTGAGAATTGCTAGAGGCTGACCATTCGTGTAGTGGTTTGCCAAGATAATATCCATCGCTCATACCACGATTAAAAACAGCGTTTAATTTTTCTTCCCACTTTTTTGCTTTAGCCAAACTATAAGTATTATTATTTATACTATCTATGGCCTGGCGATAAGTTTTTATAACTGTAGCTACGTATTCAGGGGAGCGTCCTCGGCCCTCAATCTTTAGACTGAATATTCCTGTGTCTAAAAATTGTGGCAAAAAACCAATTGTACAAATATCTTTGGGGCTCATAATATACTGATTGTCTATTACTAGAGATTTTCCAGTTTCAATATCAATGGCTTTATATTTGCGGCGGCACATTTGTCGACAGGCGCCCCTGTTGGCTGACATATTTTCAGTAAATAGGCTCATACCACAACGACCAGATATTCCAATACATAGAGCCCCGTGAGCAAAAGCCTCTATTTTGATCAATTCGCCCTTTGGCCCAGTAATTTTTTGTTTTTTAATTTCTAAAACTATATTTTTAATGCGATCTAGATTAAGCTCACGCGCTAAAACTATTTGGTCAGCAAACTGAGAATAAAATTTTACTGCTTCAACATTAGATACAGAAAGTTGTGTAGAAATATGTACCGACACATTTATACTATGAGCATAAATCATAGCCGCAGAGTCAGAAACAATAACTGCGTCTATTTTGTTTTTCTTGGCGGCGTCAATAGTTTTTTTGACTAGCTGTAATTCTTCGTCATATAAAACAGTGTTGACTGTAAGATAGGTTTTTATTTTTTTAGCCCGACAAATTTTGGAAATTTCTTTCAAATCTTCTAGTGTAAAATTAATAGCAGACTTGGATCGCATATTAATTTTGCCCACCCCAAAATACACAGCATCGGCGCCATTATCTATTGCAGCGTGTAAAGATTCAAAACTACCAGCTGGGGCTAATAGTTCTATTTGATTTTTTTTGTTAGACATAGACTGTATTAAACTATATATTTTATATTTTGTAAATAAAAAAAGCTGCCTAAACTTAGGCAGCTCCTTGAGTCATGTTGAGAAAGCGTCCATCTCCGCCGAGGTCGAGCATGGCTGTAATCTCGGGTTTGGGTGATTGGATCCAGAGTTTTGTACTAAAAGCCCGAAAGCGGTCAGTTTGGTCTATTAAAAAGGCAAGGGCTTTGGGGGTAAGTAGTTTTACATCACTAAGGTCGATGTAGATATTACTAATACCGCCAGCATCTAGACAAGTTTCAATATATCTAGACAATTCGGGTAGTTCTTTGTCGCTTATTTCACCACATAGACAAAGTGTGGTTGCTGAGCTACCGCCCTTTACTGAAAAGACTCCATTTTTCATTTTTCTCTCCCTGATTTTTGAGAACAAAAGATAATTTATCCTAGGACACTAGACTTGATTTGTCAATGCAAACTCTGCTAAGATAATCTATATGATAGCTTATCTAAAAGGTAGGATTATAAGAATTAATCTTCGCTCAGTTATTTTATTAACAGGCGATATTGGCCATGAGGTTTTTTTGTCGGCGTCCCAAGTACAAAAAATGTCCCCTGAAGCTGAACAAGAATTTTTTGTGCATAGTCATATCAAAGAAGATGCCTTTGATCTTTATGGTTTTGTAGATTATCAAGAATTAGATTTTTTCAAAAAACTTATTTCTGTTTCAGGAGTAGGACCAAAATCAGCCCTAAATGTTTTGGGTTTGGCCTCGGTTAATGACCTCAAAAAAGCTATTTCATCAGAAGACCCATCTGTTTTACAACAGGTTTCTGGTATTGGCAAAAAAACCGCTGAGCGATTAGTAGTAGAACTCAAAGAAAAATTTATTAATGAAATTTCAGAAGGACAAATTATAGACAATGGCAACCAACAAGTTTTGCAAGCCCTAGTATCTCTGGGCTACAAAGAAATGGATGTTAGAGATATAGTAAACAAACTAACAGACCAGTCTGCTGACCTGGGTGCCAAAATAAAAGAAGCCCTTAAAATGATAAATCAGTAATTATGGAATTAATAAGTAGCCAAGAAAATTTTGATGATTTTTTAAAAACCAGATTTGTGTCTGGTGCTTTTTTACAAAGTGCATTTTGGCAAGATTTTTTAAAATTACAAAACAAGAATATTTGGCAACTAGCTGTTTTAGAAAACAATCAGGTCGTAGCTACTTGTTTGTTGTATGAAAAAAAATTACCATTTGGCAAAAGTTATTTATATACCCCCAAGGGTCCAATTTTTGCCTCACAACTTACTGACAATCAAAAATCTGAAGCCATGTCTTTGATTTTGTCAAAAGTCAGAGACGTTACAGTAAAGACCAAACAATACCAAGAAATATTTTTTAAATTAGAAGCTAATAGTAAGTCAAAAATTTTGTCAGAGCTAATAAAATCTCCAGACATTCAACCTCGTGATACTTGGCTTCTTGATATTGATAAGGACCACAAAACTTTGTTGGCTGACATGCACCCCAAGACCCGTTATAATATTAGTTTAGCAAAACGCAAGGGTGTCAAAATAAAATTTAGTAAAAATCCTGAAGATATAAAATATTTTTTAGAACTTATTTCCAAGACTGCCAAGAAAAATCAGATTGTAGTACATAGTGATAAATATTATAAATTACTTTGGCAAGTTATTTTGAAAAATAAAATCGGCCAACTTTGTTTAGCTGAAGTAGACAATAAAACTGTAGCCGCCAACATTGTAATTTATTTTGGACAAGCAGCTATTTATGTACACGGAGCCTCTGATTATAATTATCGCAAATTTATGGCACCGCATTTATTGCAATGGGAAAGCATCAAAGACGCTATGGAGCGTGGCTATAAAATTTATGACTGGTGGGGCGTAGCTCCTGATGACAGTTCCAAACCAGCCTGGCAAGGGTTTACTAGATTCAAAAAATCTTTTGGTGGTCGCGGCATTCAGACAATTGGAACACATGATTTTGTTTTTGACAAAACAAGCTATAAATTATATAAACTAGCTAGCAGACTAAAAAAGATTTTATAAATATTATGATCAAAAAAGTTGTTATTTTTGCAGCTGGTCGCGGTACTCGCATGCTTGACCTTGCTAAAGACAAACCCAAGCACTTAATTGAAGTAAACAATAAGCCGTTTTTGTATTATTTATTAGATAATCTCAAACAAGCTGGCTTTTCTGAAATTATTATGGTAGTGGGTTATAAACCAGAATTTATGACTGATTTTGTTAAAAATTTTCACAAAGACATCGATATAAAAATTATTAATCAGTTTGATATTTTAGGCGAAGACGAATATGGTACAGCCTGCCCACTTAAATGTGTTAAAGACTTAATAGGAGATGAGAGTTTTTTGGCGATTAATGGGGACAATCTTTATTCCGTTGAAGATCTACGGAGATTTAATATTGATGATAAATATAATTATATAGCCGGACTTCCACACGAGTGTCCAGAAAAATATGGCGTCTTACAGGCCGGTGACGACAATTTTTTGGAAAGTGTTGTTGAGAAGCCAGAAAAACCAATTAGTAATTTGATAAATACAGGGCTTTATAAATTTACTCCTGGGGTTTTTAATTATCTAAGTAAAATAACATTGTCTCCAAGAGGAGAGCATGAACTTACAGACGTGGTTAATTTGTTAGCCAAAGAGAAAAAAGTAAAGACTATGAAACTTAAGGGAATTTGGTTGGACTTTGGTAAGCCCGACGACGTAAAAAAAGTTGAAGAATATTTAAATGCTAAAAAGAATAATTAAAAAACTAGTACCCAAATTTTTATTGTCTGCTTATCATTGGTCATTGGCCAAAATTGCAGCAATTTATTATCGTCATCCCAGTGACGAGCTTATTGTGATTGGTGTGACTGGTACAAATGGAAAAACCACCACTGTAAATTTTATTTCTCAGATCTTGGAGTGTTTGGATCAAAAAACTGGCCTAGCATCGACAGTCAACTTTAAGGTTGCTGACAAAGAATGGCTTAATGATAAAAAAATGACCATGCTTGGTCGTTTTCAAACACAAAAACTACTTAGACAAATGGTAGACAAGGGTTGTCGTTATGCAATTATTGAAACTTCATCACAAGGCATAGACCAATACCGACATGTCGGCGTTAATTATGATGTGGCTATTTTTACAAACCTAAGCCCAGAACATATCGAGGCCCATGGCGGCTTCAAAAACTATCGTGCTGCCAAAGAAAAACTATTTTATCATCTTTCAAAAAGCAAAAAGAAAAAAATCGATGAACATGTCATAGACAAAACAATAATTTCCAACGCTGACGACGATGAAACAGACAGACTAAAAGAAATTTTAGTTGATCAATTTATTACTTATGGTTTTAACAATTCTTGTGACTACCAAGGTAAACATATTTTACTTGATGATGGTTTGGCTGCTTTAGAAATTGAAAACCACATCATCAAAACAAAAATTTTGGGAAAATTCAATAATTATAATTTATTAGCAGCCTTGGTATCGGCCCGTATCTTGGGATTTGATATTGAAGAAATAGCAAACTGTCAGATTAGTGGCGTACCCGGTAGACAGGAGTTTATAGACAATAAAGAAAAATTTAAAATTTTGGTTGATTATGCACCAGAGCCCCAAAGCCTCAAACACTTATATAAGGCCATTGAGCTGCTACCCAAACAGAGGCTTATTCATGTGATTGGTTCTTGTGGCGGTGGGCGAGACATAGCTCGCCAGCCAATTTTAGGAGAGCTAGCTGGTCAAAAAGCTAGTGTAGTGATTGTGACCAATGAAGATCCATATAATGACGATCCACAAAAAATAATAGACAATGTAGCTGAAGGAGCTATAAAAGCCGGCAAAGAACTAGACAAAAACCTATTTAAAATACTAGACAGGCGTGAAGCCATCAAAAAAGCCTTGGTTTTAGCCAATGATGATGATTTGGTTTTGATTACTGGTAAGGGCGCAGAACAGTTTATTTGTGGGGCAAATGGTAAAAAAATAGCACATGATGATCGCCAAGTTGTACGAGAATTATTAAAAACTATCAAGAAATAATCCATCTTCTGTGGATAACTTGTAGGCAAACAAGCTAAAATGTGTATATTTTTGGCTTAAATCAGTCATTTTTGTCTACAAATTTGACTTTTTTTAAAAACTGTACATAAAATTTTTTAGCTAAGATTGGCAGAAATTTACATAAACCACAGTACTTTTTTGGATTTTAGGCTATAATCCTTGACAAGTATTAATTTTTTTGGTAGCATTGAGCTATGCAATTTTTGCAAAATAGCCTATTTTAATCTATAAAATTAAGTAAAAAGTAGCCCAATTGTTTGGTGGGTTTATTTTTTGTGCTAAAAAAGTTCACGCATAGTGCCCCGCAACACTCGGGTCTAATTTATAAAAATAATTAGCCTAGTTTATATGCCCCAAGTAAAAACTCGCACATCTCGTAAATTTTTTACAACTTTACGAGAGGCTATTCCTTTGACTGACCTAATTGAAGTCCAAAAAAAATCAAATCAGTGGTTTTTTGAAGACGGGTTAAAGGAATTATTTGAAGAAGTTTCACCAATTAAAGATTTTATTGGTCGTGACTTAGAATTATACTTTTTGGACTATTATCTCGATGAACCAAAGTTTGATGAGGTAACTGCCAAAGCAAAAAATGTTACCTTTGAAGCACCGCTTAGAGTAAAGGTTCGTTTGGTTAATAAAAGAACCAACGAAGTTAAAGAACAAGAAATCTACCTTGGTGATTTTCCACTAATGACTGATCGTGGAACATTTATTATCAATGGAGTAGAGAGAGTGGTTGTGTCCCAGCTTATTCGTAGTGCTGGTGTTTTTTTTACTTCCTCTTTTTTGCGAGGCCGCAAATATTATGGTGCCAAACTTATTCCCAATCGTGGTGCTTGGCTAGAAATTGAAACTGATGCCAATAATATTATTTATGTAAAGATTGATCGTAAGAGAAAATTACCAATTACAGCTCTCTTACGCGCTTTTGGTTATGTTGATGATGAAGAGCTTATTAATTTATTCAAAGAAGTAGATAATCACCCAGAAGTTAGTTTTATAAAATCAACTTTAGAAAAAGATATTTCCCATGACGAAGCTGAAGGTCTGAAAGAAGTCTATCGTCGTATTCGTCCAGGGGATTTGGCCACTACTGACAATGCTCGTAGTTTGATTCACTCAATGTTTTTTGATTTTGATCGCTACGATTTTGGAAAAGTTGGTCGCTACAAAATTAATTCTCGTTTTAGTCTAGATATTCCCAACAACAAAGAAACTCGCGTCTTACGTCGCGAAGATTTGATTTTGGTTATTTCTGAAATTATCCGCCTTAACCTTTCTCAAGATGAAGCAGACGACATTGATCACCTGGGTAATCGTCGAGTTAGAGCGATAGGTGAATTAATCCAAAATAGATTTAGGATTGGTTTGGCTCGTATGGAGCGTATTATCAAAGACAGAATGAGTACTTTGGATATTAATGCTATTACTCCAAATCAATTAATTAATGCTCGTCCAGTAATTGGCGTAGTCAAAGAGTTTTTTATGAGCTCTCAACTTTCTCAATTCATGGACCAAGTCAATCCATTGGCCGAGTTAGAACACAAGCGCCGTTTGTCAGCTATGGGACCAGGTGGTTTGTCTCGTGAAAGAGCTGGTTTTGAAGTCCGTGATGTACATCGTACTCACTATGGTCGTATTTGTCCGATTGCCACTCCTGAAGGTCCAAACATTGGATTAGTAGGACACTTGTCGTCTTATGCTCGAGTCAATGACTTTGGTTTTATTGAAACACCCTTTAGAAAAGTTTTACACGATGTAGATAATGATCCAAAAATTACTACTGAAAAAATTGCCCGTGAAGATATCAAAAATATAGTCAAAGCTGGCGAAACAATCACAGCTAGTAAAGCCAAAGAATTAGCCAAGAACAAAGACCTGGAAACTATTCCTATTAAACCACTTGTTACCAACGAAATTGTTTATTTGGATGCTTTTGAAGAAGAAAGATACAACACAACAGCAGCTACAACCCCACTTGATGACGAAGGATATTTTGTAAATAATTATTCTGAAATTCGTATCAAAGGTAATCCAACTTTTGATCGTGTAGAAAGAGTTGATTTGATGGATGTAGCTCCAAATCAAATTATTTCTATAGCAACATCTATGATTCCATTTTTGGAACATGATGATGCGGTACGTGCTTTGATGGGAACAAACATGCAACGACAAGCTGTTTCTGTGATTCGTCCCCAGGCTCCAATTGTAGGAACTGGTGTTGAATCAAAAGCAGCTATGGACTCTGGACAAGTAGTGGTTGTCAAAGAAGACAGTGAGGTGACTGCTGTAGACAGTGTACGCATCGAAGTAACAAACAAAGCCGGTGTAGCCACGGTTTATAATCTTAATAAATTTTCTCGTTCCAATACTTCAACCAGTATGAACCAACACCCAATTGTTAGTAAGGGTGAGAAGGTCAAAAAAGGCCAGGTGATTGCTGATGGAGCAGCTACCGATCAAGGTGAATTAGCCTTGGGTCAAAACATGTTAGTAGCTTATATGACTTGGGACGGTGGAAACTATGAAGACGCTATTTTAATTTCAGAACGAGTTGTAAAAAATGATAATTATACTTCAGTTAGTATTGAAGACTATTCTATTGATATTCGTGATACAAAACTAGGAGCAGAAATGATTACTCGTGATATTCCAAATGTATCAGAAGAAAAATTAAAAGATCTAGACAGAGAAGGTATCGTCAGAATTGGAGCCAACGTTTCTTCTGGTGATATTTTAGTTGGTAAGATTACCCCCAAAGGTGAAACTGAATTATCAGCTGAAGAAAAATTATTGCGAGCTATTTTTGGTGAAAAAGCCAAAGACGTTCGTGATACCTCTCTTTATCTAAAACACGGTGAACGCGGCAAAGTAATTGATGTCAAAATTTTCTCACGCGACAAAGGTGATAAATTACCAGCTGGAGTGATCAAAACCATTCAGGTGACCATTGCTCAATTGCGCCGTATTCAAGTGGGTGACAAAATGGCTGGTCGTCACGGTAACAAGGGTGTTATTTCTCGTGTAGTACCAGAAGCCAAT
>Ga0257125_1002994_pt1 | contig 12712 bp, 10 predicted proteins | sample SI106_200metaG_FD_190183 | JGI IMG/M metagenome (GOLD analysis project Ga0257125, IMG submission 190183) | Marine microbial communities from Saanich Inlet, British Columbia, Canada - SI106_200 | ecosystem: Environmental > Aquatic > Marine > Inlet | place: Canada: British Columbia | collected...
TGTATCTAAAAGTGATAATAGTAGTAAATTTCATTTTCATAAGTATATCTGTGATATAAAAAATTATAAATAATATTTTTTTAGATATAATCACACAATAAAATTAAAAAGGTTACACATGTTTAAGAAAATAATTTTTTCAATTGTAATATTAAGTACATATATTTTAGCAGAGCCTACTCAAGCTCAAGCAATGACTATGATTAAGTCTAATCCAGCACTTCTAAATACTCCTCAAGCTAAAGCAGAGATGGCTAAAAGAGGTATTGATAAATCTCAAGTTTTACAAAAAGTTAATAGTATACCAAGCGAGGAAAATAATACTTTAATTGAAGTTGAAAATGATATAGCAGACAATGTACAATTATTAGAAAGCAAAGAAGATATAGTAGAAGAAGAAAAATATATTTTATATGCAAATCCATTAGCTTATAAGGGTAATGCTGAAAAACTAAAAGATATTAAGTCTAAACAAAATGAAATATCTACAAAGTCTTTAAAAAGATTTTCTAAAACTTTCTTTACAAATAAAAATACTTTAAATTCTTCATCTTTACCAGTACCAAGTTATTATATTATTAATAAAAATGACACAATATCTATTTGGATATATGGTGGTGTAAATAAAAATATTGAAGCTATTGTAGATAATAATGGAAATATAAATATTGATACATTAGGGCCAATTAAAGTAGCTGGTTTAGAGTTTAAAAAAGTTAATGAAATTTTAAAAGCACAATTATCATCTGCATTTGCTGGTGCAGAAGTAGCTTTAAATATTTCTAGCTATTCAACTATTCAAATAACACTTACAGGTGATGTTAACGGAGCTGGTGTTTACAATATTGCATCACTATCAACAATAAAAGACCTACTTATCATTTCTGGTGGTGTTAAAGAAAATGGATCTGTGAGAGATATTATTATCAAAAGAGATGGTAAAATATTAAAAAATATAGATTTTTATGAATTATTATTAGGTGAAAATGAGGGTGTTAGTACATTACTTAGAAGTGGTGATATTGTATTTGTACCAAAAGCACAAAAAATAGTAGCTATTGATGGTGGTGTTGTAAATCCTGCACTTTATGAACTAAGGGATAATGAAAATTTAGATTCTTTGATTAAGTATGCAGGTGAATTAAAAGCTAATGCATCTAAGTCTGGTATAAAGGTACAAGGATTTAATGATAATGAAAAACTAGTTGTTGATAATATAAATTTTAATGATGCGAAAAATAAAAAGCTACAAAATAGTGATAAAGTTTATGTCTATAGTATAGATGCTGTACATAAAGAATCAATTTATTTATATGGAAATGTAGTAAGACCGGGTAATAGAAATGTTGAAAAAAGTTTATCTGCACTACTTAAAAAAGAGATTTCTACATTTGGTTTAAAAGGTGTGTTTTTAGAAAATACATTATTTACATATGCAATGATAAAGTCAAAGAATGAAGATCTAACTACTTCTGTAAGTAGATTTAATTTATCAGAAGTTATATCTGGAAATTCAGATGTAAAATTAAATATAGATGATGAAATATATATATTTAATAAACTAGATAGTGAGTTAAATCCATATGTGACAATCAAAGGAAGTGTAGTTGCACAAAGTGGAGAATTTCAATATTATACTGGATTAACAGTATCAGATTTAATTCAAATAGCAGGTTTAAAAGCTCCATATGATACAAGTAAAATTAAAGTTGTTACATACAATACTAAAGATTTGATGCCATTTACAAAAATCATAGATTTAAAAGATGCTTCAAATTATTTACTTAGTGCATATGATGAAGTAGAACTATATGATTATTATGATTTAAATCAAATATCGATTGCTACTATTAGTGGTCAAGTTAACTTACCAAAAGATTATAATATAAATAGTAATATGACTTTAAATGAATTAATTATTACAGCGGGTGGACTTACACAAAAAGCATACAAATCTTCTTGTGAAATTATAAGATATCATATTGTAAATGATGAAAGAGTAAAAGAGATTATAAATATACCTTTATCAAAAGCAAATAAGTTTAAAATTAAAAATTTTGATGAGATAACTATTAAAACAATACCAAATTGGAGTGAAAGAAAAAGTGTTACACTAAAAGGTGAAGTTAAATTTCCTGGTACTTATGTAATAGAGTATGGTGATAAACTTGCTGATGTAATTAAAAGAGCTGCTGGATTTACTAATGAAGCTTTTCTTTATGGTGCTGTGTTCTCAAGAGAATCTGTTAAAGAACTTCAAAAGAAAAGATTGAGAGAGTCACTTGTAAAACTTAAACAAAAAGCTGCTGCTATGGGTAGTGTGCCAAAGGCAGTAGGGCAATCTGATGGAAAAACCATGAGTGATACTGCAAATACAATAGATTCTCTTTCAAAAGAAGCAGAAGCTTTACAACCAATAGGTAGAGTTACTATTGAATTAAAGAATGATATAGAATTATTTTCTAAATCATCATCAAATTTATCTCTAAAGGATAAAGATGAATTAATAATACCATCATTTAATGATACTGTTTTAGTAATGGGTCAAGTTATGAATCCGACTGCAATTATATATGATGATGATGATGATGTTGCAACTTACTTATCTAAAGCAGGTGGATTAACTCAGTTAGCAGATGATGATAATATTTATGTAATTCATGCCAATGGTGAAGCACAAAAATATAGTGCAGGTATATTTTTAAGTGATAGTGTAAATGTAAAAACTGGTGATGTTATTGTTGTGCCTCAAGAGTTAGTTACTACAACAGGAATGCAATTTGCAAAAGATATAAGTGGAATTTTATATCAGTTTGCAGTTACAGCAGCAGCACTTACAACGGTTGGAGCATTATAATGCAACAACAAACGCAAGTTAATTCTAGTGTAAACTATATAGAAGAAGATGAGATAGATCTAAAAGAGCTTTGGTCAACTATAATGAAATACAAGTTTAAAATAGCAATGTTTTCATTTGTAGTTACAGTATTTGCTGTACTATTTGCTCTATCTAAACCAAATAGTTACACAAGTAAAACTTTACTAGCACCCCAAGAACAAGCTAAAGCATCAATGGGTGGATTAGCTGCACTTGCTGGGATGGCAGGTGTTAGTCTTGGTGGTGGATCTATGGATGCAGCTAGTGCATTGGAAGCTACGATCAAAGACTATAGTTTTAATGCTATGGTGATTGAAAAATATAAACTAGATGAAAAAATTACAGCAAAAGCAATGAAGAATAATATGGTATTTGCTTTTGGCTTTAGTACCGTATATGATATTTTTAATGGTGATAAAGAAGATGATAAAGAAGAAAATCATGATGAAGTTATTTATAATACAAATAAATCTATACAATCTATGATTAGTTTTTCTTCTGATAAGAAGACAGGTGCAATTATATTAAGTGCTACTACTCAAGATAGATTTTTATCAAAAGATCTTGTTGATATATATTTAAAAGAAGTAACAACTTATATAAAAAATCGTGAGATGGCAGAAGTAACTAAAAAAATATCTTATTATAAAAAAGAGCTTATAAATACATCTGATGTGTCATTGAAAGAGCAATTAAGTAGCTTACTTTCAGGACTTGTACAAAAAAAGGTACTATCTCAAGCGAGTGAATTTTATAATGTATCAAAAATCACAGAACCAACTGTATCATATATTAAAGATAAATCAAAACCAAAAAGAGCATTAATTGTAATTGTAGCATTTATTACTTCACTTATTCTTGGTGTATTTGGAGTGTTTTTTATAGAATTTATTAGAGGAAATAAAGAGACTATTGTAGATTAAAAGTTTTTAGCATATATTTGACATTCCTTTTTGTTACAATTATGTAAAAGAAGAAGAGAGGTCTATTTTATGAAAAAAGCTTTTACACTTATCGAACTTATTTTTGTAATTGTTGTTATTGGAATATTAGCAGCAGTTGCATTACCAAAATTTAATGATACAAGAGAACTTGCCATTTCAAATAGTGTTAAGCAAGATATCGCAACAATTACACAATCAATTAAAAGCCAGTATATGATTAAAGGTGATATTACAGATATATCAAGTGCTGTTAATTTTAATAGTGATACTTGGACTTTAGATTCTACAAAGTTAATTATTGAATATAAGATATCTGGTATATCATGTGTAAAGATTACAGTAGATAAGTCTGGTACAACAAAAAAACTAAATACTACGATACTAGAAACCTCGCATGAACTTTGTCAAAAGATTTATGATGATGGTGTAAGAAATAATAGTGAAGTGCTATTTTAATAAAATAATTTAAATTAATAAAGAAAGTAATGATAAATAATAAATATACAATATTTTATAAAACAGAATCCCAATTGGTAAAACAATTCTGTGAAGAATTTGAGTATGAATTATATTCAAAACCTACACTTTCTCAAAATTGGGGATTTGGTAAGGATATAGTTTATCCAGATATATATTTTCATAGTGGAATAGTAAAAGAATCTGATATTCAATTATTAATAAAAAGTAAAATAATAATTGTAAATTCAAATACGATAAAGCATGATATAGTAGAAAAAAGTAACGGTTCAATTACAAATGATAAAATCCACGTAATCTATCCTACTCATAATATAGATAAATTCAAGAAAAAAGAATATAAAAAGGCTTTTTTTAATAGATACCATGTAGATAAAAAAACTAAATTAGTATATTTTACAGGTAAAAATTATGAAAAGACAGGGCTTGTACAATTTTTAAAGTTTATAAAAGAACTTACAGCAGCAAATTTCAAAGCTGTAATATCAGGAACTCCAGAGCAACTAAAAATTGTAGTACCTTTGCTTAAAGAATTAGAATTGTCAGATAAAGTTATTCTTGCACAAGGTGATATATTTAGAGCTGCAGATATATTTGTACTTCCAACATCAAATAAACTTTTTGCTTCCAATATCTTAAAAGCTATGGCTAGTAAATCAGTAGTGTTTGCTCCTAGTTCTAATCATGCCTTTGAAATAATGGATAATTTTTCTATTATGGATTCGTCTGATGATATGACAACTGTACATAAAATTAATATGCTTTTAGAAAATACTGAAGAATTAAAAAAGATTCAAAAAGAAAATTGTAAAAAAGTTAAAGAATACACACAATCAAAACAATTTAAAAAGTTAAAATTAGCACTTGATATATAGTAGTGCTAATTATTTTATAAACTTTAGCTTCATTTTATAAAGTTACGATAAAATCTTCTAATAATAAATTAAAAAATATTAAAGGATTTTATATGGCAAAACATGAATTTCAAACAGAAGTTGGTCAGCTTCTTCAATTAATGACTCACTCACTTTATTCACACAAAGAGATTTTTATAAGAGAACTTGTATCAAATGCTTCTGATGCAATTGATAAATTAAACTATGTAAGACTTACAGATGCTAATTTAAAAGATAGTTATTCTGATTGGTCTGGTCAGGTAAATATTAAAATAGATAATGAAGATAACTCTATTACTATTGCGGATAATGGTATTGGTATGAATGAAGAAGATTTAATAGCTTCTATTGGTACTATTGCAAAATCTGGTACAAAATCATTTGTAGATGCAATGACAGGAGATGCTAAAAAAGATTCAAATTTAATTGGTCAATTTGGTGTTGGTTTTTATTCTGTATTTATGGTAGCTTCAAAAGTAGATGTAATTTCTAAAAAAGCTGGAGAAGAGACTGCCTACAAATGGTCATCTGATGGAACAGGAAGTTTTGAATTAGCTCCTTGTATCAAAGAAAGCTCTGGTACAGTTATTTATATTAAATTAAAAGATGAAGAAGTAAGTGATTATACATCTAAATCTAATATTGAATCAGTTGTTAAAAAATATTCAAATCATATTGCATATCCAATTTTCTTAAATTATAGTGAAGAAGTTACTGAAGAGCTATCTGATGAAGACAAAGAATCTGGTAAAGAAGCTCAAACATCAATAGAGAAAAAAAGAGAACAAATCAATGAAGCTACTGCACTTTGGACTCAAAGTAAATCAAAGTTAAAAGCTGAAGACTATAATGATTTTTATAAAACTATTTCACATGATAGTGAAGATCCAATGGCTTATGTACATACAAGAGCAGAGGGTGTAAATAATTATACGACACTTTTCTATATTCCAAAAACTGCACCTATGGATATGTATAGAGTTGACTTCCAAACTGGAGTTAAACTTTATGTAAAAAGAGTATTTATTACTGATGATGAAAAAGAATTACTTCCAACTTACCTTAGATTTGTAAGAGGTGTGATAGATTCTGATGATTTACCTTTAAATGTTTCTAGAGAGCTTTTACAAGAAAATAAAGTAATGGCAAATATCAAGCAAGCATCAATTAAAAAAGTATTATCTGAGATTAAAAAACTAGCTAAAGATGAAGAAAAATATTCTGAGTTTACAGCACAATATAATAGACCTTTAAAAGAAGGTGTATATCAAGATCATATGAATAAAGATGCAATCTTAGGACTAGTAAGATATAAATCTACAAATGATGATTCAAAAATGACTTCATTAAAAGATTATAAGGAAAGAGCAAATAGTGAACAAAAAGCTATTTTCTATATTGTTGGTGATGATGAGAGAGTATTAAGAAATTCTCCACTTATGGAAAGCTACAAAAAGAATGAAATTGAAGTTTTAGTATTAGATGATAAAGAGATAGATGAAGTTATTACTCCAGCAATTGGTGCATATCAAGAGTGGGAATTAAAAGACATTACATCTTGTGAAGCTCCAAAGACAGAACAGTCTGAAGAAGAGGTAAAAGAAATTGAAGAAAAATTTAAGTCTATTGTAGAGAAAATTACTAATGTTTTAGGTGAATCGGTAAAAGAAGTAAAAACTACAAATAGACTTTCTGATTCTCCATCTTGTGTAGTTAAAGATCCAAATGATCCAATGGCACAAATGGCTTCAATGATGAAAGCAATGGGTCAAGAAGTACCAGAATCTGCTCCTATTTTAGAGATTAATCCTGATCATGCAATTGTAAAATCATTAAATGGATGTTCAGATGATACTATGATTGAAGATGTATCTTGGTTACTTTTAGATCAAGCTAAGATGAGTGAAGGTATTGAGATTAAAGATACTGTAGCATTTGTATCTAGATTAAATAAAGTAATGGCTAGAGCATTATAATGACAAAAGTAGAAATAGAAAAACCAGATGAGTTTTTAAAACTTGTAGAATCTAAAAAAAGTGAGTATTTATATCATGATCATCCAAGTGATGGTCTTGATCTTTTTACAGATGAAATAATGGAATCTTATGGATGGCATGCAGTTTCTTTTGACTTTATTACATATAGAAGTATTGCAGAATTTATTGAAGAAAATTGTGCTGGTACATTTACATTTAATGATCATCCTATGGGATTTAATGGATTTGCAGTTGTAGATAATATTGAAGAAGCTAGAGCACAAGTAAAAGCATATATTATTGATATGATTAAATCAAATCTACAAGATGATTATGATGATGATCAACAAGAAGCATTAGAGTTTTTTGATATAGCAATCTAATGATAAAACTAGTACCAATTTTATTATTGTCTATGATATCGTTGTTTGGAATATCAAATAATGAATATTATATTCAATATAAGGGTATAACTTTAGGAAAAATATCAGATTTTTCTACTATAGATAAAGGTTATTTAATAGGAAAACCTGTTGGCGGTATTTTGGGTGCATTTATTACATTTGATAACTATATAATTCATGAAGCAGGTAAAAAGCCAAAAATTAAAGGTGATAATAAAGAAAAGAAAGATAAATATTTATTATTAAGTTTAATTAGAAAAATACAAAAAGAACAGCCAAAACATACTGTATTTAAAAAAGATAATTATGAGATTACAATTGAATGTAAAAATTCAAAATGTACTTATAGTAGATTAAATACTAAAAAACAAAAAACTTATACAGGATATATGAATTTTAAAAATAATATATTAGATGTTATGTGTGATGATGAATCACATATCTGTTTTAAGCAAGTACAATAATAAATTGTGCTAAATTAATTTTATGAAAATACAAAATACAATATATCTTTTAGTTTGTTTATTTAGTTTATCTCTAAATGCTAACTATTTTGATGAACCAGAAACAATTTTAGATGACACTTATGATACTACAGAAACTTTTATTTATAGTACAGCTGATTATTTAGATACTAGTTTTAGTGGAGAAGACTATGATATAGAAAGTCAAGATTTAACAAAAGCTGATATATCTTATGAATCTATATTTGAAAAAGGTCAAGATTCAATTCAAAACTCTAATATTAAAATTAGATTATTATTCCCTAGATTTAGAAAGCAATATAAAATAACTTTTGAAAATTATAATAAGAGTAAATCTATAGATGAAACAAATGAAAATGATAGCTATTTACTTGGAATTGGAAAAGATAAAGCTAGAGTTGGTTTGAAATTTAGAGGTATTAATCCAGATCCATTTATATCGTATAATCTAGAATATAAAACTTATTTAGCAAATAATTTAGATTTTCATATAGGAAATAGAGCTATGTATTTTGCTGATTATAAGTTTGATAATACATTTAGTATAAATTTTAAAAAACAAATCAATGATCACTTGATAGTATCATTTAATAATTCTTATAGATTTCAAGAAGAGTATAATAATAAGTATGAATTAGTAAATACAATAAATTTATCTAAAGATTTAGGTCAAAAAAGATCACTTAATTATACAATCTCATCATATGCTACAAAAGATGATATTATAAATCAAGACCTTGAAGTAGATTATTATTATGCTGGTGGATTTTATAAGGAATATTTTTATAAAAATTGGGCTTATTACAATATAGATGCTGGTCTTATATTTAGAGATGAGAATAGTTTTGAAGCAAAAGGTAGATTGCTTTTTAGAATTGGTGCATTATTTGGAAATGCAAAACCAAAATTTAATAATTAAGATTTAGGAAGATATGGAAGATTTAATACGAGACTGGGGATATATTGTTTTATTTTTATATTCATTTGGTGGTGGCTTTTTAGCTTTAGCAGTAGCAGGGGTATTATCATACTCAGGTGATTTAAATATATATATAACTCTTATTGTTGCAGGATCTGCAAATTTTATTGGGGATCAATTTTTATTTTTACTAGCAAGAAATAATAAATCTTATGCTAAACAGATGATGGGAAAACATCAAAGAAAAATAGCATTAGCTCATCTTATGATGAGAAAATATGGATCAGTAGTTGTATTTTTACAAAAGTACATATATGGAATCAAAACATTAATACCACTTGCTATGGGATTAACAAAATATGATGCTAGAAAATTTACACTATTTAATATTTTTGCTACTATTATTTGGACTTTAATAGTTGGTATTGCATCATATATGCTTGGTGAACTTGTATATACATATACTGATGAATTCAAAACATATGGGATTGCTTTTGTAATTTTCATGTTACTACTTATTTCTTATTATTTCAAGAAAATGTAACTCTCATGCTATTTTAAGGAAACTATTCATTCATATTTGATAAAATTGTTATTGAAACAAATTTTATCAAAAGGACTTAATTTATGAGTTTAGTTGCAAATTATAAAGCACACACAGAAGAAAGAGCAAAGCTTGGTGTTCCACCATTAGCTTTAACTGCAGAACAAGTTGCAGATTTAGTTGAATTATTAAAAGTTTCTCCAATTGCGGAGCAAGACTATGTAATGGATATGTTTGAAAACAAAATTCCAGCTGGTGTTGATGATGCTGCTTATGTAAAAGCTGCATTTTTAAATGATGTAGTTCAAGGAAATGTATCTTGTGATGCTATTGATGCTTCAAAAGCATGTATCATTTTAGGTAAAATGCTTGGTGGATTTAATGTTACACCATTAGTTGAAGCACTTAAAATCGAAGCAATAGCAGAAGTGGCAGCTACTCAGCTTAAAAATACTTTACTTGTATATGATTCATTTAATGATGTAAAAGCATTAATGGATGGTGGTAATGCACATGCTAAGTCAGTAGTTGAATCTTGGGCAAATGCTGAATGGTTTACAAATAAAGACGCAATTCCAGCGGAAACAACTGTAACTGTTTATAAAATTCCAGGTGAAACAAATACTGATGATTTATCTCCAGCTTCAGAAGCATTTACAAGAGCAGATATTCCTTTACATGCTAACTCATTCTTAGTAAACAGAATGGATAATCCACTTCCAACAATGGAAGAATTAAAATCAAAAGGTCATCCTTTAGCATACGTTGGTGATGTTGTAGGTACGGGATCTTCAAGAAAATCAGGAATTAACTCTGTTCAATGGCACATGGGTGTTGATATTGATGGTATTCCAGGTAAAAGAACTGGTGGTATTGTTATTGGTGATATTATTGCTCCAATTTTCTTTAATACTGCAGAAGATTCAGGATGTTTACCAATTCAAGCACCAGTTGCAAACTTAGAAACTGGTGATGTTATCACTGTTAAAGCATTTGATGGTGTAATTGAGAAAAATGGTTCAGTTGTATCTGAATTTGAACTTTCTCCAAATACATTACCAGATGAGATGAGAGCAGGTGGTAGAATTCCTTTAATTATTGGTAAAGGTCTTACTGCAAAAGCTAGAGAAGCTTTAGGTATGGATGCTGGAGATATATTTATCGTTCCTGCACAACCTGTTGATGATGGTGCTGGATATACTCTTGCACAAAAAATGCTTGGAAAAGCTTGTGGTGTTGAAGGTGTTAAGCCTGGTATGTACTGTGAGCCAATAGCTACAACTGTAGGATCTCAAGATACAACAGGACCAATGACTAGAGATGAAGTTAAAGAACTTGCTGCATTATCTTTTGGTGCTGATATGACTATGCAATCATTTTGTCACACAGCTGCTTATCCAAAACCAGCAGATATTAAATTACAACATACACTTCCAGAGTTCTGGACATCTAGAAAAGGATTTATCCTTAGACCAGGTGATGGTGTAATTCACTCTTGGTTAAATAGACTTTGTTTACCAGATACTGTTGGTACTGGTGCTGATTCACATACGAGATTCCCTATTGGTATTTCGTTCCCAGCTGGTTCTGGTCTTGTTGCATTTGCAGGAGTTACAGGTATGATGCCTTTAACTGTTCCTGATTCTGTACTTGTTAAATTTTCTGGTGAGATGCAACCAGGAATTACTTTAAGAGATTTAGTTAATGCTATTCCTCATCAAGCACTTAAAGATGGTTTATTAACTGTTGAAAAAGCTGGTAAGAAAAATATCTTTGCTGGAACTGTAATTGAGATTGAAGGTCTTGAAGATCTTAAATGTGAGCAAGCATTTGAGTTATCTGATGCATCTGCTGAAAGATCATCTGCTGCTTGTACTGTTAATTTAAATAGAGAACCAGTTGTTGAATATCTTGAATCAAACATTGTATTAATTGAAGAGTTAATTGCTCAAGGTTATAGCGATGCTGCTACACTTCAAAGAAGAGCGGATAAGATGAAAGAATGGGTTAAAAATGGTGAGTTAATGAGAGCTGATAAAGATGCTAAATATATTGCAACTATTAATATTGACCTTAATGAAATTAAAGAACCAATTTTAGCTTGTCCAAATGATCCAGATGATGTTAAAACATTAACTGAAATTAGAGAAGCTGGTTTAAGAACTGAAATTGATGAAGTATTTGTTGGTTCTTGTATGACTAACATTGGTTTATTTAGAGCTGCTGGTGAAATCTTAAAAGGTGAAGGTACAGTTAAAAATAAACTATGGATTTGTCCTCCTACAAAAATGGATGAGAAAACTCTTCAAGAAGAGGGATATTATTCTGTATTTGGTATGGCTGGAGCTCGTACTGAGATTCCTGGTTGTTCTTTATGTATGGGTAACCAAGCTGCAGTTGCACAAAATGCATTTGTATTCTCAACATCTACAAGAAACTTCGATAATAGATTAGGAAAAGGTTCTCAAGTTTACCTTGGTTCTGCTGAATTAGCTGCTGTTGTTGCTCTTAAAGGTGCGTTACCAACTGCTGCTGAGTATCTTGAAATAGTACAAAATAAAATTACTCCAGAGATGACTGATGAAGTTTATAAATATCTTAACTTCAACAAAGTATCAAAAGATGAATTAGAGGCAATGGTTAAATAGTAATATTTAATTAGCTTTGCAATTTGTCATAAAAAGTCTCATCTTAACGGTGGGACTTTTTTGCTTTAAAATAAAGGATTAATATGTTTGCAGTTTATGATAAAGGTAGTATAAATTTTAGAAGTACAGTTGAAAATTTATATGATATAAAAAAAGTTACTAAATCTGAGGCTATACATAAATATGCCCATGAAGATGTAGAGCAAGATTATGAGAGTCATGCAAAAAATCAACACCAATATCAAGATAGTAAAGATCAAGCTGTAAATGCTTATAAAAAAACTGCAAATATTGATATAAGAGATACAATTTATCATGCACATCAAATAATGTCAAAAAAATGTATATCAATCGATATACAAGATACACTTCAAGATGCTTATAATTTAATCAAAAGAAATAATATAAATCAAATTCCTATAACATCATCAGGAAATAAAATTGTGAGTATGTTATATAAAAAGAATATATTAAATTATTTGATGGATGATTTGAATAATGCTACAAATATTGTGAATAAGCCTATAAAAGAATTAAAACT
>Ga0257125_1002996_pt1 | contig 12701 bp, 8 predicted proteins | sample SI106_200metaG_FD_190183 | JGI IMG/M metagenome (GOLD analysis project Ga0257125, IMG submission 190183) | Marine microbial communities from Saanich Inlet, British Columbia, Canada - SI106_200 | ecosystem: Environmental > Aquatic > Marine > Inlet | place: Canada: British Columbia | collected...
AATACCGGGTAGACTGCACCTGAAAGCATCATTGTCTGGGTTCCCACTTCAAAAACCTGGAGGATATGGGGTTGTTTTTTAGCTCTGAAAGCTGCAACCCCAGCGTTCATTGTTTCATCATAGTTGCCCTTGTTGGTTCCGACAACCTTGTACTCTGATTGAGATGCATTAAAGTCGCCAATCATTTTTTCAACCACTTTGCCCCTGGCGCTTCTCATGGCATGCCACCAGTTAATTGTAACTGGTTCGGCAAAAACCGATGCAGGGAACATGAAACATACGGCAATAATTAAAATCATAAACAATCTTGAAAATTTCATTTGTACTTCCTCCTTAACGGGGTTGTTGGGGAATTTTTTAATTGATCATAGTAAAATAAAAACAAAAATTTTCATTTTTCTTGCATTCACTGAGATTTAATAGGATATTGCTAAAGAGTCAAGATTAATTTCATTTTTTAAAAAAAGATTTGCATATTCATACATTTTGTTGTTTTATGATCATTAAAAAAATTTATCAAGATACAGAAATCAGGATATTAAATGGCTGAGCTTAACTTTAACAATGTTATTAAAAAATATGGTAAAACAGAGGTCATTCATGAACTAAACCTTGATATTAAGGATAAAGAATTCATTGTCCTTGTTGGACCTTCAGGGTGCGGCAAATCAACCTTGCTCAGAATGGTTGCAGGGTTAGAGGAGATAACCCATGGTACGATTTCCATTGATGGTAAAATAGTCAATGATATCACACCAAAAGACCGGGGCCTTGCCATGGTGTTTCAAAACTATGCGCTTTATCCCCACATGAATGTGCTGGAGAATATGTCTTTTGGGTTAAAGCTGATGAAAACACCTAAGAAGGAGATCAAGCAAAGGGTTGAAGAAGTTGGACTTATCCTGGGGCTTGAAGACCTGCTGTTAAGAAGGCCCCATGAGCTCTCAGGAGGCCAGCGCCAACGTGTGGCCATGGGTCGTGCCATGGTCAGGAAACCTTCTATTTTCCTTTTTGATGAACCTTTGTCAAACCTTGATGCCAAGCTTCGCATCCAGATGCGAGCAGAAATAAAAATGCTGCACCAGCGAGTTGATTCCACTATGATTTATGTTACCCATGACCAGGTGGAAGCCATGACCCTTGCTGATCGGATTGTAGTTCTAAGGGATGGGTATATTGAACAGGTTGGTACCCCTATTGAACTTTTTTCAAGTCCTGTAAATACTTTTGTTGCAGGCTTTATCGGAACACCTCCCATGAATCTTGTTGAATGTGTCATTAAAAAAGAGACAAACAATACCTTTATCCTATTTCAAGACGGGCTAAAGATTGTTGTTCCAGATAAGGAAGGGACCCAGTTGACCCATGATCAAAAAGTTGTATTCGGGCTGCGTGCCGAAGAAATCACGCCGGTAAATGACCATACCCAACTTCCAGAAGACTGGATGTTTAAAGCGAATGTAATGGTTGTTGAGCCATTGGGAAATGAAACCCAGCTTCATGTGGATATTATGGGGATTAGAGTTTTATCCAGAAGCGAGGGAAGACGAATTGTCAGGACAAATGATGAGATAACGCTTGGCTTGGACCTTAATGAGATGCATTTGTTTGATGCCAAAACCACCCAGGTGATTTACTGATCTAAGGGCCCACTCAAAAATAACTTTAATCCACTTTCCAAACAGCCGTGGCGGTCAAGCCGTTATGTCTTCTGATAATATAATTGTCCGTTGATTGACCCTCAAGATAAGGATAAATAATTTTTTTAAGCTCAACATGGGATTTTTTGCTTACCTTTTTAAAAAAGGCCATCTGCTGAGCAAACTCTTCATTAATTGTAGTTGTCTGATCCCATTCAATGGAATCAAAAGTAATCTCCGGGAAAACCCCTAAAGAAAATAAGAGATTTATTTTATACAAAATACTCTGGGGTTTATCTTCAAGAGGGCTTTCCATTATTTTCCCCCATAGATCAGAAAGAATGGGATGGTTTCTTTTTGCAGCCCATCCTCTTATGGCACATCCATTTTTTGAACAATTCATCATATTAAAAAAGGCTTTTGGGCTTGCAACACCCGGAGACATGAACGCAATGACAAGATCAAACTTTTTTTTCCATCCTTTTGATTCTATATCTATTTTGTGCCAGTCTTCATAAAGGATTGAGATATTTTTTTTGATGTCAGGCGGAATATCCTTTTGAAATTTTCCAAGCATGCCTCTTGAAAAATCAAGGGCTGTAACCTTAGCGCCTAATTTTGCCAATTCTATGGCAATCATGCCGGTCCCGCATCCGATATCAAGGACTTTCATACCCTTAAACAAAAGCTTATTTTGCTTCAAAAATAATAATGTCTTTTCTAATCTGCGATTTTTTACCTCATTTTTATTTTGATTATATGTATTAGCTGTTTTATCCCAGTATTCTGGAGTGGAAAATCCCCTATGCACATTATAAGTATCGTTCTTTTTATCGTTTTCCCATTCCCTGATCCAGAAATCCTTATTAAAGATAGTATCCATTTTAGTAAATTTAACCTCTATTTTATTAGTTCGCGATTTAATGATTCGCCTTCGCTTAATATGTTTTCATCATCCTTGGGAATAAAAATTGCTACCATATCATTGATGACCACATACAAAGACGGAACAAAAACAAGGGTTAAAATGGTTGCTGCCATAAGACCAAAACTGATACTGACGGCCATGGGAATTAAAAACTGTGCCTGGAAACTGGTTTCCAAAAGAAGAGGAAAAAGGCCTGCAACAGTTGTCACTGAAGTCAGCAAAACCGGCCTGAACCTGTTTTGTCCTGCTTCAATAACAGAATCAAAAACTTTTGTACCTTTTCTGACTTCTGAATTGATAAAATCAATTAATATCAAAGAATCATTCACCACTATTCCGGAGAGGGCAACAATTCCGAATATACTGATCATTGTTATATCAAGGTTCATGAAATAGTGCCCGATAATAGCACCGATGAGTCCAAAGGGAATGGCCGTCATTATGATTATCGGCTGGACATAGGATCTGAATTGGCTGGCAAGGAGCAAAAATATAACCATTGCTGCAAGTGAAAACCCTAATTTAAGACTGTCAATTGATTCTTTAGTCCTTTTGGCCTGGCCTTCCAAGTCATATGTCACCCCGGGAAATCTATTAACAAGGGTATCAAGATAATTCATTTTTAGATCTTCAACGATTTCCCTGGCATTAGCGATATCTTCATTTATATCAGAAATAACTATAATAATTCTTTTCCGGTCTACCCGCTGAATGGTTGAATATCCTCTCTTCATTTCAATATCAGCCACTTGATTTAATGGTATTTCTCTTCCATCCCGGGTCCTGATCCTCAGCTCATCTATACTGGCTTCGGATTCTCTCTCTTTTTGAGAGTATCGCACCATGACCTTTATATCATCCTTGCCTCTCTGGATCTTTAAAACTTCATCTCCATAATAGGCCTGTCGAATCTGTGTAGCAATATCTGCCATGGTAATGCCTAAAGATTTAGCACCTTTTTTAATGTGAATGCGTTTTTCCATCTTACCCGGCCTGAAATTATCTGTTATATCAAAAGTTCCCGGATATTTTGCAATTTCTTGTTTCAATTCATCGGCGGCAAATTCAAGCTGCACTAGATCCTTGCCTTTGAGTTGAATCTCAATTGGATTTCCACCAGGCCCGCCGCCTATAATAGAAAAGGTGAGCTGTTCTAAACCCAGAATATCCCCTGTCAGTTCCCGCCATTTTGCCGTCACTTCAGGTGCTGGGATATCGGGTCGTTTTGACGCTGACTGAATCTCTATCCAGGCTTCTCCGCAATGGCCACCAAGGACCCCGGGTTTCCAGTCTCTTCTGGGGATGATACCCACCTGTGAAAAATTATTAACAATCAAGTCCTCTCCTCCCAGAACCCTGTCCCGGAAAAAATCATTAAGCTCAAAAGCCCCTTTTTCAATTTGTTTTATTGTTTTTTCAGTGGCTTCAAAGGGAGTTCCCAAAGGATATATAATCTCTGAAACTATCCAGTTGCTGTCGGTTTTGGGGAAAAATACAAAGGGCACATGGCCACCCAGCAAAAGTCCAATGCTGACGATTAATATCCCAAATCCCATGGCCAGAGTAAAATACCGATTTCTTACACAATATTTCAAAACCGGTGTATATATTGAACGGATAAAGCCTGTTAAACCTCTTTCAATTCTGTCTCGAACCCATCCATGACTATCCAAAATATCTTTTTTCAACCACTCCAGCCAGAAAAAACACAGCCGATAAATCAAGACTTTATTTTTTTGGGGAGGGGTAAGAGCATGATCAAGGTGAGCCGGCAGGATTACAAAGGCTTCCACAAGCGAAAAAGCAAGAATGCAGATCACGGCCTGGGGCATGATAAAGATAAACTTTCCCATAATTCCGGTAATATGCATCAAAGGTGTGAATGCGACAATAGTCGTGGTAACCGCCATCACAACCGGGGCCCCAATCTGAGCAATGCTGTCAATCACTGCCGTTTTAGCAGATTTACCCATTTTATAATGGGTATAAACATTTTCCCCGACAATAATGGCATCATCCACCAGAATACCCAATGTCATGATAAATCCAAACAGGGATAACATGTTTATGGATGCACCAAAATAGTTCAGGACAAGAAAAGCTCCCATAAATGAAATAGGAATCCCGGACGATACCCAGAAAGCTAGTCCAAGATCAAGAAACAGCGCCAGAACAATAAATACAAGTAATATTCCCTGGAGGCCATTTTTCAGCAAAAGATCAATCCTGCCTTGAACCATATCTGCCATATCAACCCAATAACCCAGGGTAATGCCGTTTGGAAGAGAATCCTTATGTGTTTTAATATAATCTTTAACTGTTTTTGAAATGGCAATGATATCCTGGCTGTCTGTTCGTCGAACAACAACAAGTGCTGCTGGTTTTCCATTAAACCTTGCTTTAATGTCAGTATCTTCAAATCCGTCGATTATAGTTGCAACATCGCTGAGTTTAATTGTTGTCCCATCCTCTTTTGTAAGCACGGGAATCCTTTCAAACTCTTCTCCAGTATAAAGTTTCCCCTTGGCCCGGACCAGGAACTCTCCGCCTTTTGTCTTGATTTTACCACCGGGCAAATCAAGGCTACCTGTTTTTACTGCCATTGCTACCTGGTCAAAAGACAGGTTAAATCTTCGCAGATTTTTTTCAGACACTTCAACAGAAATTTCATAATTTCTAACACCGATGAGATTTGCAAGGGAAATATTATCTGTTTCAACAAGATCATCCCTTATTTTTTCAGCAGTATCCCGCAACACCTTTTCATCAACATCACCATAGATAGCCACATATATAGCCGGCTCATTATTTTTAATCTCGATGACGACAGGGTCTTCTGCCTGATCGGGAAATGAATCAATCTGGTCTATCAGAGTTCTTATTTCATCCAGTTTTTCACTAATTTGAGTTCCAGCCGCAAGTTCCAATGTTGCAGATCCGTAACCTTCAAGGGCAGTTGAGTACATTGTTTTTACATCTTCAAGACTTTTAAGTTTCTCTTCAATCTTGATACAAATCCCTTCTTCTACTTCCTCTGGTGATGCACCAGGAAAGGTCACTCCTATATTAATCATATCAAGGGAAAATTGAGGGAATAGTTCGCGTTTCATGTTTAAAACCGTGTAAAGTCCTGCAACAATGATAAAGACCATTATCAGATTCACAGCAACCCTGTGTTCAACAGACCATTTTCCCAGCGCTTTCATGTTTTATTTTCCATTTTGTTTAATAGACAACTCCATTCCCTCAAGGGCACCGGGAAGTGGAGAAACAATAATTTTTTCTCCGGGATTTAGCCCATGGTCTATAACCATTTCGTCTTCGAATTTTCTTAAAATATTCACCTTTTTCATTTTTAAATGATTATCGTTCACCGTATATAGGATATTATTGTTTTTTAGAAGGTATCTTGGCAGCACATAAATATTCTTATATGTTTCTCCGATAATACTGCATTGAACAAAAGTTCCTGGTTTTAAAGTAAAAATATTTTTAATTTTTATATCAGGATTCAATATTTCAAGGGTCATAGGCAATGTTCTTGTTTTCTCGTCAATCTTTGCTTTTATTCGTGCAACTTTTGCATTCCATACATAGGATTTCACGCTGTCAAAATTTGCTACCATCACTTTTGCTGCTGGTGTTTTCCCATTTTTGAAAGACGATTCAATCCATTTCATTTTTTCCAAAGGGATCCTCACATCCACATCCAGACTGTCTTTTTGATATATCGATCCCAGGGTCTGTCCGGGATTGACATATTCTCCTTGTTCAACAAATTTATCTAAAATCAAACCATTAAAATCTGCCTTGATTTGGGTTTTTTTAAACGATAGATCGGCTTTTTGAAAATCCACCTTTGCCATTGTAAGCGCTGCATTTTTCTGTTCCATTAATGGTTCTGTCAATGAGAGCCTGTTGCGGATATTCTGCAAGGTAATCCTGGCCATCAGATATTGTTGTTCTGATCGATCAAGGGTATTTTGGGAAGCAAACTGATTTTTGCTCAATGCCTTGACCCGCTCAAGTTCTTTTTTAGAAAGATCGACATTGGATGTGGAAAGCCGGATATCATTTTTCAAATTTTCAATATCCTGTTTTAAACTTTCAATATCTGTTTTTGCCTGCCTGATTCTAACCTGTCCTGCCTGCCTGTTCAATTGATAGGATCTTTGATCAATCCTTACCAGAAGATCGCCCTTAAAAATCGCTCCACCTTCAATAAAAGAAGGATGGAGATAATCAATTCTCCCGGGCACTTCAACGGCAATCCTTACTAACTTTCTGGGTTTTACAGTACCAAAAGCTTCCACAGTCATGACTTTTGGAACAGGTGTTGCAACAATCACCTTCACACTGGGGGGAATTTTTGCGATTTCATTTTTCTCGGGTTCCTTTTTTAAAGAAATGAGCAATTTCGACAGCGCAATGGCAATTGCAAGGACAGCGACAACCCTTAAAAATCTTAACAAAAATGAAACAGATTTCTTAACCCCTGACGCTTTTTCCATAATCCATACCTTTTTTTATGCTGATACCAACAAACAAATTTTATAAAATTCTTTGTGCCCATTTCTATATACCAAGATTAATCTTTTGAAAAGATATTTGAAAATTATCAGGATTTTAGGACACAAGATGATGCAATACTACTAAGCTTCAGTATTTATTTCGAATGGCAATGATATCATCTTTGACTACAAAAAAAGCATCCAATAGATCAGGATCAAAATGCTTTCCCTGTCCATCTTTCATGATAGCAAATGCTTTTTCCATGGAAAACGCATCCTTGTAAGGACGTTTTGATGTTAAAGCATCGAACACGTCTGCAATGGCTGTAATCCGACCGGGCATTGGGATATCTGAGCCTTTGAGGTTGTTTGGATAGCCGGAGCCGTCCCATTTTTCATGATGGGTTAATGCAATAATTTCAGCTGTTTTCAGTGTGCTTGAGTCTGAACCGCTTAAAATTTTACCACCAATTGTGGTATGCTGTTGCATGACAGCCCATTCCTCTGCATTCAATTTTCCCGGTTTCAGAAGAATATTATCTGGGATACCGATCTTGCCCACATCATGCATGGGTGAAGCATAAAGAAATTCATCTATCTCATTTGGACTCAACGAAATTTTCTGACCGATTATTTGAATGTAATATCCAATGCGCTGGATATGCTGACCCGTTTGCTGATCCTTATATTCCGCCGCTTGGGAGAGCCTTAAAATAGTGTCCAAAGAATATAATTTCAGTCTTTTATTAGCAGTTTCCAATTCATCAAATGCGTATTTAAGTTTGGCTGTTTTTTTTGCGACTTCATCTTCCAGCTTGATCTGATAACTTTGCATATAATCATTGTAGGATTTAATTTTTAACAAAGATGTGACCTTTGCCTTGAGGATGATCTGTTCAACTGGCTTTGGCAAAAAATCATCTGCTCCTGCTTCAACAGCCTTGACCTGATCTGTTATTTCATCATGATTTGAAACGATCATAATAGGAATGTTTTTTGTGTTTGGCTCGTTTTTAAGTTTATAGGTCAGTTCAAGTCCATCCATTCTCGGCATACTCACATCCAGAATAATAAGATCGGGACAGAGGACAGGCACTTTTTCCCAAGCATCTATGCCGTCAACAGCTTCACTTACCTGGTATGACATCCGCGATAAAATGGTTTTCATCAAAAGACGGGTCATGTCATCGTCATCAACAACAAGAATATGATTGGGTTGTTCCATTTATTATCCTCAGGAAATACTTGCGGGAAATTTCAGTTCAAACACTGCGCCACCTTCTTTACCCTTTGACTCAACAGTGATCTTTCCAGAATGGGCCGTAACAATATTGCGAACAGTGGCAAGCCCAAGACCGGTTCCAGATTTTTTTCCAATAGACGTAAAAGGGTCAAATAATGAATTTTTTATCTCTTCAGGAATACCCGGTCCATTGTCTGCAAACTGAATCACGGCATGGTTATCTTTATATGTAGTTGTAACCCAGATTATTTTCTCTTTAACCTCATGGTTCCCCGTAAAAAAACCTTCTTTGGCATTCATGACAAGGTTATCAATTACCCTGTGTATCTGATCGCAATCAAATTCCACCTGAATATTATCACACGCTTCATACCTGGAGATAAGGGAGATTCCCATGGTTTTCAGCTTGATCCTGTGATTGCTCAAAGTTGTCTCCAGAAAAGGGACTATTACGGTTGAATCAGTATTCAATCGAGGTGCATACCCTCTTGCAAAATCTAATATTTCCGAAATCATCCGATGGAGTCGAGTGCTTGATTCCATAACCAGGGACAGGCTTTTGGAAATCCTTTTCTCTTCCAGGGCTTCGGAATCCTGTTGGGCAATCTGGGTAAATCCCATGATTGAATTCAGGGGATTTTTAAGGTCATGGACCACTTCACTGGTCATCTGTCCTATGGCGGTCAACCGGGTTTCCCGCTCACTGATATTTTTTTCCAGAAATCGATTTTTTAAATGTGCGGCAATGCGGGCTTTCAACTCCCTTATTTCAAAGGGTTTGGGAACATAATCCGTGGCACCGATTTCAAGGCCTGCCTGAACAGCTTCCCCCCCTGATTTTGAGGTGACCAAAATGATGGGAACCTCTAACAGAAAGGGATCTTTACGGATTTGTCGGCAAAGTTCATATCCGTCCATTTCCGGCATCATCACATCAGACAAGATCAGATCAGGATTTATACGCCTGGCCAGATCCAGTCCCTTGCGGCCGTTTTCAGCTTCCTCCACCTGGTAGGTATCAACAAGATTACTGACAATAAATGCCCTGAGGTCTGGATTGTCTTCCACCACTAAAATTTTATGGGCATCCTTTGGAGCCGATTTTTTATTATCTGGAGATTTTTCAGCAATGGTATCACCCAGACCCGTGCCCCTGGCCACATCGGCAAACAGGGTTTTTTTATTGATTTTGGTCCTCTCCTGGTATTCCTTTTCCATCAATCCATCAATTCTTTCCGCTGCAATCTTGTCGATTTTTCTTCGTCCCGGTTTTTCTCTACGATCCATCTTGGAAGAGGGGGGCTTCATAGGAAGCTCAACCCGAAAAGTAGATCCTTTACCAATTTTGGAACGTACATTGATTTTGCCCCCATGGAGCAGGGACAACTCACGAACCATAGCCAGTCCAAGGCCCGTCCCTTCATTTTTCCTGGAATGTTTGTCTTCCACCTGCAGAAATCTTTCAAAGATCAGGTCCAGTTTATCTTCAGGGATACCCATACCCGTATCCTGAACTTCAAACCATATAAACTCTTTGTCCTGCCCGGTACAAATACTTATTTTACCATTGTCTGATGTGAATTTCAGGGCATTTGAAATAAGATTGGCTGCAATGGTTTCCACTTTTTCAACATCTATTTCCGTATCAGGAATCTTATCCGTACCGGAAATGGTCATCTCAATGTTTTTCTGTTCGGTATAGGGGATAGTCGCCCGGACAAGTTCAGAAAGAATTTCACCCAGGTTTCCGTCTCTATAGTGGCAGGTCAACTTGCCTGCATCTGCCTTGGTAAAATCCAATATGGTGTTTACCTGTCTCAAAAGGCGATGGGCATTTGCTTCCATGGAACGAAGCGTGGGAACAGGATCCATCTCATTCCAGCTTTGCATGAGTTGCTCTAAAGGACCGAGAATCAGCGTTAAGGGGGTTCGAAGCTCATGGCTCACATTGGCAAAAAACCGCGTCTTCATCTTGTCAAGTTCGCGTAATTTTTTGTTGCTTTCCTCAAGTTCCTTAGTGACTTTGCTAAGTTCTTCATTAGATTTTTGGATTTCATAACGTGACTTGAATTCATTAAATCGTATATCATTGTAGAATTTTAAGGAACTCACTGATAAGAAAAAAATTGCAACAATAAAATAATTATTATTTAAAAAAATTGACCAATCGTTAACAGTATTTGCAACCAAAAAAGGAAACACATACATTGAGTAAATTGATACTGCACAAAAAAGACCTAAGCGATAGGTGATTGGTATCCAGATACATATTGCAAAAAGTATGATTAATAATCCTGCATAATAGGGGCTTGATGAACCACCTGTCATATGAACTAGCGCTATTATATCTATTGAGCAAACAAAACAGGCAGCAACTCCAAGCCACATTGCATATTTTATTCCATATCTTGTTCTTGCAATAATATATATAATAAACATACCTATGCTCATAAAAGATCTTACAAGAATAAATTGAACGATATTAAAGTTTGTTTGAAAAAAATCAAGAATTAGAAAGGTCGGATTTCCCAACATCACAAAAACTGTGACAAACCGAACCATTTGATTACATCTCTCTAATGTTTCAATTTTATATTTATTCAATAAATCTGAATTTGCCACAGGTTTCTCCATGGAGGTTATATAACTTTTAACCACAGAAGTTTCAATCCGTAAAACATGTATTTTCGATAAATAGAGTTACTTTTTTAATCTTTTCTTTAAATTGCAGTTGCCTTCCAAACAATTATAATTCTTTAAATATATTTTTAAAATGCTTTAACACCTTTAAACGAGCCTCTTTGCTGTAGACTTTTTTATAAACTCGATGCAACCCATTTTTCAGGTCTTCACCCGTCATATTTTTAGGTATATAATTTACTTCAGTAAACGTATAGTTGCTCCAAGGTATATCAGTAAGCCGATTTTCTTTTTTCAGCCTTTTATAAAGTCTTGAACCCGGTAGTGGTGTTAAAACTGTAATCTGTGGAATAAATATATTGTTTTCAAGGATGAAATCGGCAAGTTCATCAAATGTCTCTTCGGTATCACCATCAAGCCCGAGAATAAATGCGCCGACAATACCAATTCCCTGTGCTTGAATTTTTTCTATAGCTTCAGGGTAATTATAAAGCTGATTTAACTTCCATGAATTTTTATTGATTTTTGATAAACTTGATTTAGAAACACTTTCAAAACCAATAAAAAGAGTTGTGCAACCTGCTTCTTTTAACTCCCTGATAAACTCTTTATCATCTGCAATTGATATATCAGTTTGTGCAAACCACCGAAGATCAATTTTTTTTAAATGTTTAACCAGTTCTCTTGAAAATTTTCTATTTACAAGGAAATTATCATCAGCAAAATTTATTCTGGCATTCGGCCAAATTTTATGGATAAATTTTATTTCATCAATAATCTGATTTATTGTTTTGTGTCTATATTTATGACCATAAACATTTGAGGCGACGCAAAATTCGCAATCATGGGGACATCCCCTACCCGTTTGCATCCAAATAACTTTATAATTTTCTTTTTTCAAAAGATCATATCTTGGTGTAAGCAAAGACGTCATATCAACCGGCTTCTCAGATTTATAAAAATCTGAAACATTACCATTTTTAAAATCCTTTAAAAAAACAGGCCATGTATGTTCTGCTTCACCGATGAACACACTATCACAATGTCTCTTTGCTTCTTCGGGTAAAACAGTTGCATGTATCCCTCCGATCGATACAGTAATGCCACGACTTCTAAATTCATCAGCAATCTCATAAGCACGTGATGCTTGATGCGTCATTACTGAAATTCCAATTAGATCATAAGCCTTATTAAAATCAATATCATCAAAGTTTTCATCGATAATCTCTATTTCAATATGATCAGGGGTCAGCGTGGAAATCACTAATAAACCAGTACCGAATGCTCCAGATAAAGAATCTATATAACTTTGATCCTGACTTGTGTTTTGGAAGATTTGATCTAATTTGTTGTCATTGGTTTTTAATCCTTTCGGGCTAATTAATCCAATTTTCATAAATCTTTATCCTACTTCTCACTTATTATTGTTTCTATAATATTAATGAAGTCACCTACATTATTAACATCTATTATATCTTCTTCATTAATTTGAATATTATAATGCTTTTCAATTTTTGCTATTATTTCTATTGTCATTAATGAATCAATACCGAGCTCCTCACGAATAAGTGTATTTTCATCAAAAACTTTTCCATTAATCCTTGCTATCGAAGATAGTGTTTTTATAATTTTATCTCTTAAATTCATATCACCAAAAGTGTTATTAAGTTGCTTATCCATATAACTCCTCAATTATTAAAGGATTATTTATTTTATTCGTTTTATTAATTTTCTATGAG
>Ga0257125_1002998_pt1 | contig 12694 bp, 10 predicted proteins | sample SI106_200metaG_FD_190183 | JGI IMG/M metagenome (GOLD analysis project Ga0257125, IMG submission 190183) | Marine microbial communities from Saanich Inlet, British Columbia, Canada - SI106_200 | ecosystem: Environmental > Aquatic > Marine > Inlet | place: Canada: British Columbia | collected...
CTTTTATAAGAAAAAAGTCTTTATCAAAGGGTGTTACGGAGGCTGCATTTTCCATGATCAGTTTTTCTTCCTGATCTTTTATTAAGTATACATTGGATTCGCACATTTTTATTTTCCTTTATTTTTTATGGGGTCAGGCTTGCATAGTTGCGTTTAGGTTTCCTAAACGCAACTATGCAAGCCTGACCCCACTTAAGTTTGTACCATTTTTACCTTTAATGGCATATTTTTACAAGAATCAATGATTGCTCCATTGAAGTTTTTATTCATAGCACAATTGACAACGATAGTATTTTTTAAGAATTGATATCCTGCCTGTTCATGGATATGACCGCATAGTACCATTAATGGTTGGTTATCTTCAATAAAATGTTTCAAGTTAAAGCTTCCTGCACAAAATTTATTTCCCACCTTGTCACACACACCTCTGGGTGGCGGATGAATCACAAGGATTGTCTGCCGGGTGATATAGGGTTTTAGGGCGTTAAGGCGTTTGTTCTCTTTAAAACAAATCTTTGAGGCAAAGGGCAGGGGGATTGTCCCGGAAAGGCCAATAAACCCGGTATCCTGAAATATAAAAGGGGAATGGCCCAAAAGTGTTGTGTTTTTCTGGTTGTGTAAAAGCCTTTCAACCTGTTTTAAGTCCGAGTTTCCGCGGATACACACAATAGGAATGGGGATATCCCTTAACATGGCAAGGGTTTTTAAAGGGGAAAAATAATTGGTTATATCTCCGGCAATCACAAGAATATCAGGCGCTTCTCGGGATATAATCTGTTTTATTTTTGAAATCTTTTTGGCGTTCCCATGTAAATCGGCTACCGCGTAAATCCGCATTTTGGTTCCAGACTTTCTATTTTAAATGAATATATATGACCTATATACAGTTTATACAAAGGCTTTTCAAATGTAAAACAGATCCGGCATCCCTGATCCACCATCAAGGTACCACCTGCTGCGTTGACGACGGTCGTTCCTCCCTGCGGAGTATGACTTATACGCCTCACTCGTCACTCCTTGTCGCCTTGCATCTGGCACCTTGCTGATGGCAAGGGATAGTGTCCAGCCGGTAAATGAAAGTTTGATGGTGGATTTGGGGCATAGAACCTTTAACTTGACTATATCCTGGTAGAATAATAAAAAAGAATATTGTTTTTTAAGGAGGAAGTAAAAAATACATGGATAAAACAGCATCACTCAAAAGATTATTAAATCCTAAAAAAATAGCCGTTATTGGCGCATCAAAGTCCAAAGATAAAGTGGGGGGCATTATCTTCAGGAGGCTTTTGGATTCAAGAAGGCGTTTATTTCCTGTAAATCCCAAAGAGAATGCCATTGAAGGCCATAAGGTCAGTCCGGATATTCAGTCCTTACCTGAAGATATTGATCTGGCAATTATTACTATTTCTGCCGCTGCCGCTGTGAAATCAGTGGAAATGTGTATTGAAAAACAAATTCCAAATTATATCATTGTTGCCGGCGGCTTTGGTGAGGTGGGCGAGAAGGGAAAGGAACTGCAGGAAAAATTAACAAGACTGGCAAAAGAAAATCATGTCAATATCCTTGGCCCCAATTCTCTAGGGATATTTTTACCCGATGAAAATATTGATACGATATTTGTTGAGCATGGAGACAAATCCCTTGATAGAAACGGAAAGGTCGCCTGTATTGTTCAAAGCGGATCAGTGGGTGTTGAAGCGCTCGGGTATGCATCAAATACGGGCTATGGCATGCGTGCCTTTGTGGGACTGGGCAATAAGTGCGATCTTGATGAAATTGATTTTCTCAAATATTTTAGCCGGGACAATAAGACAAACTGCCTGGGATTTTATCTTGAAAATATTGAAAAGGGCAGACAATTTTTAACATCTGCCAAAGAAACGACAAGGAAAAAACCCGTGGTTGTTTTAAAGGCCGGAATAACCCAGACAGCCGCTTTGGCAGTCAGTTCCCATACAGGAAAACTTGCCGGATCTGACAATGTGATCTCTGGTGCATTAAAACAATTCGGGATTCAGCGGGTTTATGATGATGAAGAGTTCTGTGATGCCACAAAGGTTCTTTCCATGCTTTCTTACGCCCCTGGAAACAGAGTGGCAGTTCTAACGGCTGCCGGTGGTTACGGGGTGATGTGTACTGATTTTATCGAGAAAAAGGACAAGCGGGCAAAGCTTGTAATGGCAAAGCTTTCTGAAACCAGCAAAAAACAGATAAAAGACGCCACCTTTTCTTTTACAGCCTGTGAAAATCCTGTGGATATTACTGCCAGTGCAGATGACAGGATGTTCTCGGACAGCCTGGATGTTTTGATTGAGGATAAAGGAGTTGATATTATTATCTGTATTGCTTTTTTTGCACCGCCTGGGATTACTGAAAATCTGATAGATATCATTGCCGATAAAATCAAGAAATCAGACAAACCTGTAATTGTATTCACAAAGTATGGACCATTTACAGACAACAGCATTAAAAATCTATTCTATGCCGGTGTGGCAGCTTATCCTTCCGTTGGAAGAGCCGTGCGTGCCGCACGGTTTCTTGTGGAAAGAACAAGGATAAAATACAGGCTTGATCAGGAGGCATCGCTAAATGAAAAAAAAATTAAAACTCTGGTTTGAAAGCCTTGGTGATAAAGAAAACCCTGATGAATTTGATGCCAAGCAATTGGTAAGACTCTATTCAATTAAAGTGCCCATGGCAAAAAGACTGGAACCAAAAGATGAGCTTGATGTTTGTGGTATCAATCCTCCCTATGTATTAAAAGTTTGTTCTTCAAATATCCTGCATAAAACAGAGCTTCAGGGTGTGGTGCTGAACAATGATAATGAGTGTGTTCAGGACAATTTTAAGATGATTCAAAAACGGTTTCCCAATGAAAATATTCTTGTTGAAAACCAGAGCTCTTATATGGGTCCGGAATTTATTATCGGGATCATCAAGGATCCGGCACTGGGTCATGCTGTAATGGTTGGGGCAGGTGGTGTCCTGACAGAACTATATAAGGACACGGCATTCAGGCTGGCTCCCTGTTCTGTGGATGAAGCAAAGGATATGATTGACGAATTGGTGCTTTCTCCCGTATTTGAGAATTTCAGGGGAATGACCCTTGATAAGGAAAAGCTTGCTCAAACCATTTCCCAGGTGTCCATTCTTGCCCATGATCTGGGCGATAAATTGAGCCAGCTGGATATTAATCCGATTGTGTTCAGTGATGGGGAATGGACAGCTCTGGACGTTAAGGTCATGTTTGACTAACCCTGATCCTTCATCAAGGTACCACCTGCTGCGTTGACTGCGGTCGTTCCTCCCTGCGGAGGTTGACTTACGCCTCACTCGTCACTCCTTGTCGCCTTGCTGATGGCCAGGGATGGTTCTCTTAAAACCGTGCCTGAACAAGGTTTCGTTCAGGCACTGAAGATATTTTCAGGATTTGTTTTTGCAATCTTTTTATACCTGCCATAGAGAAGATCATCCATAAAAAGGGCAATTTTCTGGTTTAAAAAATTTCGCGAGATATAAAACCGGACGAATTTATGAAATAATGTGTCCGGTTTGGTATACGGGCAGACACTAATACACAACCCACAGTCAGACCCGATTGTCTTCCAGTAGGAAAAGCATTTTTCCTGTTGTATTGACCAATGTCGAAAATTGCGGCTGTAAGTTTCGTCATCATGGGTAATAGATCCTGATGGGCAGTTGTCAGCGCATTTTTTACAGATTTTACAAAATTCTTCCATATGAAGAGATTTTTGCAAAGATGAGTCCGGAAGTTCAAGATTTGTTGTAACAATGGCAAGTCTGACACAGGGGCCGTGAACTCTGTGCATAAAAATTCCCATTCGTCCAAGTTCTCCAAAACCTGATTCTACTGCTATGGGAACACAAAGGGTATCATAATTTGCATCATTATGGGCCCTTGCTGGATATCCAAAATTTCGGATATAGCCGGCTATAATGTTAGATATTTTTGCAGCTTCCACATATTTTTGTGCAGATTCCTGGAGCACGCTGCTTGTGGGACCTTTTTTGATCATTTCAACCCGCATGGGGACCACTATGGCAATGGCGGTTTTATGGGACGAGTCGGTTTTGTCCCCCCAGTTTTTTGCATGTCGGCCTTTGTGGCTGTAAAAATGGTGTGGCTTTAAACGCAAAAAGGACACATCACAGGCGCCATAAAATTTGGACATGTCTATTATCGTCTTGCCAAATCGAACCGGATCTATGGGCGTTTTGTGTTCAGCTACATTGCCCTTTGACAAAGGAATTGACTTTTCAAGATATTCAAATGCAGCTTCATAGCAGGGTGCTGTATATGGGTCATGATAGACCTGGTCTTTTTCCCCGAATTCAGGCTTATTATGAATCTGTTGGTCAATTGATCTGTTTTCAGGGCGCATGGCATAATATGTTTCCAATAATTCCGGGTAATGCTTGATATTATTTCTGGCAAACATATTATCCCTTTCATCATATTGTTGGGCTTTTGAGGTGTCTCTTTTGCCGGGTTTGCCGGGAAAGTATTTAATGAAAGAGGCCAGACCCAAAATTGTTGTCAATGATACAATAACGACGTTAAAGGTTTGAAAAACTTCGGAATTTGTAAGAAAAAAACTCCAGAAAAAAGTGTTCAATATTAAAAAAATTAAAGAAATCACAGCGGCCCGGATTTCTTTTTCTCTAAAAGAGGACCAACTTAAGGCCAAAAGGAAAAAAGATGTTCCAAATAAAATAATCCAATTGATGAGGGTCAGGGTGTCAGCCATGGATATTTTCCTAAAAAAAACAATTAATTTTTAAAATTCTCATGAAGTATTTTACCTTCTATCATTACCATTTTAATGGGTGTCAACCCGGCAAGATAACAGAGATCTGCTGGTGTATCAATGTCCCATACAACAAGATCAGCATCTTTTCCTTTTTCAATGCTGCCCTTTGACAAGTCAAGATCCAGTGCTTTTGCGCCATTGATGGTTGCCCCAAGCAAGGCTTCTTCACAGGTCAAATCAAAGAGCATACAGGCCATGTTTAGAATGAGTGTCATGGAATGAACCGGGCTTGAGCCTGGATTCAAATCAGTAGATACTGCCATTGGAATTTCAAGGTCTCTGAAGATATTAATGGGTGGTTTTTGTATTTCTTTTAAAAAGTAGAAAGCGCCGGGTAAAAGGACTGCCGCTACATTGTGCCGGGCCATTTTTTTTGCACCGGACAAGGATAGATACTCAAGGTGATCACATGACAAGGCAGAAAACTGAGCAGCCAGAGCCGCTCCATTGGAATCAGATAATTGCTCTGCATGAAGTTTGATGTTAAATCCCAGGTCTTTTGCTGTTTCAAATACTCTTTTTGTCTGGTCAAGCGTAAAGCCGATGCGTTCACAAAAACCATCCACGGCCGTTGCAATTTGTTGGTCTTTTACAGCCGGCAGCATGGTTTGGGTCACAAGATCTATATAACCGTCAGAGTTGCTGGCAAATTCAGGCGGCAGGGCATGGGCCCCTAAAAATGTTGCTTCAATGTGCAAAGGGAAGGCTTTATCCAATCGTCCTATGACCTCAAGGAGTTTTAACTCGTTTTCAAGATTGAGGCCATAACCGGATTTGATTTCAAGCGTTGTGACTCCCCCGCTTAATAATGCAGACACCCTTTTTGAGGCGGTTCTGAATAATTCATCCTTTGAAGCCTCACGTGTGGACCGGACAGTGGAAGATATGCCGCCGCCTTTTTTTGATATTTCTTCATAGCTTGCTCCGTTAAGCCTCATTTCAAATTCATCGGATCTTGATCCCCCCCATACAAGGTGGGTATGGCAGTCTACAAATCCTGGTAGAATCCAGCCTTCTTTGCAGTTAACAAGATTTTGACAGATGGTTTCCAGGTTTTCGGGTAGATCTTTTTGTCTGCCAACCCAGGAGATACTTTTCCCGGTGACGGCCAGAGAGGCATTTTTAATAATTGCAAAAGCATTGCCTGTCATGGTGGCAAGATGACAATTGATAAAAAGAGTGTCAATTTTGTCCGGTGGCATGTGTTTCATTTATTCTAAGCCTCCATGTTTTTGAAATGCTCTATTGGGTGAGTGAGTGGGGTCAGGCTTGCGTAGTTGCGCTTATGGATCACTAAACGCAACTACGCAAGCCTGACCCCGTTTATTACATGTTAATCATGGGAAGCTTTACGCCTTTTTTGTCGGCCACATCAATAGCCGTGTCATAACCTGCATCGGCATGGCGAATGATCCCTGTACCCGGGTCATTGCGAAGGACAGTTGTTACACGCTTTTCAGCTTCCGGGGTGCCGTCGGCAACCGTGACCTGACCTGCATGGAGGGCATAACCAATACCCACACCACCCCCGTCATGAAATGAGACCCATGTGGCGCCTGAGGCAACGTTTGTCATGCAGTTTAACAAGGCCCAGTCTGCCACGGCATCTGAACCATCTTTCATGGCTTCTGTCTCCCTGTACGGGGACGCAACGGACCCGCAGTCCAGATGGTCCCTGCCAATAACAATGGGAGCTTTTACTTTTCCATCCCTGACAAGGTCATTAAACAATTTGCCGGCTTTTTCCCTTTCACCATACCCAAGCCAGCAGATTCGGGTGGGAAGCCCCATATGTTCAACTTTTTCCCCGGCCATTTTTAGCCAGTTAACCATTTTGGTTTTTTCAGGGAAAAGTTTTAAAAGTTCTTGGTCTGTTACCTTTATATCTTCAGGGTCTCCGGAAAGGGCAGCCCATCTAAAGGGTCCTTCCCCCTGACAGAAAAGTTCTCTGATATAAGCCGGTACAAATCCCGGATAATCCATGGCATTATCAACGCCTCGTTTCATGGCCTGGGCCCTTAAATTATTTCCATAATCAAAAGCAATAGCCCCTTGTTTCTGCATTGTCAGAATGGCTTTTACATGGTCTGCCATGGAGTTTAAGGCCATGTCGATATATTTTGCTGGATCATTTTTTCTAAGTATCAAAGCCTCTTCAATGGACAACCCCTGGGGGAAATATCCGTTTAGCTCGTCATGGGCACTGGTCTGATCTGTGATAACGTCTGGAATAAATCTTTTTTTAATCATGGCCGGCAGTATATCCACTATATTTGCACAAAGTCCAATGGAAAGGGGTGTCCCATTTTCAGCAGCTTGTTTTGCCTTAGAAATTGCATCATCAAGATCTGATGCTTCAATATCCAGATATCGTTTTTCAAGCCTTTTTTTGATGCGGACAGGGTCAATCTCAACACAGAGAGCAACTCCGTTTGCCATGGTAACTGAAAGGGGTTGTGCGCCACCCATCCCGCCAAGTCCTGCTGTTACAACTATTTTTCCGGTAAGATCAGAGTTGTAATGCTTTTGTCCAAGAGAGGCAAAGGTTTCATAGGTGCCTTGCAGGATTCCCTGGGTACCGATATATATCCATGAGCCTGCAGTCATCTGACCATACATCATCAGTCCCATTTTATCCAGCTCATGGAATGTGTCCCAGTTGGCCCATTTGGGGACAATATTGGAGTTGGCAATCAATACCCTGGGGGCGCTTTCATGGGTTTTTAAAACACCCACAGGTTTTCCAGACTGAACCAGAAGGGTTTCATCGTTTTCCAGATCCAAAAGAGTTCTGACAATTGCGTCAAAACATGGCCAGTTTCTTGCAGCTTTGCCAAGACCTCCATAGACAATTAATTCATCTGGATTTTCGCCATTATCAGGATCAAGATTGTTACACAGCATACGCAAGGCAGCCTCCTGATACCAGCCCTTGCAGTGAAGCTGGGTTCCCCTTGGAGCTCTGACAGGGCGGGCAACGCCACATCCTATATTTAGATCTTTTAAGATTTTTTCTTTGTTAGTCATTGATTTTCTCTCCGATATGGTTGATAATTATAGTTTAATCTAGTACTACTTGTCTATACAAGTATAGATATGATGTCAAGCAATTTTTAAGGTAATTGGGGTCAGGCTTGCATAGTTGCGTTATTGAAAATAACGCAACTATGCAAGCCTGACCCCAGGACCCCATGTCAAGCGGTTTTTAAATAGGACAAACAAAATCAATGAGCAGACCTGACCAGCCATTTGCCTTATATGAAAAAATCAAAAAAAGTGTTGTAAAAGATATTGAGTCGGGAAAGCTGAATCCCGATGATAAAGTGATGTCGGAAACAAAACTTGCAAAATCTTTTAATGCTTCACGAATGACTGCAAACAGAGCCTTAAAAGAACTGACTGAAGAAGGAAGAATTGTCAGGATACAGGGAGTTGGAACCTTTGTGGCCAGGCCCAAACCTGATGCAGCGCTTCTTGAAATTAAGAGCATAGCAAATGAAATTGCTGACTGGGGCGGAGTGCATTCATCCAAAATTCTGGTATTAGAAAAAGAAAGAATTACATCGATTTTAGCTCAAAAAATGAATCTTAAGATTGATGAACCAATTTTCCATTCCATTATTGTTCACAGGGATAGAGAAGTTCCTGTCCAGTATTCCGAACGCTTTATCAATCCAAAAGTCGCGCCCCATTATTTAAGCCAGGATTTTAGTAAAATTACGCCGAGCGACTATCTTTTACAGGTGGCACCGGTCCAGCAGGCAGAGCATATTATTGAGGCGGTAAATTGTAATAGCAAAATTCAAAAATTATTAAAGATTAAACAGGCAGAACCCTGCCTGTCTCTTAAAAGACGCACATGGTCTTATGACATGGTGGCAACTTACAGCATCATCATTTCTCCGGGATCAAGATATAAACTGGTTGGAAAATTTATGAGGGGATAAAAAATGAAAGATCAAATCGTTTTGCGTGGGAGTGATTTTCTTCTCGAAGACCTGGTTCAAATAGCAAGAAATAAAGTCGGCATTACAATATCCCATCAGGCTGAAGCCAGAATCAATAAGGCGCGCGATCTTATTGACAAATGGGTGAAAGACGGGGAAAGAATTTATGGCGTTACTACAGGGTTTGGAGCCTTGTCCGATGTAAATATTTCCTATGAGGACACAAAAAAACTTCAAAAAAATATTTTATTCAGCCATGCTGCAGGAATCGGCAAGGATTTAGACAATGACGTGGTCAGGGCCATGATTGCGTTGCGGGTGAACGATTTTTGCCGCGGTAATTCAGGACTGAGGCTTGGAACCATTGAAATGCTTACTACCATCTTAAATGCCGGTATTGTACCAGTGGTACCGGAAAAAGGATCTGTTGGAGCAAGCGGCGATCTTGTACCAATGGCCCACCTTGCCCTTGTGTTAATTGGGAAGGGAGAGGCTTTTGTTGACGGTAGGAGAATGTCCGGTGCCAGGGCCTTAAAGAAAAAATCAATCAAACCCCTTGTGCTTGACTCAGGAGAAGGGCTTGCCTTGATCAATGGAACACAATTAATGATTGCCCTGGGGGCTCTTGCCCTTCATGATGCTTTAAACCTTTGCAAACATGCAGATATCGCGGCAAGTATGAGTCTTGAAACCCTCATGGGTACAAGGTCTGCCTTTGACCCGAGGATTCACAATGCAAGACCCCACAAAGGCCAAATCAAAGCTGCTGATAACATGCTCAGGATTACGGATAATTCAGATATTATATCGTCCCATCACGACTGTTCAAGTGTTCAGGATGCCTATACCTTAAGATGTTCACCACAGGTCCATGGCGCTTCCTGGGATGCCTTTGCCTATGTGGATAATGTGATCAGAGTAGAGATGAATTCATCCACTGAAAACCCCCTGATTTTTCCGGAATCAGAAGAATTTCTTTCTGGTGGGAACTTTCACGGCCAGCCTTTGGCCCTTGCCTGCGATTTTTTAGGTATTGCCATAGCAGAACTTGCCAATATTTCGGAACGGCGGATAGAAAGACTTGTCAATCCACAACTCTCAGGCCTTCCCGCATTCCTGGTGGAAGATGGAGGGCTAAATTCAGGGTTCATGATTGCCCAGTATGCTGCAGCCTCCCTTGTATCTGAAAACAAAATCCTTGCCCATCCGGCATCTGTGGATTCCATTCCCACTTCGGCAAACAAGGAAGACCATGTCTCAATGGGGTCTATTGCTGCCAGAAAGTGCCGGGAAATTGTCGCCAACACAGAAGAGGTCATAGCAATTGAATTGTTGTGTGCAGCCCAGGGAATCGACCTGTTTACCAACATAAAAGCAGGTGATGGAACCATGGCAGCCTATGAAGTTATCAGAACCCGGGTTGATTATATGAAAGAAGACAGGATCCTTTCAGCAGATATTGCCAAAGTAAAGGATTTGCTTAAAGATGGCAGTATTGTTAAGGCTGTGGAAGATAAAGTCGGAATGTTGTATTAGGCAGGATCAGCCGGAGATTTTGACAAGTTTGAGATCTCCCCATAAACCAATGCTTTCCCCTTTAATTATAACAATCCCCAGAATGCCGGGGATGTTTTTGCCGATATCAATGACTTCTTTAATATCAGACTCGACCCTTACCATATTACCCAGGGATGTGGCAACGGCATCTGCCAAAGGGCATGACCTTGAAAGCACTGTGGCTGCATCAGCCTTGCCAAAGCTTTTTGAATGGCCCAAAGTGCCTGAAGAGGTGCATATTCCATATGGTTTATTCTTTTTTTTAACCCGGATGCCTGTGGTCATACTAAAAGGTGTGTTTTCAGCATAAATACTGAAAATGGTTTCAGTATCAGATTTAACAAAAATATCCCCCCCGTTTTCCACAAAAACTTGCCGGGTATTTTCCAAAAGGCAGGTTCCTGTATATTCTGCAACTGCTCCTGCCACGGCTGCCATGGGTCCGACTTTGGCCAGCTTTGCCGCCTCAACCATGTCCCTGATAATTTTGGGTGCCGGACCCGGATTATTTAAAGGGACAAGGGAAGTTGCAAACCGGGGAAAGAGCTTAATATAAGTCTCGATAGCATCTCTGCAGGTTAACACAGAATGTATAGCCTTTTGACTCAGATCTGTTTGGGCCTGAATATTAAGGTTGGTCTCTTTTACTGTGATATCAAAAGAGACAAGGCCTTTTTTTTGATGCTGCTTTCTATAGGTGCGATTCTCAAACATTTTCAATGGATGTGGGTTTTAAATGATCCGGTGCCTGGCGAATAAAATAAGAATCTGTCATGCCGGAGACATAATCTCTGACAATTTCAGGGTTTGATTGATTATTTCTGTATCCATCAGACATGCCGTTTAAAAAATCAGTAAAAATAATAGATTGCTCATCTCCTTTTTCAAGAGCGGTCAGGTATTTTTCAAACAGAAAAGTAAAAATATCTTTAATGGAAGACAAATGGTTTTTAATAACAGGGTTTTTATAAATATGTTTATAATTAAATGTCTTAAGTTTTTTTAGGGCAGAAGACACCTGTTCTGAAAACCCGATAAAAGGTTGGTCCATGCTGTTTGAGATCAGATCTGTCACAAGATTAAAAACAATGGTGCCGTTTGTCTTGCCAAGTATCTGTTTGCAGATGTCCGGTATGGCCTGTCTTTTCACAAGACCCAGGCGGATGGCATCCTCCAGATCCCGGCCAATATAACTTATGGTATCAGCCATTCTCACAACGCAACCTTCCATGGTCATGGGGATTTCATTGCAGACCCTTTCTTTTTTTATGTTTTCCATCATGAGATCAAAATCCATAAAAGACCTGTTTTTTTGAGGCACAAGTTGCCTTACATGGGCTTCACCATTATGACAGATAATGGCATCCATAGCTTGAAGGCTTAAATTCAATCCTTTGCCGTTTTTTTCGATCCTGTCGAGAAACTGGATGCTTTGAAGATTATGATGGAAAAACCCTGCACCCTGTTCATTGGTAAACTTTGAAAGAAATCGTTCACCATCATGTCCAAAGGGGGCGTGACCGATATCGTGGCCAAGGCTTGCCGCTTCAATAAGGTCTTCGTTTAATCCCAGATATCGGCCAATGGTTCTTGCAACTCTTGAGACCAGTTGAACATGGATGACCCTGTGAGTTAAATGATCGTTATTGATAAGGGAAAAAACCTGGGTTTTATCAATATATCTTGTAAAGGCAAGGGAGTTTAAAATCCGGTCGGAATCAGCAGAAAATGCTTGGCGGTATTCGTTTTCAGTGAATTTTTCTTTGTGGCGTCTTTGGGCAGTATGACTGAAACAGGCCCGGGAACAAAGATTTTCTTCCTCTCTTTGATTCAGAAGATCTTTTAATTCCCTGGCCTTTTCAAAATTATCATTCAATAGCGTATTTATAATTGTTTAAGGATGTTTTCCACTAAAATATCAAATGCTTTTGTAAATTGTGTTTCCTTGTCCTGGGACATCATGGGAACACCACTGTCCCCTGATGCTACCACCTGAGTGTCAAAGGGGAGAGACCCCAAAAATTCTAGCCCCTGCTCTTTTGCTGTTTTTGCACCACCGCCTGAACTGAATAAGTCAATAGCCTCATTGCAATGAGGGCATTTGAATCCTGCCATATTCTCCACAATCCCCAGGGTTTTTAAATGAACTGTTTTGCAAAAAGAAATGGATTTTCTAATGTCTGCCAGTGCGACTTCCTGGGGGGTGGTAACAATCACACCCAAAGCTTCAGGGATAGTCTGTACAACAGTTAAGGGTTCATCACCCGTTCCAGGAGGTGCATCAATAATTAAAAAATCAAGATCTCCCCATTCCACTGAACTGACAAATTGTTTGATCATTCCTGTTTTGGCAGGGCC
>Ga0257125_1003002_pt1 | contig 12678 bp, 19 predicted proteins | sample SI106_200metaG_FD_190183 | JGI IMG/M metagenome (GOLD analysis project Ga0257125, IMG submission 190183) | Marine microbial communities from Saanich Inlet, British Columbia, Canada - SI106_200 | ecosystem: Environmental > Aquatic > Marine > Inlet | place: Canada: British Columbia | collected...
TCAAAGTTTATTTGTTTCATAAGGGTCTAAAACAATAACTTTTAGAAATTTAAATAAATTTCTAAACCGTATTATTTTATCACAAGGGGGTAAAACAATAAGTTTATATATATAACTTTTCATTATCAAAAAACATAAATGTACCTACTGAAACGTAGCATTTATAAACATATAAGAATTCTCAATAAAAAAGAAGTTCTTCAACAACAAAAAATAGACAATAGACTAAAATGCGAAAAAAAGGATCTATTTATAGGACTAGAAAAATAAAAAAACATATAACTAATCAACAATTTAATAAATTAATCAACAGCTGCAAACATACCAAACACAGCATACTTCTAAGAGTTCTAAGATATGAAGGTCTAAGACTAGAAGAAGGTCTAAGACTAAGTATTCAAAATAAAATAGAAACAAACTACCTAAATATAAAAAAAGGTACAATAACATTCAACAGACAAAAAAATGGAAATGATGGGGAGATATGGTTTCTCAGAACTAGAACAATAAGACTATTAACAAAATATCTAGAAAAATTTGGAGAAACAATCATAGAAAATAATGGATGGTTATTCCATAGCCAAAAAACAAAATCACATCTCAGTATTCAAGGGATGGAAGTGATGATGTTCAAAAAACGTAAAGAACTAGGTTGGGATGATCTAACTTATGGAAAAACAAAAAGAGGCTACAAAAAACACATAATATGTTTTCATGCGTGTAAACATGAACATCACAGAGAAGTTTTGAGAAACATGGCTACTAAATGGGGCAGAATTGACACCATCTCCGCTCTGATGATGACCAGACATAAATCACTAGCAGGACTACAACCATACATAAATGAAGTAACAGAAGTTAAAAAAAGTCTTGTTAATGAATTGATGAATTAACTAAGTGTGAGTGGCATTAAAAAAAGTTCATGATCTAGAATTTCTCCTCGAGGAAAAATGCCAGGAAAGGATCTTGCAGCTGTTCCTGGACAAAAACTCTCGACGAGGGTTTTTGTAACTTAGAAAAAGTTAATTCACAACCTATATAAATAGGGCAAATATAGGTTTATCGAGGTGTTTAACATGAAGAAAAAAACTTTTGAAAACCTATTTTATGGATTCATGGGGGGGATAATTGGCGTAACCATCAATGAATTTGTTAAAGGATGGCATAAACTATCAACATGGATTTTATTATTCATTATAGGGTTTCTTCTTTGGAGATTGATAAAGAAATTTGAAAAAATAATTTACAAAAAATAGACTAGAGTTATTTAGTACTCGCTACGTCATACCCGATTAATAGGGTATGACTTCGCTCATTAATTTTAATTATAGGTGGGTGACGTTTGCTCGTCCCCCCCTACCCCTCAGCAGAGTCATAACATCATAAAATATTAAGCTGGGGATTTGTTGGCACAAGCGACGCAGGTTCCCTGAAAATATATTTAAAAAATAGGGTTGTTACTTTTGAAAGTTGGTTAAGCCAGTCTGTTAAATCTTGACCTGCATAAGAAACAGATGTTTCATAAAGAAGTTGGTCTAAAACAGAAGGATTCCATAAAACTACTAATTCAGAAAGAGAACCCCCTGTTTTGATTTGACCAACTATCTCACTTAGGGGTGGAACATATGTAAAAAGTTCGTCTGCTTGAACTGTTGGAAATAACAACAAAAGTAAAAGAGTTGGCATAAAAATTAATCTTCTACGCTTCGACTTCTGAGGAATTGTTTTTCTCATGAAAACCTCCTTTATTAATGAAAAACTTTGCTACTCCGATTTTGCATTTAATTTTCATTTTATTAAATGCCTGGTCTTTGGTAAATCCTTGATTTATCAAAATAGACATACCTTTTCTAAACTCTTTTCTGTTGATTTTTAGAGGATTCATTTAATTAAATCCCATAATGTGCGTCCATATCTCTCTGCCATTTAGACCTAGCCTTTGTTCCTTTACGAGGAATAAATACTTGCCTTTTTGATGTACTCCTAAAACTACTTCTAGATTTACTTCCATACTTTGCTCTTGCCATTTCAATTACCTCCTTTCTTCTTTTTTCCTTGCTTAAACATAAAGATAAACAAGAATACTAATAAAAACATCTGCCAGGGAAAACTAGAAACTAACTTTCCGCCCTCAGTAAAAAACTCCGTATTTTCATCTATGCTTGATCCTGCCGTAATGGCAGGAGCAATATACGGATTAATCGGATCCGAGGTTATCAATAAAGAAAAATTGTTTTCTGCAAAAGAACAAAGACTTTTTTCATTACATGAATAAACATTCCAAACATAAGACCCATTTAATAAATACACAGTTGAAAAGTTATAAATTACTGTACTTGTTGGAGTTATTATTGTTTTGTTTCCTAAAAACACACCAGACGCATTAATAAAAAAAGTCATATTTGTTAATGCCCCATATGGGGTAGTAACTGAAGAATTAAAAACAACATACCCTGATTCTAATTGTTTCGCATTTGAGGGATATTCTAGTGTGTTAGTGGTGTTACCATACCTAGCAAGTTTTAACGCTCCTGAACCGCCTATATTCCCCACAGAATCGATAAAAGAACAATACAAATCATGCAAACCAAAAGAAATACTATCATAAACAGTATATGCGTGACTTGTTGTGTCTGTTGTAGCAAATTTATAATTTACATTGGTTGATTCTGCAAGTGTATAATTCAAATCGCTATCTAAAACACAAGTAGCATTAGAATTCTCACTAGCAATTACAGTTAAAGACAAAAGGTCTGAACTAATGTTTAAAACTCCATTAGTATTCCAGGTTGTTGAATCCTCAGAAAAAATATTTCCAGAGGTTATGTCCCATGTTGAATTGGTTGGAGGTGTTGAATCCGAAGAACTATAAAAAGAACCTGAACCACCATCATAAGCAGCCTCTATTTCTGTCTGTGTCCATTTTCTACTACTTATAGAAACTTCATCAATACAACCACTCCATAAAGAAGCACTACCATCATATTTTGAACCAATAGCAACTGGACTAGAAGAAACAGTCAAACCACCTGCATCAGTATCACAAGCACCTAATGAAGCACCATTAATGTATGCACAAACTCCGTCAGAATCATTATAAGAAATAGTAACCATATAAATATCATTTTTATTTGGAACTGGTGTATCATCCCATCCACCTTCAACTTTATCATCTGTTGTTATCAGATATTGTGCTTTTGGTGTTGAATGATAACCTACCAATATACCACCACCATTATTAGTAAACATATATCTGGTAGCACCATCTACATCTCTATAAGCCCAAAAATTAATAGTTAATCCAGCTAAGTTATTCATATCCATACCACTAGCAAATGCGATAGTCTGACCTGCATTTCCATCAAAACATACTGCATTTCCATTTATCATTTGATGTGTTGAATTTTTAGTGTTATAAGTTGTACTATTTCTTTGTGTTCCAGTTGTTACCTGATCAACTGCTTTTAGTGTATCTGTAAAATCATAGTAATGTAATAAACCCTCACTAGGAAAAGCTGCAGAAACAGAACTACTTAAAAAAATAACAAAGATAAAAAATAAAATTGTTTTTTTCATTTGATTAGAACCTCCGAAAAGAGAGACGTTTCTTTACAAACTCCCTTCTGTTTCTCATAATCTCTACATGAACCAAACTCGTCAAAATTTCTATCACCTATGGGAACAGTCCACTCGATTAAATTATTGCCTTTAATGTTATTGTAACCCAGATAGTCCTTAGAACCGATTTTAAAGCCGATTCTTGACTCATTAAAATACTCAATCTTCTTGCCGGTATCAACCCTTATAGTGTAATTATAAGGCTCTGACCAGGTTTTGTTTTGGTCGTTATAAATAGATGGAATCTCAACAACATCAACTCTATACGTTGATACTTCCCTTTGTTCAACTTTATAAATCGGTTGATAAGAAACAAAAGCAAGAACCGAAGTAACTAAAACTAACAAAACCAAAAAAAATATTATTAATTTTTTCATGTTGAACCTCCTACACTACAAACCAAATTTTATTTATTTGATTGACTAAAAACCAAACTAACAAAACCAACAAAGCTAACAAAATATAATATTTTGCCATGCTAAACATCGGAAAAAACATCTTCCCAAAAAATACTAAAAATGCGACGATAATAATACCAATAGCCCATCCTTTGATAGAAGCTAAAAACTTCTGAAAAAAGGATTCTTCCAACTCCCCATCACAGAAAAAATCTGCAATTTCTTCAAAAGTTGCCGCCTCAGTCCTCAATATTTGTAAAGCCTCGCCATTTTCATCAGCACCAACTGGTTTAGTGCAAGTAAAAATAACAGAATAACTCCCACAACCTGCAAAATAAACGTCCTTATCATTTTGAGAAGATAAATAGTGGTATTCGCCACAATCATCTGGTACTCTTTCCAAAGCGTCATAATACTTTTTTGCTTGACCCTGAGATAATTCCTCAGGGGAAGAAAACCAACCTTTTCCATAACCAAAAGCACCTGTTAATAAAACAGCTATGATTATCATTGGTATAAACCAAACAATTCCTTTTTTATTCATTTTTCTCATTTCATTGACCTCCTACAGGATAACAAAGTTCAAGTTCTACCTGCCAAGTCCTAGGCAAGTCCTGGTCAAAGAAATAAACATCTCCCTGACAAACCTCGCCACTTACACAAGAGCCGACTTTACCCTGATAATCACCATTATAGTATGCGTGAATATCTCCATCACAATAAAACCAACACTCTTGACAAAAAAATGGGTCAGCTAAACCGCCACCAATAACAGAATCCTCAGTATAACAAGAATCTATAAAATTCCAAACGTGTTCCTTTCCACATATCTGATTAGTCATTCCACAATCTTGAACAAAATTAGAACAATCATCTCTTAAAATGTTACCATCACAGTAATAATCTGGCCCTGTATCTTCAAAACAACCCCCTGTTTCATCTTCGGGATCTTCCTGATTAACATCAGGCAGGCCCGAATCTAAATCAACGGAACAACCTTTATTCATAAAAACAAAAATTGCTATCAAAGTTAATAAAAACATTATTATTTTATTCATATATATCGCCTCGTTTATTTATTTATAACAACAACAGTAACCTCCGTCGTTGTTCCACCAATCACAATTAAAACCTAAAGAAAAGCAATCATTATAAGAATATGATTCAATCAAAAAATCATATCCCTTAAAACTACAAAAAGAACCGGGAAGAGAAGAAATATCAAAATCATCTATTGATACATCGGGGTCAGGGGAACCATCATAAACAAAATCAGAATGGGAATCAATAGTAAACCCTTTATTCATAAAAACAAAAATTGCTATCAAAATTAATAAAAACATTATTATTTTATTCATATATATCGCCTCGTTCTATTTTTATACTACCAAAAACACTATCATATAAATCAATAAAAAACTGCCAAAGTTTGTCAAAAAAGGATTCGACAGGAAGTTTAACATAAATTGTACCAGGAATAACACTAAGAATATCAGGTTGTATTGTTGGTTGACTAATTAAAACAAAATTCTCAACCAATAAAGAACTAGATGACCCGGAATGATAATCAGCACTTGAAGAAGTTGAAGCATAAATCCTTAACTTTTCTAATTTCCATTCTTCGCCCTGGTATTTTTTTGTTTCTGAACCATCATTAATAACTAAAAAATGCTGATTGTTTAACCCTTCTATATCCATAGTAAAACATTTATAAGTCTCCCATCCGCCGCTATTCGTAACTGGTTTAATTTTATAAATTTCAACACATTTAGAATCGGCGCAAATAGACAAAGAAGAACCTGCCGAATCGTCACGCCTAGCTCTTTGAACATTTCCTTTAACGCAAAAATTATATAATGCTCCCAGGGTGATGTCAAATTCTGCATAAACAGAAGGGGCGCCATAAGAATCCCCAGAAGATGAAGATTTAATTAAAATACTTTCTTGTTCTACTTTTAAAGAACTATCTCCGTTGCCTTGTTTCCTATCCATTTGAGCAGTTTGATAAGTTCCAACGCCTTGCATACCTTTAAACTCAAAAGTAATAGGATGACTAACTATTGAACCAGACCCCATGTATTTGATTAAAAAAACAAAAGCAATAATAATCAAAACTACTGACGGTTTCAAAAATGCTTTTTTGTTCATAACACACCACCAACAGCAGGGACAACAACAGAAGAAACAATCAAGCCTAATTTAACTATATTAAAAGAAAAATGGCAGCCTATAACAGCCGCTAGATCATTTTTCGAACCATAATAAAGATTAACTAAACTAAAAAAAGCAAATAGGATAGTAGCAGAAATAAAAACAATAATCGGGGCGCCAGTCCAAATAAATAAATGAAATAATCCTGCGACCATTTCACTCCATGGATGACCAATTTCATAATCTAAATATCCCTGCCAGATTACGCTCTCAGTTGTCGCAAAAGTCAAAGCATGAATTAACGCCAACCATAAAGGAACACTTCCTAAAATCTGAAATAATGAAACTGTAAAAAGTCCTCCTGTAACTGCTAAAACAAAATAAAAGAAAACTAAAAACAAACCACAAGAGACTAAAAACCTAGGTAAAAAATCAACCAAACGAGTATTAAATAAAGCGTTTCTCATATCAGCATTAGCAAACAAAATAGAGTTTAAAATTCCATAAGAAATAAAAACTCTATACCAGAATGAAACTTGGTCAGCAGGGACAAAATTAGGAACATTAAAAATCACCCAAAGATTAAAGAAAATATAAATAACTCCAAAACTAACGTTTTTAACTTTTTTCCAATCCTTAAAGTATCCTTGTGGCATTTAGTTCAACCTATCTTAATTTAAAAATAAAAAAAATAAAAAAAGAGTTTTCTACTTAGCCCCACATTCTAGTCGGTCTAAATGTCATAGGTTTACCGCAGATATTAACAGTAACATCTCTATAAGAATATTGGTTTATATTCTCCATAGCGGCAACGTCTAACTCCATTAAAACGCCTAAATGTGCCTGAGATGTTCCCTCGTCAAATTCTAAGGTAGTTCTTTCCTTTGGTGATGTTGTACTTGCAGCAGCACCGGAACCAGATTTTTTAGCATTTAAATATACTTCTAGTTCGTTTAAGGTTGTTTCTTCAACTATGGTGTACTTATTGCCGTCACCTGGTGAAGTTTCGGAATTATAGTTTTCTACTGTTGAAGCAACAACAGGGCAACTGATAGGATTTAAAGCACCAGTCCTAAAAACTGTTATAATTCCTGAATGAACCTCGTATCTTGCAGCAGTTTCAGAAACATTTGCAGAAGCGATTGACCCACATCTTACGTCATACAAATCGTCCTGGTTGTTATTTGGGGTAACTGTACAGTTTCCGCCAAAATCTGTTGTAACTTGAAGGTCTGAAACAGCAACTCCGCCGCCTAATTTAGAACCCCCAACAGAACCAAAACTCATAGTGCCAAATATTCCGCTTGTAATTAACATTCCAGCAATCCCAACAAAAATCATGGCTTGTTGGTTGTTAATTATTGGAATTTTCTTTATAAATGGTTTTATAGCACCATATGCCAAAAAAGCAATCAAAGACCAAATGACCCAAAACTGTACTGTCCCAAGGGACGTACTCAAATTCGCAAAAAAACTCATAGATATCAATCCTCCGCATTTAAAGTCCGCTCGACTAGTTAAATATATTAAGATAATGACCTTTAAATACGTCTGCCGGAAAAAACACCGGCAAAAACACCGGCAAATTAAATTTTAATTTTAGAAACTGAATACTCAGCTTCTACCCTTTCAGCAACATATTGTTTTGTGATCTGTTTTCTAAACTTTTGTTTAACAGCTAAAACAATCTGAGGAATTTTATAATCATTAGAAAAAGCCCAGTCAATATATTCATCAATTTTAGACATTGAAATATCTGAAAACATTTCGGAATATTCTTGTGACCACCAATCAGGCAAAGGAACATTAATTTTTAATAAATAATTATCAAAGGCAACCAAAACCTCTGATTTATTATTTCTATCAGCAGGGAGCAACAAAGAACCAAGACCAGATAAAACACCATCTCGCTCAATACCTTCGACGTTTAATTTATCTGGGGACATAAATTTAAAAAATTTAAGGTTACATGACCTCAAAACATTTAAATCAACTTTTGCAGCTAACTTGACGGCTCCCAAGAGTTTATGATGATTTTGAGCCATTGTTCCTTCTAAAATACTAAAAGATTTGTTTTCGGTGCTTCCTCCTTCTCTTGAAGGGTATTGAACCTCTAACTCAGAACAATAAACTATAATAAAATCATGACCTTTCATTGGGGGGATATTATCATATCCAAAATACATATCTTTCTTATTAACAAAAGGGGGTTTTTTGATATTTCCCAACGTTACAGGTCTTATGAAATAATACCTTAAAAGTTCTAAACAACGCATGATAAAAAAGCAGATAGTAACATCTTTTCCCATTCTTTGGTCGCCGAAAATAACTCCTGTTAATTGTTCAGATTCTATAATCCAACGACAAACTAAAAGGATTTTTTCATCATTTGTTAAATCAAAATTTTCAATTAATCGCATACCTTCATCTGGGTATTGATTATAAATAAGGTCTAGAACAAACGCTCTATCTTGTACTTTATGGTGACGTCTAACATAACGCTCGATTTTTAAAGGGTGTTTATCGAGCCATGCTCTGCTACTGTTTGATGTTAGAGTTTCCATTATTCTTCCTCTTTCTCTCTTTTCTTTGGTAAGAATTTCCGCCAGGGTGAATCCTCTCCGAGTTCTCTGGCTGCCTTCATTTGCTCTACTAATAGGTCGTTGTCTCCTTCAATCATCCTATTCCTAATATTTACCCTTCGGTTGAGATTTTCCTTTTCTTCGATAAAGTCAGGTAAAGTTTCCTCAACAGCTAAAGGGTCTGAGTGGTCTTTAATGAATTTCTCAGTATATTCCCCTGCAAAGATAATATCCATGTTAAACTCTTCTGGTCGTCTATAAATGAACCTATGGACGTCCTCAGGGAGATTTAGAAGGGGGGTTTTTTTGACATAGTTGGGAGCAATAAAATTCCTGCCAACTTTTTTAACGTGAGCCTTTGGTAAAACCAAAGTATGAAGTTTTCCTTTCATGTGGACTGGCTCAAAGACTTCCCCACATGGGAAAATACAATATTTACCAACTACATAAGGGTCTCTACCAATAGAGCCGGAAAAATTATGACAAGTAACATGGGGCATCCAATATCTGAAAAACCAAAACATATAAAGCGAACTAAAGAAAAACAAGAAAAAGATTATTTCTTCTTGTAGTCCTTTATTAACATAATACTGCCCTGCATTACGCCTCACAATGGCATATATAACAGCTGCAAGAAGGATTAATAATGCCTTCATAGTAAAGGGGTTATCATCATCAAACAATTTTATTCCCTCCAATATGGGTCAAACATATGAACAAACATCCACCATGCTTTATCATTCATACTATTAGTGATTCTTAAAATATGCTCAATATATTCAGGCTTACTAGTAAAATGAATCATCTTGCTATGGTCATCAGGAGAGGGATATTTTCTCTCTTGAAATTTAGTACATATCTGGTCTGATAATTCCCTAGAAATTCTTAACTCTAAACGATAATTTTTTCCCATATTTACCACGTCTGAAATGAAACCTCATCATCTGGTTTTTTTTTTGGTTGAGGCAAGGGAGGGTTATGTAACTGATAAGAATTACCCATCATATACTTTTTATATATCAAATAACCAACAACAATAACAGCAACAGCCAAAAAAAACAAAGTCATATAATCTTTTTCTTGTTTTGGGGCAGGTGTTTCTTGTTGTGGTTGTTGTTTTTGGAGAGCGTCAGCAATTTTATTTTTTAATTCTACTTCTGTATAAATCGCTTCAACTACTATTTCCTCCTCTTTCCCTAATTCTAACTCTTTCATACGAAACTCATGATCACGTTGTGCCTGAGTTTCTACTGAATCAAATTCTTCTGTTTTTTTATTATCATATCTTGCAATACCTTCATCAACAAGATTAGTTATTTCTGCAATATTCAAAAAAGAAGATTCAACCAATCTTTCGGCGATTCTTCTTTCAATGTAATCCTTATCGATTGATGATAAATCTTGTTGAATTATTGTTGTAGAAGATGAAGTATTTGCAGCTAAACCCAAGAAAAAATTAATGCAGTTTAGGGTTTGGTTTGTTGTTGAACTTCCGTAAATCTCTGAACAAATTTCTAAAGATTTATTTTCTAAATCGTTTTCTGGGATTATTTGTAATGCTAATCCAAAAACAGAATTATGGATAATCATAGCAAGTAAAATAGTTATGCACAAAATAAACCATATATATACTTTTGTTTTTGGTTTCATATTTTCGACCTCAAAGTAAAATTAAATTGTTCACCACAAATATAAACAGGAACTATATTTTCCTCAAATGGAAAACCCAACTCAAATAAATCATCCTCCAAATCCATAATATCAAAAGAATTATCTAAAGTTTGACGTCTTAAATCAGAAACTTCATTATTAAGATTATAACAAACAACAAAAAGAATTAAAACTAAAAATAGAAAAAGAATAAATACGGGCCCTTCATTTTTAGATTTCATTTTTTCGACCTCAACTTCCTATAAATCAATAACAAAATAAACATATTAACAAGTAATAAAAAAGCTAGACACCAAAACCTATTACGACTTTGAAAAGCAAAAAAGATTAAATCATTCCAAACACCACAAACATTGCAAGGCTCTAAAGCTATTTTCATCTTAAAAAAAAGAAATAAAAAATTATTTCTTCTCCTTTAATGCTCGTTGACAAAATTCTATATGTTGGGGTAATAATTCAAATGGAACACCTACAACAGCCTTTTTATTTGTGTCGCCGTCTCTATCTAAATTAGAAACTTTAACTCTAACTTGTTTAGAAGCGAATGGCTTACCATTAACCTCTCCTGAATAAACTACTAACTTGTCAAGAAGTTTCTTTTTCCCATCTTGTGTAACTACTGGCTCTGTTTCTAATAAAACATCTTCTTTGACTTCTTGTTTTTGTTGTTCTGTCATTTTCTTTTTCCTCCTGTGGAAGTCTTATCGTCGGAAAGGGTTATTTATTTTTTATAGCTTCCACTAGATTCCCCTTGTTTTTCCGATGATTGGTATTACCTAAGTCGCCTTCGCTCGGCTACGCCTTCGCTCTCGGCTCCATTTTATCCAGATTAACTAATAACGTATGGACATGGTAATAATTATAGATGTGTAAGAGCGATTTATAGGGTTGATTTAGGATTATATTTTTTCCTTTACCTCTGACAACCCCTTGACCCCTTAACCTCTTAATTTTGGAATATATAGCGTTCTGAGATAATCCTGTATTAGGGTCAAATGCAGCAGAGCAAACATTGAGGTGCTTTGAATGAAGGCGAACAGAACTAGTTAACCGATTCAGAAACTCTGCCTCTTTGACCACAAACTCAAATTTATCTCTAATGTCTCCAGATAGACTAAAGAGATTGATGTTTACTTTCTTGAAATAAGTATAAATATCTAAATAAGAAGAAGTCTTTTTAGTTTTGGGACGAATACAATCCCTAAAAATATTCTCCTTTAAAAAAGTTGATTCCATATCCAAGAGATCAACAAGATACTCTCTGATAAGTTGAGTATTATCTAATTTCAATTTAAAAAAATCAACTGACTTAAACTTTTTCTTTGCAGCTGCCTGAGAAAATTCTATTTCAAATCTTATGGTATTATCTAAGCTAGTAAGAGCATTTATAAAATCCCATTCTAAAGTATCTCTATCCTGGGAATAAATGTCAATAGCTTCAAATTTCTCGGTATTGGTAATATCATCGTAAGATTTCAAAAAGAAAAAATGATTTCCTTTGTATAATTTGAGATAATATCTATAAATTGCATCTTTCTGTTTATCATAAAATCTAATCTTAGGAAGTGAATCATTAAAAAATACATTCTTCTTTTTTGATTTCTTAGAATTAACATCTTTTACTTTTAACTTAACTGGTTTTCTGATATTGAAATTTGAGGGATAGAAAAAAACTGTTTCATCGTAAACAGTCATAGGTTTATAACCGACAGGAACTAAATCTTTAACTGTGTTAAAAAATAGATTCTTTGAATAAGCGTCCTCGAAGTGGAAATCAGCTGTGACAGACAAATTAACTAAAACAGTCCTTTTCGATATAATATACTCAGTAAAAAGGTGTTTAATGAAAGAAAGTCTGTCACCATGACTTAACTTAGCTTTGAGCATTTCAGGGTCTTTATTTTCTATCTTATCTTTTAGAACTATACAAAATTCTTCTAAATGGTCAAGATATTCATCTAAAATGTCTTTAACAAAAGGCTTTAGATCTTCATAAGTTGAGGATTTAATAATATAATTAAATCCACACTTATTCAGGTACTCAATATAATTAAAAACTACAACAATAGAAAATGGAGGTTGAAACATATGGGTTACAACATGATAAGGATAGAAGAAATTAGCTTTATATTTTGGAGAGATTACAGAAACTTTTTTGACTTTATCTTCCATATAATCGCAGAATTTGTTTAGAATAAATGTAAATTGATTTCTTCTTATAATGTTATCATAAGCACCGCTAAACCATTTCTCTGAGT
>Ga0257125_1003033_pt1 | contig 12609 bp, 12 predicted proteins | sample SI106_200metaG_FD_190183 | JGI IMG/M metagenome (GOLD analysis project Ga0257125, IMG submission 190183) | Marine microbial communities from Saanich Inlet, British Columbia, Canada - SI106_200 | ecosystem: Environmental > Aquatic > Marine > Inlet | place: Canada: British Columbia | collected...
CCCTCAAGCCCACATGGCCCGCGCGGTGCTGGGGTGGGGACGAAAAACCATTCGAACCCGGATTACCGTGGGAAAACAGCTGCTCTGGAAGGGAATCACCCTTGACCGAATCAGAATACTGGGAAGATCCGTTCCCCCACGCCATATGGCGCGAACTCAAAAGGATGAAACGGCGGCCATCCTCTTTACCAGCGGCAGCACCGGCCCGCCCAGAGGCGCGGTGTATACCCACGGCAATTTTGCAGCCCAGGTGGAATCCATCCGAAACACCTATCACATTGAACCCGGTGAAATCGACCTGCCCACCTTCCCCCTCTTTGCCCTTTTCGGCCCGGCCCTGGGCATGGCCATTGTGATTCCCGACATGGACCCCACCCGGCCCGCCCATGTGGACCCTCGAAAAATCATAGAAGCCATTCAAGATTTCGGCATCACCAACATGTTCGGTTCCCCGGCACTGATTGATCGCGTGGGACGATACGGCCAAGAACGCGGCGTTAAACTCCCGACCCTTCGCCGGGTCATCGCCGCAGGGGCCCCCATGCCCCCGGCGGTATTGGCACGCTTCTGCACCATGTTATCGCCCGAAACCCAGGTCCACACTGGTTATGGGGCAACGGAAGCCATGCCGGTATCATCAATGGGAAGCCACGAGATCCTCAACCATACCCGATACGATACCGATGCGGGAAAGGGCGTCTGCGTGGGAAAACCCGTGGACGGCATGAGGGTCTCCGTAATCCCCATTACCGATAGTCCCATCCCCTGGTGGGATGATTCCCTTACACTACCCCAGGGGGAAGTGGGGGAAATTGCCGTTAAAGGCCCCGTAGCCACCCGTTCCTACTACCAGCAGGAATCGGCAACCCGGCTGGCCAAAATCCATGAGAAAGGCCAAGAAGATTTCTGGCATCGCATGGGGGACCTGGGGTCACTGGATGAACAGGGAAGGTTGTGGTTTTTGGGCCGAAAATTCCACCGGGTGATCACCCCTTCAAGAACCCATTTTACCATCGCCTGCGAAGGGTTGTTCAATACCCATCCAAAAGTTTTTCGGACGGCCCTGACAGGCGTCAAGATAGGCGGGGTCGTTCACCCCATACTCTGTGTTGAACTGGAAAAACATTCAAAAAAGGCCGACAGGGAGGGCATTAGACGGGAACTGCTGGAACTGGGAGCAACAAAACCGCATACGAAAGAGATTAAAACCATACTGTTTCACCATGGGTTTCCCGTTGACATTCGGCATAACGCCAAAATCTATCGGGACAGGCTTGGGGTTTGGGCATCCCGGAAACTGGCCAAGGAAAGGACGCGCAAAAAAGCATGAAAATCCTTGTGACCGGCGGCGGAGGGTTTCTGGGGAAAGCGATCGTCAAACGGCTTATAAACCGCGGAGACCCGGTCCGCAGCTTTTCCAGGGGGCACTACCCTGAACTGCGCGCCTTGGGGATCGACATCCGGAGAGGCGATCTGGCGGATAAAAAAGCCGTTCTAACGGCGGTGGAAGGGTGTGATGCGGTTTTCCACGTGGCCGCCAAACCAGGGATTTGGGGTGCATACAAGTCATACCACGCGACCAATGTGACCGGCACCGAAAATATTATTGACGCCTGCAAAAAAACAGGCGTTTCAAAACTCGTCTATACGAGTTCGCCCAGTGTGGTTTTTGACGGGGGCAGTATGGAAGGCATCAATGAATCGGCGCCTTACCCAAAAACTTATCTGACCCATTACCCGAAAACCAAAGCCATGGCGGAACGCCGGGTGCTTTCCGCCAACGACACTGACCTGGCCACCATGGCCCTGCGGCCCCACTTGATCTGGGGACCGGGGGATCCAAACTTTCTGCCCCGGTTGATTGAACGAAGAAAAGCGGGCCGTCTGGCAAGGCTGGGAAAGCAACCCCACCTGGTGGACTGCATTTATATCGACAACGTCGTGGATGCCCACATTCTGGCGGCGGATCGCCTTCATCCGGGATCTCCCATTTCCGGGAAAGCCTACTTCATTTCTCAGGGAGAACCCATTGATATCGGCGAATTGATGGATCGTATTGTAGGGGCCGCCGGCCTTGACCCCATCGATCGCACCGTGCCCGTCGGTCTGGCATATGCGGCAGGCTGTCTCCTTGAAATGATCTACAAGATGCTCAGGCTTCAAGGGGAACCGCCCATGACGCGTTTTTTGGCCAAACAGCTGTCTACGGCCCACTGGTTTGACATGAGCGCGGCCCGAAAAGAACTGGGATACGAGCCCGCCATTTCCATGGAAGAAGGGTTCAAGCGCCTGACAGAATCATTAAGATAGAAGACAAACGCCATACATGGGGATCTATTCACAATGAAAAAATATTACCAAGAACGCTTTGAGGCTCAACGACGTCTTTCAAAAAAACTCGCATCCACCATGGAAGTCAACAAAATCCTGGAAGTGCTGAGAGCGGAAACCCGAACCCTGATGCCATCATCCATGGAGACCTGCATCATCATGCTGGATCCTGATGCGAAAAAATACACCCGACCTCTTCAATGCGCCCTGTACGACAAGCCCGTTAACTGCCTTTCCTGCAAGAAAAATCGCCCCGCCATCCAGAAAGCCCTGGCACTCAGAAAAGGGGTGGTCATTTCGAAAACAAACCCCATTGTCAGGCATGACCTGACCACCGTCGATACCGGCCCGGAAGCCGCCATGCCCGTATTTGTCGATGATGACATCGTGGCCGTCATTAATGTGGTATCCCGGCCCGGCGCCCGTTTTACAAGAAAGGACTTCTATTTCATGAAGGACCTTTCCGAAATGGCCGGCAATGCCATCATGGCCGCAAAAAGACACTGGGAAATGACCCAGGAAAAAATTGACATCAGCCAGAAGCTGGCCCATCTCTCCCCTTTTGTTCCGCAGTCGGTGCGACGTATCGTGGAAACAAACCCCGAATTACTCAACCAGGAAAAAGAAAGCAGGGAGGTATCCGTCCTCTTTCTGGATCTCGAAGGGTACACCCGGCTCAGTGCCAGCAAAAGCGCGGAGGCGGTGAACCACATGGTGGAAGAGATGTTTTCCAACTTTGTCGATCCCATCCACCGATCGGGTGGCGACATCAACGAAACCGCCGGCGATGGGCTCATGATTATTTTCAAAAATGACGATGCAAGAACCAATGCGATCAATGCGGTCAAAGCCGGCTTTGACATTCATGAGCAAAACCTCCTACTCAACCATGAAATGTCAGACCGTTTCGAACCGGTCAATGTCAATATCGGCATCAATTCCGGCGTGGCCCTGGTGGGGATGACCGTTTTCAAAGGGACGTTGGAAACCCGCATGACCTACACGGCGACGGGTCCGGTAACCAACCTGGCCGCCCGTCTGGCGGACCATGCGAAAGGCGGGGATATTATCATCGGGGAAGAGACCCAAAAAATGATTGCGGAGCTCTGGCCGGCATATGATATGGGGTTTGTGTCGTTGAAAGGGATTGATCAATCTCTCAGGATATACTCTCTTTTGAGGAACCCCTTCAAAACGGCCCCTCAAACCGCCGCTTGAGGCGTTTCGACCCCCTGCTCAAAGGTGTCTTTTTTCCGTTCTTCCCGCCCCATTTCCCAGATAATGCACCGGTCCCGAAACTTGCAGTAAATGGTAGGATCGGTACAGGAGACCCCATTGTCAATGCATTCGCTGCAATATCCGGTCTGATGTTTCTGGCAGGGAACAACAGCATCTCGGTCCGGATGATTTTTACACTGCATAACTGACTTTCCGTAACCATCCCCGCTTCATCACAGCCAGAACCAGGGCCGTGAACAGGTATGCCATGGCAAAACCCAGGTGAGAAATATCGATAAAAACCGTAAAAGCCGGCGAAAAAAGCACGTCCGGCATGTTCTTGAATACTCTCAGAATACCCGTTCCAACGATCCCCGCCATCAGGATAATCCGGAACCAGGCCGAAGGGGTCAATTGGAATTGCTTTCTTCCGGCAAGGATGTAATCCAGGATGAAATAAGCAAATAGGCCCAGCAATACACTGGCCCCCAGATAATGCAGGAAATGGGTTGCGTAAAAATCAGCTGACCAGGCCATACCCGGGATATCGGAGATATAATAGCGTTTAAAGATGGGCATCTGGCCGAATCCCGTAAAGGCCGTTAAGGCCATGGCCAGGATGAAGACGCGACGAAGCGCTTTGTTTCCCGCTGTCAATCCAGTTTGATTTGAGGTTTTCATGACTTATTATTCCTCCGATCCCATGCTTTTTCTAGCGCCCACAAAGAATTTTGCCGCAGCAGCCGCCAGACCCGCGATGGGGGCAATCACCATGGCCTTTGCCAGGTTGTCCGCCTGGGCCATGGAATCCTTTACGGGTTCCAAATCCGGTTGGCCCGAGCCGGTCTCAATGGCCTTGTTCAAGTCTTCAAACGGCACGGGTGAAACATAGATGGTATTGGTGCCGCCATTTTCCTTTTCCCCGTAAATATACCCACCGATTTCCTTTTGAATGGCATGGGCCTCTTTTAAGATCTCATCTCTGGGACCGATTTTCTGCACATCCTCGGGGCATACATCGATGCAGGCGGGAAGTTTTCCTTCAGCAATCCGGTTGTAGCACCGGTCGCACTTGTACATGACCCCGTTTCCCGCGAAAGCGGGCAGCAGATCCAGATACAACCCCACGCCGGTCTGACGCTGGGGAATATGCCAGGGGCAGACAGTCTTGCACTTTGAACCCCCCAGGCAATAATCCGAATTGATCCGGGTGATGCCGTTTTTCAGTTTGTATGCGGCGCCCCAGGGGCACAGATCCGCACAAGGGGGGTTCTGGCAGTGCATGCACCTGCGGGGAATGGTAAGCGTCTCTTCTTTTCCATTCACCTTAACGCTGGCTTCCTGGATATACAGCCAGTTATAGGGAGTTAACCGGTCCATGACATCCCTTTTATCCGACCAGTCGGAGACCTTTACCCGGTTGGGGTACATCTTTGGAAAAGGCTTTTTCGGCTCTGGGAACTTGGGCTCATTGACCTCTTTACAGGCTTCCACGCAGGCTTCACAGCCGATACATTTTCGCACATCAATGAGGGTTGCCAATTCCTCCACCGAAGACGCCTTGACGGCTTCCGGCATGGGCAGGGAAGACGCCACAGCCGCCCCCGCAGCCGCCAGGCCGCCTTTTAGGAATGATCTTCTGGAAATTTTTCCGTCCATTTGTCTATGACCTCTCAACCATTAACAGTACCTTATATTTGAATGGGTTTTAGGCTATAGAGTCGACAAGTTGAAATCGGTTACAACTTCATGGAAAAGACTTGAGCGCACCACATTGGATCAGGGCCTTAATCAGAGCACACATGGGAAGGCCCACCACGTTGGTGTAAGAGCCGGAAATGGATTCCACCATGAATGCTCCTACCCCTTGGATGGCGTATGCACCGGCTTTCCCGAATGGCTCACGGGTCCGAATGTATCCGGCAATCTCTTCTTCACTTATGGGTTTAAAACGGACGACAGTGGTAACGGACTCGGAGTGGGCAATCTCTCCTGCGGGATTGAGAACACAGAAGCCCGTGATGACCTGATGGTCTTTTCCGCTCAATAAGGAAAGCATCCTTTGTGCATCCGTACGGTTTACCGGTTTTCCAAGGACCCGGCTCCCGATTACCACAATGGTATCCGCTCCCAGAATCCAGGAGACATCCTCCCGGGAGCCAACATCCTTTGCTTTTAAATAGGCCAAATTCCGGCAGAAAACCTCAGGGCTTTCAATACGGCCATTTTCATTCACCCGGCTTACAACCACCCGGTGTGGAATACCCATCCGGGCCAGCAGTCTTTTCCTTCTGGGTGAAGCGGATGCCAGAACCAGCGGATGTTTTTCATCAATAGGCATCATCATATTTTACAGGGGCAGACCAAAAAGCGTCCCGGCGTTTCGGGTGGTCTGCTCAGCAACGGTTTCAAAGGGGATCTCTCTTAGTTTTGCAATTTCCCGGGCCGTGTGGTTTACAAGGGAGGGTTCATTTCGTTTTCCCCGTCGGGGTACGGGGGCCAAAAAAGGCGCATCGGTTTCCACCAGCATACGATCCAGAGGGATTGTGGCGGCCACCTCTTTGATTTGAATTGCCTTTTTGTAGGTTACGGTACCGGGGATTGAAATATAATATCCCAGGGCGATGAACGCTTCAGCCAGATCCCTGTCCCCGGAAAAACAATGAATAACCCCTTTTCGTTCCCCTTTCCCCATTTTTTCCAAAGTAGCGTAAACCTCTTCGTGGGCATCCCGATCATGGATAATCACAGGCAATTTCGCCGTCTGTGCCAACTCAAGCTGCGTCTGAAAAATCTTTCGCTGGTTTTCCTTTTTTGAGTAGTTTCGATAGTAATCCAGGCCGATCTCACCCCAGGCGACCACTTCCGGTTCGGCAGTCATGCGGGACAACATCTGAAGATCCTCAGGTCCACACTCATCCGCGTCATGGGGATGACATCCCACCGTAGCCGAAATAAACGCGTATCGGCGGGCCAGATCAATGGCGGATTGGGAGCTTTTCACATCAATCCCGATTGAAATCATATGAACAATACCCTCCTTTCGCGCCCGACCGATAACCGCTTCCCCGTCTTTGTCAAAATCTTTCATGTCCAAGTGACAATGGCTGTCAACTAACATTGCGTATCCTCTCTTTTGTATTCTAATGGGCGCTTTTATAATGGATCAACAACGGTTTATCAATGACTATTCATTTCTTTATCCTTGACTCTATGGTTTATTTATCTATAATTTTTATTAATTTAACGACTATTAAGAGGATTTTTTTGGATATGGACATTGGGAAAAAGACCCTTGAGGAGCAGCTCAATTACCAAAAAAAACTAAATGACATCACCAACAAAATTCATTCGGCCAAAGACACCAACGACATCCTCCTGAAACTGCATGGCGACCTTCTGGATTTTTTTGATGCGGACCGATTGACCATTTATGTGGTCGATACCGGCACCAGAGAGATCTATTCAAGAATCAAAACCGGTGATGAACCCATAGAGATTCGTGTGCCCATCAGCAAAAAGAGTCTGGCGGGCTTCTGCGCGGCCACGGGAAAGCTCCTGAACATCAAGGATGTTCGCAATTCCAATGAGTTAGAATGTATTGACCCCAGCTTGACATTTGACCTCACCTGGGACAAGAAAACCGGTTACTGCACAAAAGAGATGCTGGTGGTGCCGGTCGTTTATGATCGCTACCTGTTGGGAATCATTCAACTGATCAACAAAAAAACCGGTGAATGCTTCAATCAGACGGACCAATCGGCGGTGTTGGATATTTCAAAGGTGCTGGGCATCGCTATTTTCAAAAACCAGAAGGCCGCCCAGGCCGCAAAACCCAGCAAATTCCAGTTTCTCATCTCCAATGGTATTCTGTCGGAAAAAGATATTGGTGAAGCCATCAAACTTTCTGCAAAGACCGGGAAAAGCGCTGAAGCGGTTCTGATGTCTGATTTTAAACTCTCAAAAGAAGTCATCGGAAATTCTTTGTCGGATCACTACAAAACCCGCTTTATTCCTTACGATGACAACATGGTCATTCCGGGGGAACTGCTCAAGGATCTTAAACCCGGATTTTTCAAAACCCATGTTTTTGTCCCTGTCAGCGATGAGGAGGGGAAAATTGCCGTGATCATGGAAAATCCCGACTATCTCCCGGCTCGCGATATCATCAAACGGATCATTCAAACGAAAGAACTGGAATACTGCGTCTCGACCCGGGAAGATATCTTCAGGATGATTGATCATTTCTTTGTGGGGAGCGGCGAAGAAATCATTGCGGATTCGGGAAGCATCGAGGACATTCTGGGCCAATTGAAATCGGAAGACGATGACGAACCCGAGGAAAGCGAGGGGGTAACCGAGAACGACACGGCCATCGTTCAGCTGATCAACAAATCGATTATCGACGCCTATGCGCGAAATGCTTCCGACATCCACGTGGAACCCCGGCCGGGGAAAAAAAATACCGTGATCCGGTTCCGGATCGACGGCGCCTGCCAGGTGTACCAGACCATCCCCTACACTTTCAAAAGAGCCATTGTTTCCCGCCTGAAAATCATGAGCGACCTGGATATATCCGAAAGACGCAAACCACAGGACGGGAAAATCATATTCAAAAAATATGCCCCCTTGGATATTGAACTTCGTGTGGCCACCATTCCCACCGCCGGGAGCAATGAAGATGTGGTGCTGAGACTGCTGGCCGCCGGCAAACCGATTCCCCTGAACAAGATGGGCATGAGCGACCAGGCCTATGAGTCTTTTGTGGAGCTCATTTCCCAACCATACGGCATCGCGCTGGTGGTCGGGCCCACGGGAAGCGGAAAAACCACCACCCTTCACGCGGCCATGGCCCATATCAACAAACCGGAAACCAAGATCTGGACCGCCGAAGACCCCGTGGAAATCACCCAGGAAGGACTTCGCCAGGTCCAGGTCATCCCTAAAATCGGATTCGATTTTGCGACCGCCATGCGGGCCTTCCTGAGGGCTGACCCGGATGTCATCATGGTTGGCGAAATGCGCGACAAGGAAACCGTTTCAATGGGGATTGAAGCGTCGCTGACCGGCCACCTGGTCCTGAGTACCCTTCACACCAACAGCGCGCCGGAAACCATCACCCGATTGCTTGACATGGGCATGGACCCCTTTAATTTCGCCGACGCCCTTCTGGGAGTCCTGGCCCAGCGTCTGCTGAGAACCCTTTGCAAAAAATGCAAGGAAGCCTATCACCCTGAAAAAAGCGAATTCGATGTCCTGGTTCGATCCTATGACGGCGATTTCGACCAGCTCGGATTTTCATACAACGACGATTTTGTCCTTCACAGAGCGAAGGGCTGCTCAAAATGCGGCCGCACCGGCTATGCGGGAAGAACCGCCATTCATGAGCTTCTGGTGGGAACAGATGAAATCAAGGGAATGGTTCAGAACCGTTCAAAAGTAAAAGTCCTGAAAGATCAGGCCATAAAGGACGGCATGACCACCCTCATGCAGGAGGGTATCCGGAAAATCTGTCTGGGCCTGACGGACCTCTCCCAGGTGAGGCGGGTGTGTATGCAGTAGAACGGTGAGATAATAATCAAAAAGATTTCCCTTGACTTCCTGAAGTTTTCAAATATGATCCTCATAACCTAATCGTTAGATACTAAATCTGGATTCTCTTCCCGGAGGTTCCCATGAACCAACTTCTCAAACTCTGCCGATCCGGCTCCTGACGGCTTGTTTTGCCCTGTCGGGGGCCACAACCATCATCTTAGATCCATAAATTCGTAATGTAAATTGTCGTAAAAAGGAACTCCTGAAGAAGCGCCTTTAAAGAGTAAGATTGGTTTGGACCTCAAAATCTTGCGACTTGAAATCAAGCGGGCTTTTCGCCTCTTTGATCGTCATGCTCTGGAGCGTATGGGTATAGACATTATTCTTCTTTAGGGCAAAAAGTCCAAATAGTACCTCAACCACTTTTTGTAAAGAAAATGTGATGGTTTCGGCACAGCCATCTTGACTAACAAGTCGTCGTAACGCCGCAAAGATTGTGAGGGTATTTTGAGCATAGAGAGTTATCCAGTTAGAAAACTGTTAGAATATGGACCGTTTTTTTGTCAAGAAAAAAAATCTAGATAGGATTTATCCAGAAATCGTATAATAACTGGTTAGGCAAGGCACTATGAAAGAAATTAGAGCCATACTATTTGACGCGGATGGAGTAATTCAACTCCCTTCTACTGGATGGAGGGATAGCCTTTGCGAAATTTGTGGGGATAAGTATAACCCATCAGATTTCATTAAAAAGATCTTTATTATAGAAGAACCTTGCTTGAAAGGAATTAAGTCCTTTCCAGAAAATGTTAGTGAAACCTTTAACAAAATGGGTATTGAGAGCAAATTAAATTCATTTCTTGTGGTCTGGACCGCAATAGAATCAAATAAAACAATCATTACCGAAATTCGCAATATAAGAAAACAAGGTGTTGTAGTAGCTCTAGCGAGTAATCAAGAAAAATTCAGAGCGGAGTATATGAACAATAATTTAGGCTATGAGAAAATATTTGATTATAGTTTTTACTCATACGAAATGGGATTTATTAAATCGGAAAAAGAATATTTCGAAAACGTATTAACCATATTAGATATTGATGCGCACGAAATATTATTTTTTGATGATTCCAAAGAGAATATAGAATCAGCTACAAATCTTGGAATTAATTCAGAGTATTTTTGTTTAGAAGACGAAGATATTAATTTAATTGAATTAATTGATAAATACAAACTAATTGCTTAACAAGTGCATGCACACCGGCCTTACCTGCTGCTTCGCTCTGGGCAAGGCGGGTGATGCCGAGGCGTTATACGAAATATTTATTGATTTTAAAATGGATTAGAATCATGTCCCTAAGAACTAAATGGATTGAAATTTTGTATAATGTTGCGACTGGCAGTAGAAAAATCCGAAACTTTTTTACACCTATCGGGGCGTTCTTCTATGCCCTATTGATATTTTCTTTTGTGGTTATAGCCTTGCAAGTGGATAGGTTATTAGGCCGTACCGTTATATTCCCCAGTCCGTTTCATATCATTTTATCTTTACCTATTTTTTTGCTTGCTTTGTTTTTAATGGGATGGTCGGTTTTAAACTTTATTAGAGCAAAAGGTACTCCAGTTCCTTTCAATCCTCCACCCCAATTAGTCACGACCGGTCCATATGCCTATGTGCGGAATCCAATGCTTACTGGCGTATTTGCCCTGCTATTTGGTTTTGGTGTATTACTTGGATCTGCTTGTCTTCTTGTTGTATTCACACCGCTTTTCATTTTTATTAATGTTTGGGAACTAAAAGCAATTGAGGAACCAGAACTCTTGAAACGGCTTGGTGAAGATTACATTGAATATCGAAAAAGGACACCTATGTTTTTTCCAGGCTTTGGGATAATATTTAAGAGGAGAAAATAACAATTCGTATAATCTGTCAGCTCAGCAGACAGGCAGGGCGATGCGCTTACGCTAATTGAAAGGTATCATTGCCCTGCCTGCTGCTGACTTCCGCGTTAGCACAATAACTCAAATACGGAGGAATCAACGTGAAAAAAACTATTCTTATATTATCCTTCGTAACTTTTTTTCTTTCGTTCATTGTATCTTGTGAAAAAAGCTCGGAACCTTTCCCCGTTATTGATATGCATATGCATATGTTTCAGTGGAATAAATATGGCGATCCCCCAGCTCCCAATCTGATTACCGCGAAAGTCCCTGCGGCAAGATCCAATACCGAAGCAATAGAGGCCTATATAGCGGAAATGGATCATTATAATATCGTTTTGGCCGTTGGGTCTGGTCAACTGGAGATGGCAAAAAAATGGAAGACTCATGCTCCGGAGCGCTTTCTCACTGGCATGGAGTTCCCCAGGTATACCGCACCGGTGAATAAGCGTCTTGAGGAATGGCCTGATATTGACGAGTTGCGCAAATTATATGAGTCTGGTCAACTTCAGATAATGGGTGAAATTACCGCGCAGTACGCGGGTGTAGCTCCTAATGATCCAAAACTGGAACCCTATTATACCTTGGCTGAAGAACTGGGCATTCCGGTATGTTTACACACCGGTTTTGGACCTCAGATGTCGCCTTATTTGGGCGATCCAAATTTTCGCATGCGTCACGGCAATCCGTTACTACTTGAGGATGTCCTGGTGAAACATCCGAAATTACGAATTTATATTGCCCATGGGGGGTATCCAAATCTTGAAGATACTATTGCCCTGATGCTTATGTATACACAAGTATATATGGATATTTCAGCCATAAATTGGTTATTAACCCCGGAAGAATTTCATGCCTATCTGCAACGGCTGATTCAAGCACGTCTTGGAAAACGTATCATGTTTGGGACCGATCAAATGATTTGGCCCGAAACGGTTGGGATGTCAATTGATGCGATTGAGTCCGCCACATTTCTAACTGAAGAGCAGAAACAAGATATATATTTTAACAATGCTGCGAGCTTTCTCAAACTGGACAAAAGCAAATATCTGCCCGGATCAACCGAATCCTATGATGAATCAGGCGCCCGCATTGTAGTAGTGGTCGATTCCGAGATTAGGATGAGACCGGCCAAGCCCGGCGATAAAGAGACGGTTTCCGTTAACTTGCAGTTGAATGAGGTAAAATCAATGGCTATTCAAGTTACCGGTTGGGATATCGATGATGTAGCAGAGACAGTGATGTTGATAAATGACAAAGAGGTGAAGCTGCCCCCGCAGATAGTGGCAGATGTGGCGCCAAAGACCGTTACCATCGAGCTTGAAGAGGGATTGTTAAAAGAAGGTGAAAATACCATCGCCTTTGTCTTTGCTGAGGCCGTCGGTGGAACTACCGGATTTTCCATTCTCGACGTAAAGATCTTGTTGCGGGAGTAATTATTTTAAACTCATAAGGTGCTAATCGGGATAGGGAGGAGCCTCACAGCTCCCCCCTCCCACACCACCGTACATACGGGTCCGTATACGGCGATTCGGCTGATCAAGGCAGGTTCAAATCCAGGGGAACACAAGACCGAAAGATTTAAAG
>Ga0257125_1003038_pt1 | contig 12571 bp, 12 predicted proteins | sample SI106_200metaG_FD_190183 | JGI IMG/M metagenome (GOLD analysis project Ga0257125, IMG submission 190183) | Marine microbial communities from Saanich Inlet, British Columbia, Canada - SI106_200 | ecosystem: Environmental > Aquatic > Marine > Inlet | place: Canada: British Columbia | collected...
CCAAATCAGAATGTCAGGTGCGGGCGCAAGCATTGTTGATGTTTTGTACCTCGGTGAACCACGATATCAATCTGATGTGAATGTGGCAGCTATCACAGATTAATCTTTAATTGGGCAGCTTAAAAAGCTGCCCTAAAGGATTTTATTATGCAAGTACGATTAACAAAAGAGGGTCAAAAAGTTTTAGGCTTTTCCCCGGATCGTATTATTGCAAATGTGTCTGATGATAGAGCGTTTGCATTAATGAAAGGCGGGTATGCGGCACAGGATAAAGGCTTTATGGCTTTATTTGATGGGCCTTTGCCTGAAAAACCGATTGAAAAACCAAAACAGATCAAAGAAGAAAAAGCCATATCAAAACCGGCTTTAAAAAGAGAAAAGGCAGTTAAAAAATAATCATATAAAATAGGAGACCTGACAAATGGGTGCCGGAAATTATGCTCCATCAACGAGAGCAAGAATTGCAGACCTTATCACAGGGATGCACGTTAAAACTACAGATGCCGTTCTGGTAGCTGCAAATTTTACAGATACAGCACAAACAGAACTTTTTACCATTGTTGGCAGGATTGCAGTGGTTCAACTTTTTATCGAACTTACGGCGGCCGCAGATGCGAATGCAACACAGGTTCTTTTTAACGCCACTTTTACGACTCCCACCATTGCCGTCAATGCCATGTGTGGAAAATGTGCCAGTATTGCCAGCCTTGGCGCTCATGGGCGTATCGTGTGGGTAGGTGGCGCTGTAGCAACCGCAGCAGTAATAACAGACAGTGCCGGGCTATCAGATGTTGAGGCGGCCGGGAAAATTCATATCCTGGGCGGCGAAACAGCAGCCGGGGCCAATACAGTCGGATCAATCGGCATGTTGGCGGATGATGCAACTCAGGCGGCTACTATTTCGGCCACAGCACATCTTTTTTATTATCCGATGTCAAATGGAGCTTATGCTTCAGCGTTGGTTTAATCCTTAATCACGGCGGGGGAAACTCCGCCTGACCGAAAAAAGGAGGTCAAGTGACAACTTTAATCACACTATCAAAAAGGTTTATCGGACTTTCAACCGATACAAAACCGACTACCGGCATTCAGACCGGGGCGACCTATTTTGAAACAAATACCGGGTTTATGTTTATTTACAATGGATATGCATGGCTTCCCAAAAGTTTTATGCCGGAATCAACCGTAAACTATAAACAAATTTCATTGAACCAGGCAGCCGCCACTTATGATGTTATGACAGCCACGGCACAGATACTTTTTATTGATGCTGTTATTGTCCATGTCCCGGATGACCTGTCAGCGGTGGCAACATTTACGGGGATTTCAGTACAGACAGATGACGGAACTCCGATTGATCTTTTGACCAGTACAGCAGGCGCAAAGGCAAACTTAACCGGGAATTTTTATCATGTTTACCGGGGGCCGGTTGTAACAGCAGCGACAAAAAAGGTTCAATTAACAATCGGCGGAGCCACTGCCGGGGCTGGTATGATTGCAAACGTTACTGTCTTATGGAGGCCTTTGGTGGCCGGTGGATATTATCTCAATGCGTAAGGATTTAATCAATGAAAGTTGAATTAGTCACATTACCAGCTCAATATCCGATATCACTCGCAGAAGGTAAAAAACAATGCGAGATTGATGATTCTGACACTGCCCATGATACCTACGTCAAAAGTTTGATCATGGCCGCAACCGGACAGGCTGAACAGTATTTGCACAGGCGGTTGGTATCTCAGACCTGGAAACTCTATCTTGATCAATGGCCCGGGGGTGACTCAATTATATTGCCTTTCGGAAAACTGCAAAGTGTGACAAGTATAAAATACAAAGATGAGGACGGAACAGAATCGACAATGGACAGTGGCGAGTATATTGTTGATATCCAGAGCGAACCAGGGTTAATAACACTTGACTATCAAGAATCATGGCCCACAGATACCCTTTATCCTTCAAACCCAATTAAAATCGAATTTGTATGTGGGTATTATATCGGGTCAACATGGGTCAAAGAGACAGTATATCCTTTAAATTCTCTTGTTATGCCAGTAACAGAAAATGGCCTGGTCTATAAATGCACGACAGCCTTAACATCAAGCGCCATAACTCCCACATGGCCGTTGACGATTGCCGGGACGGTTGCAGATGGTGCAGGGGAAACGGCGGGCGTATGGACATGTATCGGCCTTGCAGTACCGGAAGCGATCAGACACGCTATAAAACTGACAATATCTGATCTGTTTGAGAACCGGGAAACGGAAAATTTCATGCCTAATTATGCAAAATTGAAAACCTGGGAAGCATTATTATTTCCTTATAAATTATTCGGGGGTGTTTTTTGAGGGCAGGATCACTCAGACATAGAGTATCAATCCAGACCGAAACACTAACGCCTGATGGTATGGGTGGCTTTACTACGTCCTGGGGTGCAGTAACCGGAATGTCCAGCGTGCCTGCCGCAATATGGCCTTTGTCCTCAAAAGAGCGACTTGACGCAATGAAACTTGAATCAGTGATAACAAATAAGATCCGGATCAGATACCGGGCCGGGATAACATCAAAACATAGGATAGTTTTTGGATCAAGGATTTTTAATATTAAAGGTGCGCCGATAAATGCGGATGAAAAAAATAAGACTTTGGATTTTCTTGTTGAGGAGGATATTTGATGACTGTTTCCTGGTTTGGTGATCAAGTTTTGGCAGCATCAAAAGTTATTTTAAATACTGTCAGTAAAGAAGTATCTGAAAATGTCCTGGATGATGCGCAAAAGCTTTTAAAGAAAAAAGCAAAAACAACCACTGAGCGAGGGCTTTTAAGTCAAATGAGCGTCACCAAAAGCAAGTTTAAAGATGGTGGATATGTTGTTTCATGCCAGGGGCCAAAAGATATTACCGGCAAATATCATTCGAGCTTTGTTGAACTCGGAACATATAAAGACGAGGCAAAGCCTTTTATGAGGCCAGCAGCAAAGAAGAATAAACGCAAAGCAAATCAACTTTATCAGGAGGCTTTGGATAAACTTTGAATTCATTATTTCAAGCCATATATAATAAATTCAGCGCCACGACCACAACAGGCTTCTATAACAGCGTATCAGGCCGCATGTATCCCAATTTTGCGCCACAGGGAGCTACTTTCCCATATTGTGTCTATTTTTCTGTCAACGATGATAATGACCTGGATTTTTCAGAAGAAAGAGAAGATTTTTTATTGCAGTTTAATATTTTCAGTCAAAACTATTCAGTGTTGGAAGCCGGGAATATGCTTGAAAGTCTTAAAGCCATGTTTGATAATTGCAGCTTGACGGTCACAGGTTGGAGGCATTTGCAATTTCAAAGGGGCCAGATATATCCTAATGGTGATTATGCGCAGGTGCCGCCTATACATGGGTATAGCGTGGAATATAATGTTTTATTAGAAAAGGAGCGCAGTTAAATGGAGCAAAGAAAAGCATCAATCATTATCCCGGTAATCCGGGAAGAAAGATCGACAAAATGTGTTGATGCAATTATTAAAAATTCAGGCGTGTCAGTTTGTGATTATGAAATAATTTTAGAGTTTGACCGGGATGGAATCGGATGCCCGAAAATGGTTGAAATACTGACAAATAAAGCCAAATATGATCTTGTCATGTTTTTGGGTGATGACACTCTCCCGGAAAAAGATTTCTTAAAAAATGCCATAGATGCCATGGAAACTTTACCTGATGGATGGGGTGTTGTTGGTCTTAATACGCAGGATATAAGAATCGAAACCGGGAATCAAATAGCACATTGGATGGCTCATAAAAAGATACTTGATCATATCCCTGGTGGGAATTTCTTTTCAACAGAATACGCTCATTGCTGGTGTGACAATGAATTGAAAGATATTGCAGATGATATGGGCCGGTGGACATTTGCAAAAGATGCAAAAATTAGGCATATTCACCCTGTCAATAAATTGGCCGAAAATGACGCTGGATATAAAAAAGCATATTCAGACAAAAATGAAACACATGATTTCAAAACATACTGCAGCAGGAAACGAGCCCGGATGAAAGAAAAGTATGGTGTCAAGCTTGCAATTGCTGTGCCATTGACAGATGAACAGGTTTATAGACAGTTCTTTTTTTCCTTTGTCAAGGTTGTTACGGAATATATGTCAAGCCTTGTCAAAAACGGGGAACCAATTTCATTCGATGTTTTGATGCCTGATTTTCCCTGCCAGGTGGACGCAGCCAGAAATAACCTTGTCCAACAGGCCCTTTTATTGGGATGCACACATATTTTAATGATGGATACTGACCAGATTTACATGACAGAAAATATGATTGAAAAAATGCTTGCTCATGACAAGCCGGTGGTTGGTGCGAGGGTGCATAGACGATATCCGCCTTTTGATCCATTGTTGCTCAGGGGAGAACCCGGAAAGCTGTATCAGGTCAAAGATGATGAAATTAAAAACGAGGATGGGAGTTTTAAAACTGAGGTGCCTGTCACATATACCGGAACCGGGTGCATACTTTATGATATGAAAATATTTAATGATATGATCCCTGCAAAATGGTTTAGATTTTCCGTGGGCGATATGGGACAGCCTATCGGTGAAGACATAAATTTTTGTGACGAACTTAAAAAGGCAGGAGTGCCGATTGTCGTTGATTGCAGTATTGATATAAAACATTTAACACTTTTGGCCGCAGATTGGGGAACATATAAGTTGTTCCAAAAAATTATGAAATAGTTTTTTAACATTGTTACACAGGACTGGAGCCCCTGATAACAAATAAATGGAGGATAGTAAAATGGCAAACGAGAGCAAGATCGGCATAGATTGTAAAGTCACCTTGGGTGCGAATATAATCTTAGGAATCGGTACTTGGAATATTTCAGGCGGATCATACGCAGAGCTTGATGATACAAGTTTTGGCGATGATGATATGATCACACTGAGGGGACTTAGAACCGGCGGAACTGTAACCTTTTCTGGCAACTACAAAAAAGATGATACGCAGGGGCAGAACATGATCCGTGATGCGTATTGGCTGAAATCTGACCTTACAGACCTGAGATTTTACGTTGATGATACCAGCTATTACACGCCGAACAGCACAACTGCTGCCGGTGGTGGATTGCCAGCAGAAACAATGGTAAGTCATATTAAGATTTTGACAGAACCCATGCCGTCTGCAGACAAAAATGGCCTTGCATCTATTTCATTCGATGGAAAAATCGAAGGGGCGATGAGATTAATTTAATTTTGACTTGGGCGGGGCCGGATTGTCCGGTGAGGGGATGCTCCACCCTCATCCGCCCATTTAAAAAAACGGAGCAAAAAACTTTTAAAAAGGAGCATGAAAAATGAGAATATCAAAACCAATTGAACGCTGGTTCGACATTGAAAATGACCCGGACAAAACCAGATTGAAAATCAAACATCTTCTTCCTGGGGAAACGCAGGATATCTTTGACAAGGTTTTTGTCCAGAAGGTTGACTATAAAAAAGGGAAAAAGGGGAAACTTGAGCCTAATTTTTCTCAGGAAACCGACAAAAAACTTGACCGGGAGCTTACCCTTGCCGCTGTTGTGGTTGGATGGGAAAACATGTTTGATGACAAAGGCAATAAACTTGAATGCACTCCTGAAAATGTTATCCGGGTATCAAGAGAGATTGAAGGATTTACAGACCTTGTAAATGGGTTCAAAGAGATCCTTGCAAACGATATCAAGGAGGAGCAAGAGAGCCAGAAAAAAAACTTACGGAATTCTGTATCCGGGCAGGCGAAGTAAAATGCCATGAATGCAGAATTACATATAAAAAACTTTACAACGAAGATCCACCATGTTCAGAGTGCTTGCCTGATCTATTTGCAGAAAACAGGCTTGTTTACGAAGTTTATTGGCGAATGTTTGGAGCAATTGAAAACCAGGACGCTTTTAAAATAATGGATACCCTGGGCATAAAACCGGATGAACGGCTTTATTGCCTTGATTTGATCCAGGCGGCAAAAGGCGAGGTCATGAGAGACAAGCAGATTAAAAAGGTCAAAAAATGAGACTTGGCGGGATATATGTTGATGTACGAGCTGATACTGATCAATATAAGCGTGATCTTGCAAAGGCAAAGACATTAACTGAAAAAAATGTTGTTTATTTGCAAAACAAGTTTGACAGCATTAATTTTAAAGCTCTTGGGGTTACTGCTTTAGCTTTTAGTGCAACAGTTGCCTATGGAATGAAACAAGCTATCACCGCAGCCAGTAACCTTGAGGAAACCGTTGGTAAATTCAATGTTGTTTTTGCTACTCAGAAAAAAGAAGCGGAGGCAATGGCAAAAGTTTTAGTCAATTCTTATGCCATGTCAACCAGAGAAGCTAAACAGTATATGTCAAGTGTTCAAGATTTGCTTGTTCCAATGGGTATGGCAGCCGATAAAGCATTAAAGATGTCAAATGAGGTGGTTAAGCTTTCCGCAGATTTGGCATCTTTTAACAATACTACAACCGCTCAGGTTATGATGGATATTCAAAGTGCCCTGGTTGGTAATTTTGAAACCATGAAAAAATATGGTGTTGTTTTAAATGAAACTGTTATAAAGCAAGAGGCCTACCGTCAAGGCTTATGGAATGGCAAAGGCATGGTTGATGCCAATACTAAAGCTCAGATCGCATATACCTTGATGCTAAAAGGATCAGCAGCAGCAATAGGTGATCAACAGCGCACGATGGGCAGCTATGCTAACCAGATGAAACAATTAACAGCCAGCACAGAAGATTTAAAGGCAATGATGGGCAATGAATTATTGCCGGTGGCCACAGATGTTGTAAATAAGATTAATGAATGGATAAAAGCCAATGATGGGTTAATTAAACAAAAAACACACGATACAATAAACAGTATATCAGAATCTATAAAAAGCATAGCCAGCGTTTATAATAGCTTGCCTGATGGTGTGGTAGGCGCTGCTGGGGCTGGCATTATTGGTAAGATATTGTTTGGCGGAACTGCTGGGAAAACAATTGCCATCCTTGTTTTTCTTGATGACGTGTTGGGTAAGTTAGATTTGAGCATTTCTGATATTGTAAAAAAACACAATGCCGCTGGCGACTCAATTATAAAACTTTACAAAAGCATTGTTGATGCTATTGGTGGTGATGATGGCACGCTAATATTTCCGATGCCTGAATATACGCAAAAACAATACGATCAAATGCAGTTAGCAATAAATCAGATAAAGGAATATGAAAAATCGTTAAAAAGCATTAACGAGGTAAATAACAACTCTGTTAAAATAACTGCTGCTGAATTAAAAGCCCTTCAAGATGCCAATATCGAAAAATACAAAATGGAAATTGCCCTTGCCGAACAGGTGAAAAAAGACACATGGTTAATCCGGGAAGAAGGCTACAAAAAAGCCGTTGAGCAAGCAGAGGATTATATAACCTGGAAAACTGAAAACGATTATGAAAAAGAGCAAAATAGTCTGAAAAAACTTGCAGACTTGCAGGAAAAAGCTATCAAAGAAGCGAACGAGGCACAGATCAAAGCCTACGAACACATGTACGATGAAATCCATGATATCATGGCCGATTTTTGGGAAGGAATTCTTGATGGTCAAATGAGTTCATGGGATGATTTCATGGATCATATGTTGAACACTTTCAAAAAAACTTTCGCTCAGATCCTGGCGGATGCCACAACACCCATCCTTTTAAATCTTGTATCTGGTGTATTGGGCGGCGGTGGTTCTGGCGGTGGTTCTGGAATATTGGGAAAAATAGGGGACAAGCTCGGCACTGGTATTTTAAATAAATTATCTACATCCCCCGTTTTTGGAAGCCTTTTTAATTCTGTTCCATCGGGTAGCTTTGCCCTTGCTTCTGGTGTCCCTGGCTCAATGGCAACTGCCGGGAATGCTGCATGGAGTGCCGGAATTGGTGGCGGCGGTTTGTCTGGAACACTTGGCGGTGGTGGCCTTTCTGCGGGTGCTTCCTGGCCAAGCATGCTTACAGGTGCAGCCGGGATCGGAGTTATCGCAGCAGCCGGGATGATAGCAACAAAAGTTTTAGGCCGGATGTTCTCAGAAAAACCGCAATTCGGAATATCCGGAATGGCAAAAGAGGACTGGATATTCGGGACCGGGAGCAATGGACCTGGCACGGATTATTATACCATCGCAATGGAAAATATGTATGATGATTTTAAATCCAGTCTTTATGATTACCGGGTCTTTGCTGCAGACTTTGACGATGAACCCAAAATCAGGCAGATCCTTTTTGATTATTTTGACACGGTTTTTGCCAGTATTGACAGCGCCATATCAACGGATATCAATGATATTTTACAAGAGTATCAGCACCTGGGGGTATCTTTTCGGGTGACGGATGATATGAATTTCGAGCAGGCTTTTGCAGGTCTTTCTGATGCTGTTTTTTCTGAACTTTTGGGCAGTCTATTATTGTCCGCCTTGCCAGGATCCGGGGCAATTGAAAAAACTATAAAAACGATAACCGGCAGCCAATATGTCACGGCCGGATCAGTCCTGGACAAATCAGCCCCACAAATCGGGTCAAGAGAATATTATGACAGTGCAGGCTTTAGTTCACAGGCAAAAGGAACCGGGGCGGATCCTTATCTATACACAGAGCCGGTTTATGAAGACATAAAACACCAGGTTTCTGCCATGGCCGACGTTTTTAATGTCGCGTTTTTTGACGCCATAATGCCCGAGGGATCCACGTCCTGGGACGGGTTTTTATTCTTTGCAGATACAGTGCAAAAAACAGACGATTTCATGGACAAATTTAATGACCGCATGACTGATTTTAATCTGACCGCTGTGGATGCCTTTGGCCAGATTGCTTTTGTTTCCGCGGCCATTGCAGATCTGGACGCCATCGCAGAAAGCTTTGACCTGGATCCTACAGCCCTGGCCATTAAAAATCTGGTCATCGGTTTTGAAACTTTGATCACGGCATTAAAAGAAAATAACGCCACAGTGGATGAACTTGCCGCCGCCAACAAAGCCATGGAAAAAACATTCTGGGAAACAGTAATTGATTTAAGCTCCGGGGCGATTGGAACAATAAATGCCATGTCTGATGCGGTGAAAGGTTTTGTCTGGTCATCAGATCAGATTAAAATGCAGAAAATAGCCGGTCAAGCCGAAAGTGTCGTTTCATTCTTTGATGATATTTATGATGCAGTAGCAGCTTCCGGCAATGCAGAATTTACAGCAGTTGCAAAAGCCTTAAAAGATGGAATAGGGGTTATTGTCACAACTTTAACCGCTGTACAGGCTTTGGACATATTCAAAGGCCACATGCAGACAATCGGTGGTATGAAAGCCGGTATTTACGGTTTAGAAGACGAATGGGCAGCCATGAATATCGGCTCAAAATATGGGGCTCAATTAGGATCTGCCCAAGAACAGGCTGCTTTTGTCAAATCTGTTTTGGGTATGTCCGCCACAGAGTTTATTACAGCGACAGAAGATTTCGGTGTGTCAGTTGAAGAAGCTGCCGGGGATATGCTCATTTTAACAAACATTGTCAAAGAAACCTCAAAAGCCTTTGAGAATATTGGCGATTCAGTAAATGATGCAATCAAAAGTTTAAAATCAGAATTTGGGACAGGCTCAACGTCATCATTAACCAATATGATCAAGCAGTTCAGTAAATTCTCGGGTGATGCTTTATCAAGCAATTCTTTGATAGCTACAGCCGGATCAAGTGGAATGATTAACCTTGCCCCTGCCATACTTCAAAAAGCTCTGGCAGAAGCTCCCACAGCCTACGAATATAATAAAGTTTATGCTAAAATCATCAGGGGCCTGGAAGATGTTGAAGATGCTGCTGGGGATCAGGTAGACGCTCTAAGTCTCACTGATATAACCTTGAATGAGCAACTAACCGAGCTTGGAAATATTAATACAGCGATTGGTTTAGTAGATAAGTCAATTGACTCCCTACTGTCAGAAAGTACATTTGTTGTAGCTTATTCTGCTTTCAATCAAATCTGGAATAATGGTTTAGTTTTTGATAATCTAAATTCAACTTTAATAAGCTTAACAGGTGCTTTAAGTGATCTTGCAGCTAAAATGGGTATTGCAATTCCTGAAATAATTCCTGATAGTTCAAATATTGTTACTGACCCGGTAACTGGGTCAACTGGTACTCCTGGAACATATTTTTATAGCGGAACAGGTGGAACAACTATTACTACTTTGGATGAAGCCAGCATATTAAGTAAATATGGGATTGTTGGAACAGATAAAGCTATCATACAAAGCTCTATAGCTGATTGGGATAAAGCTGGAATTGATGTTAAATGGGATGTGGCTCAGGCATTAGGAGTGACTCCTTATGAACTCCAGGCAGATATGAATAAACTGAAACAATCCTATGGATATGAAGATGGTGGTATATCATCCGGGCCAAAATCTGGTTATATGGCTAAACTCCACGGCACAGAGGCTATTATCCCTCTCGGTAATGGTGATTTATCTCTGGTTATAAAAAACGATTATTCAAAGGGTATCTTGACAGAAATAACAGGGTTAAGATCAGAGCTAAAAGAGGCAAGCGCAATTAATTCCTTGAAAATTAAAAAAATTGAAAAAACTCTTAAAAAAGTGACTGGTGGATTAGACTCAATTAAAACGAGGACAACATAAAATGCAGGTAACAGTCCCAAAAATAACAAATCTTATTGCTACAAATGTTCCTGAAGCTGCTTTTTCGGACTGGTCAACGGCCACAACATATGCAGATGGTGCCAGGGTATATGTTTTATACTCAGATTTTACAGAACTATTTTCTTATGGATCATGTATTTATGATCAGTTTACAAAAGGTGCTTTATGGACATATGACGGCACAAACTCAGAGTATGATGCGGCGACGGCTATCACTGCACTAACCCAAGCAACGAGCAGCATAACGGCTGGAGATAAGTTTCTTTTTCAATTTGAAGTTAAAAACTTTTCATCTGGAACAGTTACGCCTTATGTTAGAGGTACAGCAGGGACAGCCAGGGGGGCAGATGGAGTTTTTCAGCAAGTTATAGTTGCTGGAAGCACAGATTTTCTTATCGGTGTCACTACCGCAAGTTTTGTTGGATCAGTGACAAACTTTTCATTAAAAAAAATAGGGACATATTACTCACGAGATATTTATGAATCACAGGCCGGATCAAATACCGGCAATTTTCCTCCTGATGATACTACAAACTGGACAAAAGTATCAGCTTCAAACCGATGGAAAATGTTTGACGATTATATGTCAAGTCAGGCTGAAAATCCGGTAAAAATCAGTGTGAAAGTAAAATCAAATAAATGTAATAAACTTGCTTATTTTTTAGTTGAAGGAACAACAGTTAATTATATTCTATCTGATGATTCAATAACAGAAACCAGTACGACAAGCACAACGCCTGCTCTTGGTGCCTTATCTTTGACCTTCACCCATGCAAACACCTGGACAATCGGGGATAAGGTTGAAGTTTACCGGACATCTGATCCAAGAACATTTTTTTATGGTACCCTCACAGATTGGACACAAAGTACAGGAGTTGCGGAGGTGACAGCAACTATCTTTGATGTCGGCACAGGTGGTGCTCAAACAGATTGGACAATGGCAAAAGTTTATGATGCGGAATCAAACTCGCTTTATCAATCAGAAGTTTTAACATGGTCGGATTATTTCTTTGCGCCTATTCGATTTTCAACTTCAAGCGCTCATTCTTTTACATATTCATTTAACACCTCATTGCGTGTGATCTTTACAAGTAATGCCAATGATACAATCCGGGTTGGGCATTTAGTAGTTGGGCACTCATCATTTTTGGGCGGCACAAAATACGGGTTAAGGGGCAGCATTTCAGATTTTTCAACAAAGGAAGCAAATGTATTTGGTGAATATGCTTTGGTAAAAAGAGCCTACGCAAAAGAACTAAAATATACAATTAATGTTTTAAATGATGCAATTGACCAAGTTTTTCAGACCTTGACACAATTAAGAGCAACTCCCTGCGTATGGGATTCAAATAATGAAAATACAAGTCTTTCAATGGCCATTGCTTTTGGTTTTTTTAGTGATTTTGAAGTGACGGTACCCTCTAATAATTTATCAGAATGTGATTTAGAAATTCAAGGCTTAACATAGGAGAATAAAAATGGCAGCTTATCAAATAACACAAACAATCACTGACCCGGGGACAGCACCAGCAAGAACAGATCCTGACAACTTTGATGCAAGGGCAGATGCTTTTCTTTTGGCTTTCACAGCATGGGGGGCGGCTGGAACAGGCGAGCTAAATGTCTGGTCTTCTCAGGTCAATGCTCTTTCAACGGCAGTTAATGGATATTCAACAGCGGCGAGTGCCGCACAAACCGCAGCCGAAACAGCCGAAACAAATGCAGAAGCAGCACAGGCAGCAGCAGAAGCAGCACAGGCAGCAGCAGAAGCCGCAGAAGCCGGGGCAATAGCAGCCGGGAATGTTTCTGTATATGCTGGTGGAACTACTTATGCGGCTGGAGATTTTGTTCTTGATTCTGCTGATAATTATAAGATGTATACCTCTCAG
>Ga0257125_1003045_pt1 | contig 12545 bp, 17 predicted proteins | sample SI106_200metaG_FD_190183 | JGI IMG/M metagenome (GOLD analysis project Ga0257125, IMG submission 190183) | Marine microbial communities from Saanich Inlet, British Columbia, Canada - SI106_200 | ecosystem: Environmental > Aquatic > Marine > Inlet | place: Canada: British Columbia | collected...
TTTAATCTTTTATCTTCAGTTTTTTTGAACATAGTTATCCTCCAATACTTGCTGACCAGCTTCGGTATAAGCCCGTACCAATCCTCCTGTCCCCAGATTGACACCTCCATAATACCTAACCACCACCAACATAGCATTCATGATCCCCTTTTTCTGCAAAAGAGAAAGTAACGGTGGTCCAGCTGACCCAACTGGTTCTTTGTCGTTATCAAATTTTTCTTTGAGCACGCCCTCGTCCAAAAAACGATAAGCATAGACTGTATGAGCCGATCCTTTATACTTACCCTCAAAGCTTGTCAAAATTTCTTTGACCCTAGGCATTGAGTCAACATAAAAAGCAAATCCCAAAAATTTGGACCGCTTGACGTCGACCTGTGATTGTTTTTCTGCTACTACCTCGTACATTATTGTTCGTCAACTATATTTTTTTTATTTTTTACTTTACACCAAAAACTATCAAAATTTTTCTTTTTCTTTTTTTTATCAGCCATACTAAGTCCTAATAAAATAATCAATATTGGCCAAAGATAATTCCAAAAATCTCCTTCGATAATGCCAGCATTTTTAAGTAAAAAATAAACACCTACAATAATCAAAACGGCTCCAAACATAATTTTTGTAATTAATAATAATACTAATATTATAGCTTATTTTGTAAATATTGACTATTTGGACACTACTGTATTAAAATAAAAATGATGATTATGTGAAAGCCTGTGAAATCTGGATATTAAAGACAATACCAGATATGATCGGAAAATCCGATCTAGCAGACGAGAGGGTAACCAAACCCAGACCAGTAGCTAAGGTGGGTAATCACCGACCCAAAACACGACTTCCTGTACCGAAGCTCTGGATGGACGGCCAACGTGCCTAGATCATGGTAGCACAGTCATCGTGGGCTCTAGTAAAACTAGGGCCTTTTTTATACAAATAAAAAACTGATAGACTACGAGCTATTTGTCAGTAAAAGGTTGAAGCTCATAAAGAGCTTTATCCTTTTTTAATAAGTTTTGAAAGCAAGGAGGGGCGCTTTGAAAACTCGACTGACAAAATAGCACACAGGCTACCAGTAATAAATTTGCATTATCCTCAAAAGTGGGATATATTAATGTAGCATAATAAAACATATTTGTCAACCCTATGGAGTACCGTATCAGTACGGCTGATTCAGCAGAAAACCATACTTTAAGTATTTTTGACGCCCCCCTCTTTGGACAAAAGGAGGCGGTTTTGTGGTGTTTGGAAAATAATAAACAAGTAAAGATCTATTCTGACTTACTGCGTATTTGGCAAAAAAACATAGCCAACGATAACAAAAAAATAATCACCTGGGCTTCTGGGCAAGAAATCAACCTCGATACCTTGATTAGCCTAAATCAGTCTCAACCTTCTATTATCTTGACTACTTATGACAATCTTGAATCGGCTGTAGCAAATTTTAAAAAACTAGAAGAAAATCGAATTGATTTTAAAGTTGGACAAGAATACAACCTAGGTCAGACTATCATCAAGCTGGCCGAGCTAGATCTAAATCGCGAAAAAGAAGTCTGGGAAAACAATACTTTTGCAGTCCGCGGAAGTATCCTGGATATTTACCAAAACAATAAAATTTTGCGCCTCAATTTTGATAGCAATATCCTAGAAGGCATCACCGAAATAAACCCTTTTACGCTACGAGATGATAAGCTGATCAAAAAATGTTTTGTTTGGCCAGCCAAAATTTTGCACAAACAACAATTTATAAAATCACTACCGGAAAATACACTAATAGTACACCATCAAAATGCCTCTGAATATTTCCATGATATTTACAATGACCAAATTATCTTTGATCCATTATCTTCAAAGGGCAAAATTTTTGATACTACTCCTCTCCAGCTATCAGATAAAGATAAAATCAAGTATTTAAAGACCAAAAATATTTTGTGGTTTAGCAAACACAAAAATTTGGCTGAAAAAATAATAAAAGAAAATAAATTTCAAGCCAAGATTATAGATTGGTCAAATGGTTTGATTTGGCCAGCTATGTTTGAAACTGATCAATATACCATCGTCAACGACACTTTGTTTTTCTTGACCGAAGAAGTCACCAAAAAACAAGCAACTGCTCAAGAATTTAAACCAGAATACAGCATCGGTGACTTTGTAGTTCATCGAGACCATGGTATTGCCAAGTTTACTGATATCACCAAAATGAAAGTAGATGATCTAGAGCACGAATACCTAGTATTGTCTTATGCTCAAAACGACAATCTTTTTGTACCAATAGAGCTAGCTGACAAAGTAGAAAAATACATAGGCCCAATCAACCCAAAAGTCCAACGATTATCAGTGGGTAATACTTGGCCACAAACTTTACAGAAAATAAAAAAACACACCCTAGAACTAGCCAACAAGCTCCTCACTATAGAAGCTACCCGCAAATTGATGACCACGCCCTCTATCTCTCCTTTGGAAATAGACCAGGCAGCGGCCGATGATTTTCCTTATCAACTCACTCCTTCGCAAAGTCGGGCCGTAAAAGACATATCAAGTGACCTGCGCTCTCTTTACCCTAGTGATCGTCTGATTTGTGGCGATGTAGGCTTTGGTAAGACCGAGGTGGCTCTCAGAGCCGCCGCCATGGCTGTCTCCAATGGCTGGCAAGTGGCTTTTCTTTGTCCAACTACTATTTTGGCTCAACAACATTATGACAATTTTGTAAATCGCCTAGAAAAGTATGGCATCAACGTAGCTCTACTTACTCGCTGGCAAAACAAAACACAAGTCAAATCAGCAATTGAAGATATCAAACAAAGCAAAATAGACATCGTCATCGGTACTCATAGACTACTTTCAAAAGATATCCATATCCCAAAGCTTCAACTTTTGATAATCGACGAAGAACAAAACTTTGGTGTCGAAGACAAAGAAAAGCTAAAAAAACAAAAAGCTCATATCAATGTTCTGACCTTGACTGCCACTCCTATTCCTCGCACCCTCAACCTAGCTTTATCTGCCATCAAAGACATCTCTCTGATTACAGATCCTATTTCCAATCGCAAAGACATCATCACCAAAGTGCACAGCGAAAGTGACGAAGTAATAAAAAAGGCTATAAACATAGAGCTCAAAAGAAAAGGCCAGGTGTATTTTTTACACAACCGAGTAGAGACAATCAACTTTGCCTACAAAAAAATCCAAAAACTTTTCCCCAAAAAGAAAATCGAAGTTGCTCACGGCCAACTAGAAGACAAGCAACTAGCCAAGGTAATGCACAACTTTGATATTGGAGAGACCGATATCTTGGTTTGTTCTACTATTATCGCCAATGGACTTGATATACCAAACGCCAATACCTTGATTGTCCGTGAAGCCAACAAATTTGGCTTGTCCCAACTCCATCAGCTCCGTGGACGCATCGGGCGCTCTGACAAACAAGCTTATGCTCACTTCCTCTACTCAGCTCCCAAGCTGACTGATAAATCATCCACTCGCCTCTCTCACCTCAAATTTGCTAGTAGTCTTGGTGATGGATTCAAAATTGCCCACAAAGACATGGAGCTACGAGGAGTTGGACAGATTTTGGGCAGAGCTCAATCAGGTAGAGTCAAAAGCATTGGCCTGGGCATGTATCAACAGCTCGTTACCGAGACAATCGCTGAGCTCAAAGGTCAAAAGACAAAAACTTGGCGAGATATCGAAATAAAACTTTATTTGGATACAAATCTACCAGACAAACTATACAATGAAATACCAGCCAAGCTAAAATTTTATCAAACCGTCAGCTATATGCGTGACGTGAGCACTATAGACAAAAAAATATCTAAAGCGACTGAAGAATCTGTAAAAAATATCCTCTGGCTCCAAAAAATAAAAACCACCTGCCAAGATACAGACATTATTGGTATTACAAATTATCAAAACCGTGATAAAAAATTTGTCTCCATAAACTTTTTAGGAAATATCGATCCCAAAAAAATTGTGAAACTTTTGGATACTAATCCCGCTTGGAAATTTAGCGACAACCAAATCCGCATCCAAGAAGACTTTTTGACCAAAAATATCAAAGAATCTATTGAAGAAGTAATTAATATTTTTAAAGCCTAAACTTTAAAATAACTTTAAAATATGATATCTTTAAGGCGAATAGCAAGGAGCTATTCTGAATTTTAATTTACCAATATGGCAACCTTGATCAGAAACAAACAAATCAGTCACGACTACAAGATCCTCGAAGAATTTGAGGCCGGTTTTGTGCTAAATGGCCAAGAAGTAAAAACTATCAAATCAGGCCTTGGTAGCCTCCGTGGTGCTTTTGTATCAATAAAAGACTCGTCTGCCTACATAAAAAAAATGCACATTCCGATTTATAGCAAAGCATCGACTCAAAGCAAGCAAAACTACAATCCAGACCGAGATCGCAGGATTTTATTGAAGAAGAAAGAAATCAGCTATTTGATAGGAAAAACCAACCAAAAAGGCTTGACAATTGTACCTATTTCAGTGTATACTACTCGCAGACTTATCAAGGTAAAAATTGCCTTGGTTAAAGGAAAAAAGAAGTTTGACAAAAGAGAGACCATTAAACAACGTGATACACAACGGAGAATACTCCGTAAATTAAAGGATTTTTAATTTATGGGGATGTTATATATTCGATGTTATTTGAAATAATGGACTGCAAGTTGAGTTCTCGATCTCGTAAAAAATCGTTTAAAATAAGTGCAAAAAACACTTTAGCCAAAGTTAAAGGGCTTTTCCAAGTACCTAGCTTTGCGCCTGTCGTAGCATAAATTTGCTCGACCGTTTTATTATGATCGCCTGAGATTATCTTAAAACGCCAATTTATCAGGCTAGGAATATCCTATGTTGGCTAAGATATTCTAAAAGCCCCAAGCTAACTGGATTATTAGTTTTTGGTCTACTTTCAAGCTAATAATTGAGAAAAAAAATAAGTAGAATAAGCTTGTAGATGTTTATTAGGACACATGACAGACAGGGGTGTGATACCCCTCATCTCCACCAGGTTTGACTATCCCTAAAGGATAAAAAAGCCACCAATTTATAAGATTAAAACAAAATTATACGAACCAAAAGACGAAACAAATCAAAAGTCACTACCAAACACTTTCGGCTCAACGGACAAATCCGTGTACCCGAAATAATGGTAATTGGTGATGACGGCGAACAACTTGGCGTTATACCTACGAGCCAGGCTTTGGATTTAGCTGAGCAAAAAGGCCTAGACTTAGTTGAAGTCTCTCCCAAAGCCAATCCTCCTGTCTGTCGCATAATAGACTACGGTAAATTTCAATACCAACAAACTCGTAGTCAACAAAAAGTAAAAAAAGTTGAAATTAAAGGTATAAGATTATCTTTAAAAATCGGCGAACATGATTTGGAAGTAAAAGAAAAACAGGCCTTAAAATTTTTGGATCAAGGTCACAAAGTAAAAATAGAGCTACGCCTCAAAGGGCGTGAAAGAGCTCCAATATTTAGAACAAAATCTAGAGACAAAATTAATCAATTTTTAGAACAATTAAAATCAAACGTTGATTTTAAAATAGATAAACCAATCGAACAGCAAGGTCCAACCATAACTGTTTTGATTACGAAAGGCAACTAATTATGAAACTGAAGACCAAAAAATTATTGAAGAAGAGAGTAAAGGTTACTGGCAAGAAAAAAGTTTTGATCCGTACTGGTGGTCAAAATCATTTTAATGCAAGAGAATCAAGTAAAGTCACTAAAAATAAAAGACGTGACAAACAAATCTCATCTGCCAATATGAAAAATGTTAAGAAGCTATTACCTTATTTGTAATTTTAATTTAAAGAAATAAAGATATGCCAAGAGTAAAAAGAGGTACAACCCATGTAAAACGAAGAAAAAATATCCTGAAAAAAACAAAGGGATATAAATGGGGCCGAAAAAATAAAATCAAACAAGCAAAAGAGGCCATCTTACATGCTGGTACTCATGCCTTGCGTGATCGTAGAAAGAAAAAAAGAGTCAATCGTAGACTATGGCAAACCAAGCTAGGTGCAGCCTTGAAGACCCTCGATTGGAACTACTCTTCTTTTATTGGTGCTATGAAAAAATATAAAAGCGAACTTGATCGTAAAGTACTATCACAAATTGCTGAAGAAAATCCAAAAGCATTCGCCAATATAGTAAAGAGCTTTAGATAATCTTTACTCAAAATCAATATAATATAAAAACCTCCAATTTTTGGAGGCTTTTTTATTTTTTCAAAAACTTTATCATTTTGTCTGGTGGAAAAAACTTGTACAACCAAATACCAAGATAAATCCCAACCGAATCTATCACAACATCTCTAGCACTTCCATAACGACTGACTATAAATGATTGGTGTAGCTCATCAATCAAAGCATAGACAACTGCAGCTATAATAACAAACAAAAGATAATATCTTTCTTTTTTATCAAAACTACTAGCTATCAAATAAGTAAGTACCATAAAAACAAAGACATGCGCTCCTTTACGAAGCACAAAATCATAAGTACTAGACAAACCGCTAGACAAGTCAGGTATTGAGGATAAATAAAAAATTAAGCCTCCCCACAAAGCGGCTGCCAATAAAAATAATAACTGATATAGCTGTCTTTTATGTAACATGACTAAATTGTACCAGATTTTTTAATTTTGAGAAAATGTTCAATGTGTAGTATAATTATATCATTGTATGCAAATAAGAAAAAAACAACCTACAAATAGTACCCATGGCTTTACTTTATTGGAATTATTGATTGTAATAGCCATTATAAGTATCCTAGCTTCCATATCTATGGTAAATCTTTCTATTGCCAAGGGCCGAGCTAGGGATGCTCTCCGAATAAATGACTTAGGACAAATACGCCGAGCGGTAGAATATTATTTTCAAGAATTTGGTGGATATCCCTGCGGAGATAATAATGAATTAGTAGGTCGTCCAGGTACCGTCGACTCAAATGGCAGTGGAGGCTGGTGTGAATGGAATGGCAGTGGCTCTCCTCCACCAAATGATGAACAGGGATTTATGAATGGCTGTGGTGGTGGTGATTGCACCCAATGTGACACCTCAATTGCCCCGTCAGAAGGCCTATACTATTTTGAAGTATTAAATACTGGTTGTCCCAGAGACCCTATTCATGACACTATAGATGGAGTCTCTTATCGTTATTGGTATCACGCTAGCGCTGATCGCCAATTATACATGCTAACCACACACCTAGAGTCAGGCCGCAACGCCATGGCCAATGACGGAGGAAGATGTAATGATGTTCTAGAAATAGGCAATGGAGTTGGCACACTATACCCCTCAAACTTACTCGGCCTCCCTTCATGTAACCCTTATTAAAATAAAGAACAACCTCAATTATAGGGCTGTTTTTTATTTGGTAAAATTTTATTAAAAACCTTACTGTACCGGAGTATTGTCTTCTACTGGAGCAGAATCTTCTTTTGCGGGTTCTTCTTTTTTTCCATCACATTTACAAACTTTGCAACAATTTTTGTGAGTAAATAATTCAAATAAAGCCGCCAAACCTACTAAGATATAAATTATCTTTGAAACTAAAACATCTTGTCCTCCAAATATTTGACCTATATCCCAGCCAAATAGTGCCAATACCAGCCAATTTAGACCGCCAATTATTAGCAGCAAAAAAGCAACCATGTGTAATCCCTTCATAAGTATAGCCCTTTCTAAGCTTAATTATTAACTATATTTAGTATATTATATTAAGATAATATTTAACATTGACAAAACAGGATAAATATGACATACTATGTAGTTCGTAAAGTACCCTAAAATCTTGATAAAACCTCAAAAAAGGAGACCAGTGCGATGATTAATGTACAAAGAGAACTATTAGCTCAGGCTGCCAGACAAGCTCGCCTGTACAAAAACTTTAAAATCTTCTTTGGCGTACTGACTGCAATCTGTGCGGTAGTCATCCTCTACCTCTACTTCGCCGTAGAGTCCTTTCCGACTCTACTTTCTACCTGGCCCCTACTCATCCTTGGCATTGTATTGCTGGCATCTTTCCAGCTCTGCAATGGCTTTCAAAAACACTGGGACAACTATTCCAAGAAAGCCCATGAAGCTGGCAAAGTAGTCTAGGAGGTAACTCATGCCCCCCAAAATGTACAATTGTACCCTTTGCGGAAACGAAGTCTCTCGTCGTCAGAGCCTTTCCCTCAAAAGCCTAGGTGGTGGAGATGGCCGAGCCTGTCGTGATCACGATCTGGTAGTCCAGCTCCTTGAGCAACAGAGGCAGGCTAGCGAGAAGCAGTTCCGGCGAGCTGAAGAAGAACGAGTTATCCGTGATGTCAGTCGCACTATGCGTATCATGCAAGGAACTGCCCTTGTACGTATGATGCACAGCATCCATGGCACTAGCCCCGAAAGGATCTACGCTCAAATGCGTTTCAAAGGCTGGCCTCGTGAAGATATCGAGGAAGTCCGTCAGCAAGTAGCTGATCAGGGTGGCCCCCAAATGTCTGAGGATGAAATTCAAGAAGCCCTGTTTATGGCTGTCCACTTGACCAACAAAGGTCTGATAGCCAAAACTGGCTAAGCTCAAGACCGCGTAGCAACACTACGCGGTCTTTTATTTTTAATGAAAAAGGGTTGACTAAACACTGGTTATAGTGTATACTTGGTTTCGTAATTAAAGTTTGAAAAATTGTGCTGGGGTCGTAGTTCAGTTGGTTAGAACGCCTGCCTGTCACGCAGGAGGTCGAGGGTTCGAGTCCCTTCGATCCCGCCACAATTGGTCAAGCTTTTTTTATTTTACAAAAATTGTATATGTTATATAATATAATGGTAAATATTAAATAAATAAAAATATGCCTAAATATGAAAATGTAGGTAAGGTAATAGACCAAAATAATCCCACAGAAGTATTTGAAGCAAAGATAAATATGATCATACAAGAATGCAGAGACTTTGATAGCGGAGAAATATCTCAGATAATGCAATTTATAAAAGACGTCAGAAAAGGAGAAATGGCCATGGATGATGCACTTGAAAAAGCCAGAGCCATGGAAAAGGCTAAGTCTAGTTATCACTAAAATTTAAAAACCACCCCACGACTACGCTCGGGGTGGTTTTTTGTATAGACGAAATATAAAATATATAACGACCGCTATGACTCCTAAGCTTATCAACTGAGGCAAACGTATCCCCCAAACTACAGCTGTATCATCTATCCGTACAAACTCCATTAGAAAACGGATAAATGAATAACCCCCCAGATAAATCAGGAGCAATAATCCTGTTTTTATTTTTTTCTTTAATAATTTGTGTAAAATCAAAAAGAAGGTAATATTTAGAATAGACTCATAAAAAAATGTTGGATGAAAATACTGATAACCAACATAACCTTGTACTCTGTTGGCTTGACCAATAGGTATCCCCCACCAACCATCCGTCGGTTTACCAAAAAGCTCTTGATTAAAATAATTTCCCCAACGTCCTATCGCCTGCCCCAGGGCTACGGCTGGTACTATATTATCAGCCAATTTCCAAAAATTGACCTTGTTTTTCTTGGCCCAAAATATCACCGTCAACAATCCAAACAACAAGGCTCCCTGAATAGATATGCCACCCTGCCATATCTTGATGATATTTTCTGGATAATAACTATAATAATCCCATTCAAAAAATACCACATGTCCAAATCTGGCTCCCACCAAACTCAAGACAATTGTCCAAAAAACAAAATCTTCAAACTGTTTGGCGCTCAATATATTTTTGGCTAAAAGCTGTTTGCGAACATACCAAGCAGCCAAAACGATAGCCGAAACCAAAATCAATCCATACCAACGAACTTCAAAGGGCCCAATGTTTAATAATATTGGACTAGGTAAATAATTTTGCCAGAATAATTCCATTAGTATTGTTTAAGAATATAACCAATTATTTCTTCCCATCTTTGATAGGATATACTACCTGAAATAACTTGGCCATTTACTACATAAGTTGGCGTGCCAATTGCCCCAGCCTGAACTCCAGCAGCATAATCTTGTCTTATTTCTTTGTCATATTTATCTTCTTTAACACATGCATCAAATTGATCTATATCCAAAGTCAGCTCTCTGGCATGAGCCTTTAGCCGATCATCTCCAAATTCACCTTGATTTTCGAATAACAAATCATGATATTTCCAATAAGCCCCCTGTTCTTGAGCACAGGCAGCTGCCATATGAGCCTCCATTACATTTGGATGTAGGCCTTCGGTAGGAAAATCTTTTGGCATAAAACGAACAATACCCCCAAATTTTGCCAACATTTGCTTTATGTTTTCTTGATCCTCTTTACAAAAAGGACAGCCAAAAGATTCGTAGGCAGTCACAAATATAAAAGGCTCTTCTGCACCCAACCACGGATCATCCTCGGTCATTAGATTGGCTATAAAAAGCTGATTACTTTTAAATTGATCCTGAGTAACCCAAGTACCTGTTTCTGGATTAAATATTTCCCCTTTTTCCAAATGCTTCATGCTACTGATTATTTGAAAAGCAAAAAGTAGAGATAACAGAAATATAATTACCAAAACAACTATAATCGCGATCCCCCAAGCTCGCTTGTACCAAGGCTTAAAATAGCTTTTTGCAACTGCATCAGCCATCCTTGAATTTATTTTTTGTTTTACACTCATATGTTTATGTTTTTAATTTTTGTTCTATATAATTTCCTAAAATAAATAAGCTATTTTCATCATTTTGCTTGGCTAAAAGTTGTAAACCAATTGGTAATCCCTTGTTGTCACTTCCAATTGGTAATGATAAACCACAGATTCCAGCAATATTTGCACCAACCGTAAATACATCAGCCAAATACATCTCAAGTGGATCTGTAGTCTTTTCTCCAAGCTCAAAGGCAGTAGTTGGTGTAGCGGGGGTCAATAATACATCCACATCTTTAAAAACTTTATCAAAATCATTTTTTACCAAAGTTCTTACTTTCTGAGCCTGTTTATAATAAGCATCATAATACCCAGATGATAAAACAAATGTCCCCAAGATAATACGACGTTTTGATTCATCGCCAAAACCTTGGCTACGCACCGCCTTGTACCACTCTTCTAAGGTCAAATTTTTATCAGCGCACATTCCATACAATATACCATCATAACGAGCTAGGTTGGAACTAACCTCTGCAGGCATTATCAGATAATATGCAGATAAAGCATAATCTGTATAAGGTAGGCTAACTGGTTTTATATCAAAACCCTGATCTTTTAAATCCTTTATTTGTACTTCAATGGCTTTTTTTATCTCGCCATCCAAATGTTCACTAAAATATTCTTTTGGAATACCAATACGCAATTTTTTGGGGTCAGAATCAATAGCTTTGACATAATCCATTGGCTCTTGAATAGAGCTAGTAGCGTCATTTTTGTCAAAACCAGCCATGGCAGCCAATAAATAGGCAGTATCTTTGACAGAACTTGTCATTGGGCCTATCTGATCAAGTGATGAGGCCATAGCCATAGAGCCATAACGAGACACTCTACCATAAGATGGTTTCAATCCTACTATCCCACAAAAAGCAGCTGGTTGACGAATAGAGCCTCCTGTATCTGTACCCAGGGCAACTGGAGCCAAGTTTACAGCAATCGCTGCTGCCGAGCCTCCTGATGAGCCACCGGGGACTCTTTTTTTGTCATGTGGGTTAAGTACTGGACCAAAAGCAGAGTTTTCATTGGAAGTTCCCATGGCAAATTCATCACAGTTTGTTTTACCCAAAACAACCATACCCGCTTCTTTGAGCCTACTTACTGCCGTAGCTGTATAAGTAGCTATATAATTTTCCAAAATTTTAGAGCCTCCTGTAGCCTTGAGGCCTTCGACTAATATAATATCTTTGACGGCTAGTGGAATACCCGTAAGTGGACCACCTTGCCCGCTCTTTAATATTTTGTCAGCTTTTTTTGCTTCCTCCAAGGCCTGGTCATTTATAGAAATAAAAGAATTAGTATCATCTTTTTGGATTTTATCAAGATAAGCTTTGGTAAGTTCTAGGCTGCTAAACTCTCCCTTTTTGAAAGCCTCCTGAATGCGGTCAATATTTAATTTTTCTAAATTATTTTTCATCTTTTATTTTTTAAAGACATTTGGAGCTACTACATAATCCTTGTCTGTCTGACAGGCTTGTTTGATAGCCCCTGGACTTGAAGGTTCTACTTCATCAGGACGTGGCCCAACGTCATTATCCTCTACCCCTGTAAGGCTTTCTTTGATTTTATCAAGGTCCAACTTATTGATATTTTCTACATAACCCAAAATATCCTTTAGCTGTCGGCTATATGTATCCAATTCCTTGTCAGTTAGCTCGAGTTTAGCTAAATCTGCTAAATTCTTTACCTGTTTTTTATCTAATTTCATTCTTCTAATTTTAACTAAAATACTGATTTTAATCAAATAAAAATTATTTTTTTATAAGATTCAAAAATTCTTTTTCGTGCAAAATTTTTATACTCTTTATACCTTGGGCTTTTTTAAATTTTGACCCCGGAGAATCTCCTAGCACCAAAAAATCCAAATTTGAG
>Ga0257125_1003054_pt1 | contig 12525 bp, 10 predicted proteins | sample SI106_200metaG_FD_190183 | JGI IMG/M metagenome (GOLD analysis project Ga0257125, IMG submission 190183) | Marine microbial communities from Saanich Inlet, British Columbia, Canada - SI106_200 | ecosystem: Environmental > Aquatic > Marine > Inlet | place: Canada: British Columbia | collected...
GCAATCAGATTGTTGATCGCATTCACTCCTTTGAAAATGATTATTGCTTCCGTTGTGTAGATTCAGATTGAGTTAAATAAGGCTGTTGAGAAGGTCAATTCAAGATTCAAGGTTTGACTCGCACCCTTTGAGTTAAATAAGGCTGTTGAGAAGGTCAATTCAAGATTCAAGGTTTGACTCGCACCCTTTGATCGCATTCACTCCTTTGAAAATGATTATTGCTTCCGTTGTGTAGATTCAGATTGAGTTAAATAAGGCTGTTGAGAAGATCAATTCAAGATTCAAGGTTTGACTCGCACCCTCGTCACTGATTTTTGTCGTCAGCCTTCAGACAGCTTAGAAAGCTGATTGCTGACGGCTGATAGCACTGTCCATTATCCAGGAAACATTTATTATATCAAGATAATAAGACTAAACAGCGGAACTCTGTCACGAGGTCTGTGATACAAAAAATGGGTGTTTTTTTCATTTTAAGACGAAACGTTCCGATTGAATCTTTTGGTTTGTTGATCCCATTCGACAATCGCTTCCAAAATTGGAATTAGGGTGCGTCCAAAAGGTGTGATTGAATACTCCACCTTCATTGGGAGCACATTATATTGTTTTCTTCGAATCAGTCCTTTTCCAACCAGATCTTTTAATTCCCTACTCAGTACTCTGGGTGTCACGGCCTCATCGTTAAAAGCTCGACAGACAGCCCGTTGAAGCTCTCCGAAGCGATATTTTTCCTTTTTTAATTGCCAAATGATTCTGAGTTTATATTTGCCGCGAATCAGTTCGCTGAACTCTACGACCGGGCAATCATAACTTTTTTCCATAAAAATTCATCCAAAAAAAACTTCATAGTGACAATTTTGTCAGTATTGTTTTTATCGTACTACAATTATATGATTGCATCAAGTCATCAACGTTCAATGAACAAATTATAATCATCACGTGAGGTAAATCATGAAACACTTAAAAAATCAAACCATTGTGATCACCGGAGCAACCAGCGGGTTGGGATTGGCGTTGGCAACCGAAGCGGTGAAAAACGGAGCCGATTTAATCCTGATATCTCGATCGGAAACCGCACTGGAAGGAGTTTTGACACAACTGTCAAAATTAAAAAGAGAGAATGCGACCATTCAGTATGTGGCTGCTGATCTAGCCCAACCGGAGCGAATTGATACGGCGATACGGTTTTTGGAAAACCTCGGTCGGCCGATCGACGTGTTTATCAACAATGCCGGTTCCGGATTATCAGGAGAGTTTGTCAATAATGATTGGAGCCACGTTGAAAATATGTGCCGACTGAATATGATGGCCGTAGCTCGTCTCAGTCACTGGGCCGGAAAAACCATGAAAGAAAGAAGACGGGGCCGAATCATCAATATTTCCGCTTTGGCCGCTCTCCAAGCCCAACCGTACTTCGGTATTTACGGAGCCACCAGAAGCTTCATCACCAACTTAAGTATGGCAATGCACCAAGAGCTGAAAAAATATCGCGTGCATGTCTCCTGCGTCCACCCGGGTTCAATTAAGAGTAACTTCGAAACGTCCGCCAGAATAAATAATACGCTGGCCATCCGGTTATTGGGACATATGCCGGCGGAAAAGGTCGCAAAAAAAATCCTGACGAAATTACACAAAAATCAAGCGTTTTCCGTTGTCGGCCTGCCTTACAAAATGATCTACTGGTCGTCGCTGATTACTCCTAAATCGCTGGGGCTCAAACTGATGGCGGTTTTATTCAAGCAATAATGGAGATAGTGAACATTTCACCGAAATTAGCTGAAAGTTTGAGGGACGTAGTTGCGAAATTGCGATTTATCAATTGAAAATCGCTTAGATACTTTCAACGATGTGCTTTAAAATGCTTATTGAGCCGAGATTATTTTAAGACCGCTTGACAGCGAGTAAAATAATCCGTCCCGCAAACCAGAAAAAATCCTTAGACGTTTAAGTTTCCAGCCCTAACCCTTGCCCTATTTAGGCCACTTTATAAGTATCCCCATATAATTCCTAGTAAATTAAATGACATTAGAAATTTGACTAATGAAGGGGTGGGAGTCAAACCTGGAATTTAGAATTGATAGTTTTGCAGTCAAAAAAAGAAAGGAAGTATACTGATTTAAGCAATCGACAAATTAGAGAAAAAGTTGATTTAACTAGTTCCGCAACCAGTACACAATCGCTAATTTACAAAAAAAATTTAAAATAGTAATAGTCAACTAGCCCGCTCATAGATTATCTCGGTAGTTGAGTAACCTAGATGCAAAAGCGGGTTGCTACAAAGTTTTTTACCCTGTAAAAGTCTTTTTTACCTGACATCAATGAATTTGGAAGTACTCTATATGCTAAAGGATGAATAGCCTTTCCTTAGGGGTGTATTGAACTTTACTTGATGATAAATACGTCTGTATTTGAAAATTCTTGATTCTGGATTCAAGTTGGTAAATCTACTCGTCTGGTCTAAATATTATTTTAAAATTAAATCCTTTGTTGTCATTTGCTTAACTCCGATTTCTTAGCAATTTCCCATCGGTTCTTGTTAAGCAGCTTCCCTCCCAGACGTGTCCGGTATTTAATCCTACAATTCTTTTTTTGCTGGATCATATCCAACTATCAGAAATAGTAATCGATCATGTTTTCTGACGGCCTTTATTTGTGAATCTTGTGCGAGATATGGCAAGAATTATTCTCATTGAACAATTATTTTACTGGAATAGTAAAACTGAGATGTTACCTTAGTTTAGAGAAAATATGATTGACGGTCGCATAATAGCCGGAAATGAGTATTGCTTGAATATCTGTAGTTTGTTAGTTTCAATAAAAAGTAGTGTTTTTATAAATCTGATAATAAAGTTTTCATTTATGGAATCCCAAAGTACTCTTAAGCGTCTAAAAGAATATTTCCACAATAATGATCATATTATTTTGGCAATTCTGTTTGGAAGTCGGGCAAAAAAATCAAATAAAAATTCAAGTGACTGGGATTTTGCTATCCAATTAGAATCAAGTATAAGTGGGATTGATGCTTTGGGTATGAAAGAAGTTGTAAGAAATGATTTGAGCCGGCTTTTAAATTGGGAATCCGAGAATCTTGATTTGGTTGATATAGCCAATGTTGGTTTATCCCTGGCATCAACAATTGTTGAAGAAGGCATTGTTTTAAAAGGTGATGGATCATTGGAATTGAGTCGATTTTATACTCGAATATGGGCTTTAGAAGAAGATTTTTTCTGGGGATTGAAATATGAAAATAGAACTTTATCAAGCTGAAACGACAAGGATATGTCTTTCTCATTTAAAAATTTTGGAGGAAGCAAGAAATCGACTTATCGCTGATGATACATTTACAGAGCTGGAACAAAAAGGATTGATTCATACTATTCAAGTATTGATAGAAAATGCGATAGGTAAAGGAAAACACATTCTTAAGTTTTTAGATCAAGAGGTTCCTGTTTCAGGTTACAATGTTTTTGAATTGTTGTACAACCTAGGTAAAATAGAGATAAGTCACCTTAAGCGGTGGGAAAAAATTATCGGACTTCGTAATACTATTGTTCATGAGTACATGAAAGTAAATATGGATTATATTTTAAAAATAATTGAAGACCGTCAATATAATTTGATAACTGAGTTCTTAAAAAAGCCATTTAAAAAATTCAGTTAAAGTTCTAAACAATCTCCCTTATTGAAGTCAATAAATAGCCCCTCTTTTTGAGATACAGATAAATATTAATCATTAAGTCTCTTTCGTGTCACCGGATTTCAAAAAAACATTATATCCCGGGACAAGCATGGCACCTAACACACCGATGCTATCAGCGGAAATTTTTACTGCTCGTACAGGATGATTTGTCCCTGTTAAGCCAAAATGAGACCACCGAAAGTTCCTAATAAAATGTATCAACAGCAGTTCAAATACAAAGAAGTAAAATCAAATGAAGACCAAAAAAGGAAAACGGTATTAATGATAAGCAAAAATGAGTGTTTTCCTTTACATTTCAGGTGAAAACCGTTGTTTCGGACGCACTAGTTCTGATAAAATTTTGATTCTCAGCCCTTAATTTATTGGGCTCAAGCAGCTTTCTTTATTCTATAACCAGTTATTTTCGTTTCCTTAAACCTTTTGATTTCCAAGTCAGCTGGAATACTTTTCGCGGTTTTTGGTACAAAGGGAACTGATTTATTCTGGAAGGTTTGGCCTGAAGTAGCGCTACCCAAAAACTCATGTGGACGCCAGTTATTGTACCACTCAGCAAAACTTGAACAAAGATGGGTAAGATATTGGAATCCTCGAATGACAGGATATTTTGTGGCAAGTTATAAATGACATTATAGAAAAAATTGAGGCATTGGTAATGGTGAGTAGAAAAATCGAAATATTATTGCCTGTCTTCAGGAAAAAATAAAAAAATGGTAAAATATTGGTAAAAACTTAGGATTCTTAATTCCAGGTTTGAACCTAAGAGCTGGTCTAAATACTCTTTAGAATATAATATTAAATCCTGTGTTGCAAATATCATCAAAGAAGCGGTATATATCTTATTCGTAAATTGTAGCGACCGACATTCTAATATGCCCACAAAATTTTGGTATTCGTAACAAAAAAACCGACATGTCCCCTGAACTGGCATTTTAAATAAAATAACATCATACCAATAATAATGACGTTTACTACACAACAAGGTCACATGATTACCGAATGGTTTTTTACTCGTCGGGAGTATTTATGTTAAAAAAAATTATACTCATCTTGATTATATATAGTGTCTTTGCGCAGTTTTTACTGGCGCGGGAGTTAACAGTTTCTTATCTGGAAAGACCACCCTATTATTTTACCCATCAGAAACAGCCCTTAGGGTTTTTGCTGGAACTTACCCGCCAAATTTTTGAGGATGCGAATATTGTTGCTTCATTCCATAGTTTACCTCCCAACAGAATCATTGATGAAATAAAAAAAAAACATAATCAGCATTGTTCTATTGGATGGTTGAAAATATTAGAAAGAGAACAGTTCGCGAAGTTCAGTTTACCGATTTATCAAAACAAACCTATTGTTGTTTTGATCAACAACGAAGAAAAAAAGTATTTCTCTACCTTTGAAACCTTAAAAAATCTTTTTTCAGATAAATCCAAAACACTTCTAAGGTTGAGTGGTTTTTCATATGGTGCCTATATTGACAACTTAATAAAATCAACAGCGCCCTCCATTCAAAGCATTTCGGGAAAACAAGCTCAACTAGCCATGTTGATTAAACATCGAAAAGGGAATTATATGCTGATTGCGCCAGAGGAAGTTGAGATGTTAGTGCTTTCGGCAAAATTTAAAAAGCAGGATTTTGAATTGTTACCATTGAAAGATATTCCTACCATAAACAAAAGATACCTCATGTTCAACAAAGCTGTCAGTGATCAATTGATTGAAAAGGTGAATCGATCGATCATAAAACTGGTCGACAACAGTATTTTCTAATTATGGCAAATTAAAGGGGAGTCGCTGATTGAAAAACATCGCCATTAAACTATCACTTTTACTAGTGTCAACAACCATCCTGGTGTTAATCATCCTGGGGATTTTTGGTTACTATTTCGGTCAGCGATCCATTAACACCGAGTTGGGTTTTAAATTTGAAACAACCCTGAATCGTTTAAAATCAAACCTGAAACAGTCGATTTGGGAATATAATATCGACGCCATCCGGGACGTTGTATCCAGTGAATTCCCAGATCCCACCCTGGGTGCTATTCTTATCTGGAAAGAGAATAAAACCAGTCTGTTATTCGGTCTGGGCCGAATAGATGGGAAACTGACCGAACTTGATACGGTACCCGATAATATTAATTTTATTGTCAGAAGTACCCCTATCCACTACCTTAGTGAAACCAACGATTATGCCGCTCAGATTGCTAGTTTGTCCATATACCTTGATCGCTCTATTCCTGAAAAAGAGCTGCTGAAAAATTTAACGGAAGAGTTACTGAAATTCACCCTTGTGATTGTGTTTCTACTGTTTTTATTATTTATAATTGTATATCGATTGATTGTTGTTCCATTGGAACTTATCCGAAAAGATATGTTTTACATTGAAAAACGTGCCTTGGATATTAATCAGGAAAATTTTGAGTCGACTTCAGCAATTCCCATCCAGGATCAATTAAAAACTACTTTTTCAGAAATCAAACAAATAGCAGCCATTTATCAAAAGATGCTGAATTCAATCTCTCAGAGGCAGAACGCGCTAATGGAAAGTGAAAACAGGTATCGGTCTCTATTTGAATCTGCTAGCACCGCGATTTTCCTGATGGATAATGATCAGTTTATAGATTGTAATCCCAGAACCCTGGAACTATTTGGTTGCACCCGAGAACAAATTATCAATGAAACACCCAACACCTTTTCCCCGGAATTGCAAACAGATGGTAGCGTCTCGGATCATGAGACCCAAAATTATATTAAACAAGCTTTAAACGGTACTCCCCAAATGTTTGAATGGGAATATCAACGACTTGATCAATCAAGATTTGACGCGGAAGTGAGCCTGAACAGAACTTATTTGCAGAACAAATATTACATTTTTTCATTCGTTAAAGATATTACTCATCGTAAAAAAGCAGAAGCCGAACTCGGGCTGACATATAAAAAGCTTGAAAAATCCTATGCAGAGCTTAGGGAAAAACAGGAACAATTGGTTCAATCTGAAAAAATGGCTGCTCTGGGCATTTTATCGTCCGGGATTGCTCATGAGATTACTCAACCTTTGATGGGAATATCAATGAGTGTAGAGCAAATTCTATTTAAAGTGATAGAAAAAAGGCTCTCTCCTGACGTTGTCAAAAAAAAATGCAATGAGATGCTGGACTATATTGCCCGCATCAAAAGTACCATCGAGCATGTCAGGGTGTTTTCCAGAGAACAAAAAATAGAACAATTTAATATATTCAATATCAATGAATGCGTTGAAGACTCACTTCTTCTGGTACAAACCCAATATAAAAATCATGGGATTGAACTTTTTCTGGATTTAGACAGGAATACTCCAAGCATTCTTGGCAACAGTTATAAAGTCGAGCAGATCATTTTAAATCTGTTATCCAACTCACGTGATGCCATTGAAGAAAAAGAACGTACTCAAAAAATTAATTTCCAAAAACAGATCACAATCTCCACTGGTGTCGCTAATAACAAAGTATATGTCGCTGTGAGGGATAATGGTATTGGTGTTGATCCAAATATAAAAAAGCATATTTTTGAACCATTTTTTACTACTAAAGAGGCCAACCAGGGTACCGGATTAGGGCTGTCTGTCGCGTTCGGTATCGTGGAAGAGATGAAAGGAGAGATTGAAGTGGAAAACCAAGAGGACGCGAATACCGTTTTTAGACTTTTATTCCCCATTGCCTGAATTTCTGACGATTCAATCAGCGCCTGGTTGTAAAAAACTTCAGAATATTACTGGTGGAAAGTGTAAACGCTTTGATGATTTTTAGCTTACCTGCTAGTATGAGATTTTTTTTATTAGTTTTGATCTGCGGTTAATAATTCAGCAAAACAGAAATGGATCAATTAAATATCCTAATTCTGGATGATGAGGAAATCATACAGAAAGGGCTCACCGAATATTTAAAAGAGCAGGGATTTAATGTATTTAATGCTTACAGGCCTTCTCAGGCTTTTGAAATTATTCAAAATAGTACCATGGATATCATTCTTCTGGATGTAAATCTGCCGGAGATGAATGGTATTGAAGTATTGAAAAAGATTAAAAAGAGCTGTAAGGATATCGAAATTATCATGATCACGGGGCATGCTGATCTTGAAATAATTATGCAAAGTATGAAATTCGGTGCTTTTGATTATTTTTATAAACCAATTAGTTTAATTGAAATAAAAAGCTCGATCGAACGTACCTCAAAGTATGTTTCCTTACATAACGAACTTAATCAGCTAAAAGATTTTTACACCCTACTGAACGATGAGTATTTTAAAAAGGTTGGCGGAGAAATTATAGGCAAAAGTAAAGTTATTAAAGAGGTACTAACCCTTACACTTAAAGCTGCCGAGGCCAATGAAACATCAGTGCTGATTACAGGGCCCAGTGGCTGTGGTAAAGAACTTATCGCTCGTACTATTCATTATTTCAGTGATCGTAAAGACGCTTATTTCAATCCGGTTAATTGCACAGCCATTCCGGAATCGTTAATTGAGGGGGAGTTTTTCGGGCATGTTAAAGGGGCTTTTACAGGGGCGATAGAGGATAAAAAAGGATGCTTTGAAATCGCGAATAAAGGTACGTTGTTTATCGATGAAATAGGAGATATGCCTCTGGCTGCCCAGGGCAAGTTGTTAAGAGTTCTGCAGGACCAGAAAATAAAAAAAATTGGCGCAAACCAGGAAGTGAGTATAGATACCCGGATTATTACAGCCACCAATAAAAATCTAAAACAAATGGTGGAGGAAAATAAATTTAGGCTGGACCTGTTTTACCGTTTAAATACATTGGAAATCAATCTCCCTTCCCTTGAAGAAAGAAAGGAGGATATTCCCTTATTGTTTGAACACTACATCAGTAAGTTCAGTACGGATATGAATAAAAAAATAGATACCATTGGTGATGATGTATTTGAAATGCTCTCAAACTACCATTTTCCTGGAAATATCAGAGAGTTAAAAAACCTGGCCGAAAGAGCGTTAATACTATGCGAAGGCAATACTATCAAACTGCAACATTTCCCAGTGGATATCTTCCATTATCCCGAATCCGATACCGTTGAAGCAGATCAAAATGATCTTTCCTTTATCGAGAGGAATAAAATTGGAGAAGTACTGAAGGAAACAAATCATAACATCTCCCAATCAGCTAAAAAACTTGGTTTATCCCGCCCTGCTCTCTATCGCAAAATTAAGAAATATAACATTCACTAATCAAATTCAGATTATATTTGGCTTGAACTGTCCGAGTGTCCATTCCGAGTATCCGATTTCGGACAGTTACTTTGAAAAAGTGATTCTATAAATTTAATACTGTCCAATAATCTGATTTTAGAAATGTTTTATAAAAAAAATTACCGAACGTTAGGTTATTGATATTTACTTCGTAATTTTATTTATTAAAAGTGTAAAAACACTTGTCTTTTTTATTGAAAATTATTGGCTTATAAACTGCAGTTGATCATGAATCCTTTAACAACAAGACAATGATTTTGAATATTTCTAAGACAAATTGCCTCAATTTCGGATCTATAAATTATCCATATTTTATACTTATTGACATTTGATTCCAGGAAAGGAATTTCCTGATTGATCAATACTAAACAACTTTTATTAACCTTTTATCAATGAAAACAACGGATGAAAAGTGCTTTTAAAATCTTTGATTCATTTTGTTCAATGGTTAACAGATATGTGGAAAAAATCTGTATCATTCTTGTAGCCTTAATGATTATAGATGTTTGGTGGGGCGTTGTCTCCCGCTATGTTTTAGGTTGGAATGTAACCTGGACTGAAGAATTGGCTAGATACATCATGATTTGGGCTGCCCTGATGGCCATTTCAATTGGAGTTTACCACCGGGAGCATATTGGTTTGGAATTGCTTTTCATGAAGTTATCAACACCTGTTAAAAAAATGGTATTACCGGTGTTAAACCTTATCAGTACCATTTTCTTTTTATTGTTGTTCTATTACGGAATAACCATGACTATTGATGGGCTGACACAATATGCCATGATATTTGATATGACTATGGTGGTGCCTTATGCCTCGGTGCCTGTTTCCTGTTTTTTAGCGATGGTCCAGATGATAAGAATCACCATGCTGGATTTTAAAAACTCTTAATTTAGGGAAAAAATGTTAATTGTTTTATTTTGTTTTTTTGGATTAATGATACTCGGATTACCTATTGGTATCGTTCTGGGGGTGGCCGGAATGATCGGAATTGTATCGTTGACAGGCCCCGATTTTTTAATGATGGCACCTCAAAGGTTTTTCGCTGGATTAAATCTGTTCACCTTTATGGCCATGCCTTTCTTTATATTGGCGGGTGAAATTATGAATGGATCAGGTATAACCGAAAAGATTGCCAGATTTGCTGATGCGTTGGTAGGTTATATGCGCGGAGGGTTAGCGCACTCCAATATGATCGCCTCTGTTTTATTCGCTGGAATGACAGGCGCGGCCGTGGCAGATTCGGCTGCGTTTGGCAATACACTGGTGCCAGCTATGGTTAAAAAAGGTTATTCACGCCCATTTTCCTGTGCCGTTACTGCTGCCGGTTCGATTATTGGTCCAACCATCCCCCCATCCAATTTGATGATTATTTATGGATCCCTGATGGGGGTTTCGGTGGCTGGCTTATTTGCAGCAGGCGTACTACCCGGATTGTTGATTTGTTTGATGTGTATGGCTGTTATTGCCGCTTTAGGTCGTAAACTGGGACTACCCAAAAGTGAAGACGGCTTCAGTTTGAGGCTCATTTTTAAAGAATTTAAATCCAGTATTCTGGCGATAATTATGCCGGTTATTATACTGGGAGGCATTTTAACAGGTGTGGTCACTCCCACTGAAGCAGCGGCAATTGCAGTGGCGTATGCCTTATTTGTGGGTGTGGTCATCTATCGAGCAATCACTTGGGAGGCACTAGGCAACATGCTCTTGAGGACTGCCAAAATCACAGGTGTGGTATTTTTGATCATCGCCTCGGCATCCATTCTGGGTTGGTGGATGACCTATATGCGCATCCCTCAAAAGATTACGGAATTCTTTCTTTCAATATCAAGCAATCCCAATGTAATTATTGCTTTAATTTTATTGCTATTGCTGATGATCGGAATGTTCATGGACATCAACGCCGCCCTGATCATTTTAGCACCTGTATTAGCACCCTTAACGGTGTCCATCGGTATGCATCCTGTTCATGCCGGAATCATGATTATTCTAGCTTTAAACATTTCTTTGATGACGCCGCCTGTGGGTGCCTGTCTATTCGTATTGTCTTCTGTTACAGGCGAGCGAATAGAGAAGATAGCGGGAGCGCTTTGGCCATTTCTCTTTGTGGAGGTAGTGGTTTTAGTGATAATCGCTTTTTGGTCAGATTTGACCCTTTTTATTCCTAAACTTTTTGGATTATAACCTAATTTTAGAGAGTAGTTTTATGAAACGAATGAGATTTTTTTTAAACATTGCAACCTTAACGTTATGTTTTTTATTGGTAGGATCTTTCACAGCGTTTGCAGGAAAAACCTTGAAATTATCACACCTGAACAAGAATGATCCCTTTGACAACTCAACCGGTGCTATGGCAACAGTTTTTAAGAACCTGGTTGAAGCTGGTACCAACGGTTCTATCGAAGTTGAAATTTTTCCAGCCGGTCAACTGGGCAAAGACGCTGAAGTGATTCAACAGGTTAAAATGGGGATGATTCAATCTTCAATATCTTCAGTTGGCGGTACAGCTTCTGTCTACCCAATGATCGGTATTCTGGATATGCCATTTGCTTTTCCAAACATCAGCACCACCTATGAAGTTTTTGATGGTGAATTCGGGAAAAAACTGGCAGGTGACATCCAAAAGACAACTGGTTTAAAAGTTTTGGGTTTCGGTGATTCCGGCGGATTCTTTGCGTTCACCAACTCTAAACGCTTGGTAAAAACACCAAAAGATATGAAAGGTATCAAGATTAGAACCATGGGATTGGAAACTCACAAAACTGTTGTCAGTGCTGTTGGTGGACAACCCATTGCTGTTGCCTGGTCAGAAGTATACTCAGCGCTTCAAACCGGTGTTGCTGATGGTCAAATGAATCCGATTCCAATTATTAAGTTTGCCAATTTTGATGAAGTTCAAAAATACTTGACCCTGAGCAATCATCTGTTCGCCACATATCCTTGGTTAATCAACCAAAAATTTTATAATAGCTTAACCAAAGAAGAACAATACGTTATCGACTATGCTGCTCGCTCTGCTATTGTTGCGGGTCGTGGAATCAGTCGAATCATTGAAGCCTCAGAACGTGGATTACCAGCCTTAGCTAAAAAAATGGAAATCTACTCACCAACCAAATCTGAATTGAAGCAATTTAGAGATCTGGCACAACCTGCTGTCAAAAAATATCTGGATAAAAGATTCGGAAGCAAAGGCAAAGAAATGCTAAACGCTTTCTTAAGCGCTATTAAAGCTGCTGAAAAATAATCTGCCCGCTTTTTACCCTTCCCTGATCCCAGGGAAGGGTTCTGTTCTCTTGTATTGAGGGACGTAGTTGCGAAATTGCGATTTGTCAATTGAAAATCGCTTAGATACTTTCAACGATGTGCTTTAAAATGCTTATTGTGCCGAGATTATTTTAAGACCGCTTGACATCGAGTAAAATAATCCGTTTTGCAAACCAGAAAAAATCCTTAGACGTTTAAGTTTCCAGCCCTAACCCTTGCCCTATTTAGGCCACTTTATGAGTATCCCCATATAATTCCTAGTAAATTAAATGACATTAGAAATTTGACTAATGAAGGGGTGGGAGTCAAACCTGGAATTGAGAATT
>Ga0257125_1003057_pt1 | contig 12514 bp, 12 predicted proteins | sample SI106_200metaG_FD_190183 | JGI IMG/M metagenome (GOLD analysis project Ga0257125, IMG submission 190183) | Marine microbial communities from Saanich Inlet, British Columbia, Canada - SI106_200 | ecosystem: Environmental > Aquatic > Marine > Inlet | place: Canada: British Columbia | collected...
TATAAGAAGTATAATTAATATCTTCATAATTTTTAGTATCAATTTCTTTATCTAAAATAATAGTAATATTATTATTATTTTTTGTAATAGTTAAATCATCATACTTACAATCAAGATTTCTCAAAATATCAATAAATTTTCTTTTAAAATCTCTTGTATCAAATAAACCATTTTTTCCTTCCATATCATCTAATAATTTATTATATAATGAATATTGATTAAAACTTGTATTTGGGTTAGAATAAAAATACTTCATAATTTTACTTTCAATATCATCATAAGACATCTTTGAGAGATTTGACATTTTAAGCTAAGACTTTTAGTATATATCACTTTATTAAGACTTGATTAAATATTTTTTTCAATTTTTTTTATTATAGATACTAAAAAAAATTGAAAATTAGATTGTTTTATATATTAATAAAGGTAATAATATTGTGAAAATGTATCGTTTTGGTTCTTCTACTTCTACAACTACTGAAACTAATAATTCTTCTACTTTTACAACTACGGAAACTATTAATTCCTCTGTTTTAGAGGCTATTGGTAATAATAATATTAAAAGAGTAAAAGAGTTAGTTGATATAAATAATGTTAATAATATTTTAAATGAAAGATTAAATTGGACTGCTTTAGATTATGCTTTATCTAAAAAAAATCCTGATAGAGAGATACTTGAATATTTAATTAGCATTACAAATGAAAAAATTAATCATTTAAATATTACTAATCATAGTCTTTTAACCAAAATTAAAAATGATAAAAAAGATAAAAAAGATAATGATAAATTAAAACATGAAAAAATTATAAATGATATTTTAGTTAAAGAAAATAGTGATTTAAAAGAAAATAATAAGAAATTAAAGAGAAAATTAGATGAAAGTGATGAAGCATTTGATAATTTAAAACATGAAAAAATTAGAAATGATATTTTAGTTAAAGAAAATAGTGATTTAAAAGAAAATAATAAGAAATTAAAGAGAAAATTAGATGAAAGTGATAAAGCATTTGATAATTTACTTAAAAAATCTAAAAAGTAATAAATTATTTTTATACTATTAAATATTTTTTTATTTTACTATATTATGTCATCTTATAGTGGAACTTTTCAATACACACAACCAACAACTGATTATAATGCTTCAGATAGTCCATTTGTAAATACAGATGGAAGTTTTACAACTTTAACAAAAACAACAAGTGTTAGTGGTTCAAATACAATAGTATCATGGGCTTATGTTTTTGATGATAGTGGAAATTCATCAGTAGATGGTTTATATTTAAATGGAACAATCACAACTCCAGGGAATATGACTATAGATGATTTTGATAATATTCCTATGTCAAGACAAGGAAGTCAGTTTAAAAATTATACAGGTTCATTTCCTTCAACAAGTACTAATATCCCTACATTATTAGCAAATACTTCTTGTTTTGAAATGTTTTATGGAGCAAGTAATTTTAATCAAAATATTGGTGATTGGGATACATCAACAGTTACTAATATGAGTTATATGTTTTATGATGCTTATACATTTAATCAAAATATAAGTTCAAAAATAGCAAATAATGGAAGTGATTATTTAGCTTGGAATACTTCAAATGTTACTGATATGTCTCATATGTTTGAATTTTCAAATTTTGATTCATCAAATGGAGATTTTAATAATGGTGAAGTAATAACAACTGGTGATGCTGGAAGTATTCCTTTATACTGGAACACAACAAATGTAACTACTATGGATTATTTATTTAAAGGACAAAGAAGATTTAATCAATATATTGGAACTAAATATGTAACAATTACAAATGGTTCAACAACATATAATTTTATTTCTTGGGATGTAAAAAATGTTACAATTTTTAGAAGAACATTCGCTTATGCTGAAAGTTTTAATAATGGTCAAAACTCAAGTGGCACAACCGCACCATTAAGATGGAATACTGAAAAAGGAACCACAATGGAATATATGTTTGGAATTTATAATGAGTTAGTTAATAATGGAATATATAATCAACCAATGATTAGTGAAAGTGTAACATTGGAAGATAGTATAACAACATATATTTCATGGGATACATCTAATGTTACAACTATGATTAATATGATTCAAGCTGTTTATAATTTTAATCAAGATATTGGAAGTTGGGATGTATCTAATGTAACAACCATGGAAGGTATGCTTTATGATGCTTATACATTTAATCAAAATATTGGAAGTTGGAATATAAGTAGTGTAAATAATATGAGTAATATGTTAGATAATACTAACTTAAGTATAGCTAATTATAGTGATACACTTATTGGATGGAATAATTTATCAAATACACCTTCTAATATTACATTAGGAGCTTCAACATTAACTTATAATGATGATGGAGAAGTAGCACATAATAATTTAACAAATAGTCAAGGAACAAATTGGACCATTAATGATAGTGGTTTAGCTTGTGTTCATGAATCAACAGACTTTTTATGTTATATAAATAATGAAGAAAGATATATTAATATTAAAGATATTAAACCAGAATTTTTGGTTAAAACATATAATGAAGGATATGTAAAAGTAAAACATATTTTTAAACAAAAATGTTTTAATAGTGAAAAAAATACAATGAAAAAATTTTTTGTTATGGATAAAAGTAAAAATGATTTATTAACAAAGGATTTAATTATCACTGGAGGACATAGTGTTTTACTTGATAATTTAACAGAAGAACAATATAATACAATGAAATCATCAAAAACAAAATATATAAAAATGCATGATAAATATAAATTATTAGCATTCTTTAATGAAGATTTTGTAGGTAAAACAGATAAAAGTGAAGAAACCGTTTATTTATTAGTATTAGAAGCTGATGATGATTTTAAAGTATATGGTGTTTATGTAAATGGTGGTATGATAATTGAAAGCTGTGGAATGGCCATATGTAAGCAATTTGGATTACTATAAATAAAAATTGAAATAATTATAATTTCATATACATATAATAATTAATAATGACATCTCAAAAGAAATCATCAGGAAAAACAAAAAAATCTCAGAGTAAAATTACTAAATTTTTTAAAAGAGAAATTGATGTTTCAAGTGATATTGAATTTGATTTTTCAAATGATGAAACTTCAGAAAATTCAAATCCTTGTTGTTTTTGTGGAATTGAAATGGGACTTGATAGATTAAGTCAATATTGTTCCAGACAATGTCTTTATGGAAACTAAAATTCTAAAATAATTACGCTGATATTATCATCACTTCCTTTTTTGTATGCTTTTAATGCTAATACTTTAGCCAAATTATTAGATTTTTTATATTTAAACATATATTTAACTATATCTTCATTTGTTAAACTTTCTACTATTCCATCACAATTTAATATTATATATTTAATATCATTTGTTAAAATTTTTCTAAATATATCTGGTTCATGTGATATATAATTTATTTCAGAATCACCAATTCCACAAGATACACTTAATCCATTTATTCTACTTATTCCATAACTATCCTTTATTATTTTACCTCCCATACTCTCTATTCTTTGTCTTTCTTTTGGATTGTCTGGAGAATGGTCTTCTGTTATTTGTAAAAATTTATTATTTTTATATATTATTCCACATCTTGAATCACCTAAATTAATAACTTCCATAATTAATTTTCCATCATATTTATATATTATACTTATTACACAAGTTGAACCACTTCTATACGATTCTTTATTTTCTAAACATTTTTTTTGTAATATTTCAAATACTTTTTTATGAAAAGCATCATTAAATGGATATTTATATTTTAAATTACCATATATTTCTGGAATATTATTAGATAAAAATTTTGATATACAATCTCCCTTTCCTTCAACTTCTTCTCCGTGTCCGTCATAACAACCTAAAATAATTATATTATTTTTACTTTTATCATTACCATTTATATTATTAAATATAGTATGGGCGTCTTGATTAGTTTTTCTTCTACCCTTTAAAGTCCAAAAATGTATTTTCATATAACTATTATATATAAAATATAATTTAAAAAAAATAGTAATTTATTCTGATTTTAATTCCATATTTGTTGTTAAAACTTCTCTTCTTAAAGTATTATTACAATTACAATATCCAATATCTAAATATAAATCATACATATATTCTATATAATATTTATCAAAAGTAATAGTTAAATTAATAGGATTATAAGGGTCAAATTTAATAAAATTATTTAATTCAATAACATCATTTAATTCATTAATATTTGTATTTTTTTCATATGAATTAATTTTAATATTAATACTATCATCAACATTATTAAATTTAGATAGTTTATTTCTTATCTTAATCTTATAAATTAAATCTCCATCTCTTGGAATTATAAATTTAAGACCATATAAATTATCTTTATTTTCAATATAAGATATTTCTAATTTTTTTGTATGATAACCACCAATTAAATAATCATTATAATCTTCTAATATCTTTTCATATTTAATTCCAGTTAATTCATCAATCATTTTTGGAGATACTAAAATAGACAATAATTCATTATTATTAAAAATATTATTAATAAAATATAAAATATATCTTTTATCTTCATTGATAAATATTTTTTCTTCTATATTATTTTTACAACTATTTACAATGGTTAATATATTATTATCTTTATTATTTTCTATTTTATTAAATAAAGTAAAATCATTTTTATACCATTTAGGATATTGTTTGATAGGAGAACTATAACCACACATTCCACTCATTGACCTCCAAACAAATATATTATCTTCATCTTTAAAATAATATTTATCATTATGATTATATTCATACATAATTTCATCTTTAACTAACTCTTCAATATTTTCAAAACAATATCCATCAATAATAATTTTATATAGAAAATTATAACAACTTAATGTTAATTTCATTAAATGAAATTTGAAAAATATTGGAGAAGCAAAATCAATATCATATTCAATAAAATCATTATTATCAATACAACATCTTAATTCATTATTATTTCTTTCATAAAAATTTTGTCCTCCAATTGTAATATTTATAAAATTATTTTGTATTAATTTATTAATTTCATCTGTTTTTGAATATGGTTGTATTTTTATTGTTTTAATATAATGAATATCATTTTTAATATTGTTTAAATCAAAAACATTTTTAATAATATATTCTTTAGAAACATTTATTTTTTTTTGTTCTTTAAAAACTGTATCAAAATTTTTAACAATCATAAATTGATTATATATATATATATACCTTTAAGTGTTTTTACAATAAAAAATATTTATTATAAAAATATTTTTAATATTATTGATAAATAAAGGTAAAATAATTTCAAATAATGATTTAATTGATAATTATAATTCTGTAATAGATACAGCAATAGAATTAATGAAACTTCCTTTATATAAAAATAAAATAAGTTTAAAACAAAAAATAAAAAAATTTTTTAATCATCCATTTTTTTTAAATAATAATTAATTGGTAATGAATTTTTCATTTTAATACAAATTATATCATCTTGTGATTTAAAATTTTCAGAATTTGAAATATAATTAACATCAAATGAAACCATAAAAGAATTTATTATTGGTTCTAATTCTTTCTTAGTTAAATTTTTTTCATTATTTTTTGATAAAGTATTAAATATTTCTTCAAAATTAGATTTTTTTAATTTTTTATTAAATAAACCTTCAAATATTATATCTAATAATTCATTACATTCATTTTTTGAAACTGTTTCATTATTTTTAGAAAAAATATTCATTATATCATTTGTAATTATTTGTAATTTTTCTCCCATTATAATTATAATATCTATATAATTATTTTTTATTTTAATTTCCTGTTAAATATCCATTGGAATTTGATATTATAATTGCGGTTCTTTTTTTATATGTAACAGTATCAATAAGTTCATTATTTACAGTGAGCATAACATATTTATTAGATAATTTACATATTTTGTTTAGTGTTTGAGTTTCATTTTGTGTTGAAATAAAATTTCCACCAAAAAATATTTCTCCATTTGTAACTAATATTGAATTAACAATACTATTAAAACCATTATCTATATTAAGCCATCCTGCTAATTGATCGTAAAACATAAAATTAAAAATTTCATCATTTAAATTAAAATCACCTCCCGCATATACAATATTATTATCAGTGTTAATATCAATAGAATAAATTGTTCCAGTGAAATTATTTGCATTTAATGATGCCCAATTTGTTCCATCCCATGTAGCTATGGGTCCTGTATTATTACCTCCAGCAGTGTTAAAATTTCCTCCTGCATAAATCACTCCATTTAAATCAATAGATAAAGCATAACAAGAACCATTTAATCCACTACCAAGAGGGCTCCAAGTATTAGAATTTAAATTATATGCTCCTATTCCATTATATCCAGTTGTTCCATCAGCTAATTCTGTAAAATCACCTCCAACATATAATATATTATTATTACTATCATATAATAAACTTCTTACATAATTATTTAATCCAGATGATAAACCAGACCATGTATCTGTGTTTATATCATATTTAGCTATATAATTCACTTCATCAACACCTAAATTTACTCCTGGAAATTGTCCTCCAACAAACAAAAAATTATTTGCAATTTCTAATGTATAAATTGTATCATTAGGTCCATTTGAAATTCCTGAAATAGTATTTGTAGTTTTATTCCATTGATTAATATTTTCATCAATATATCCGGTAAAATATAATATATCATTGTGGAATTTAACAGCCTTAACATCATTTATTTGTAAATTATATGGTAATATATTAATAAAAGAATTTCCATTCCATTTTACTAAACCTCTACTTTTATTTGAATTATCAAAACTTCCACTAATATAAATGTCCCCATCTGGATCACTAGCAAATGAACTTACTTGTTTATTAAGACCATTTTTTAAATTAAATAATAACTCTTGATTTGGACTAACATAATTTGTATCATTTATAACTGTTTTTATTAAATTTTCACTATTATTTAATTCTAAATATCCATCATTATCAATATCATTTATTACTGTTGATATTAATAAATTTTCAATAGATGGACCTCTTGGACCTGTAACTCCTTGAATACCTTGATCTCTCCTTGAATACCTTGAACGCCTTGAATACCTTGTTCTCCTTGTGGTCCAGTATCACCTATTAGTCCTTGAATACCTTGTGGTCCTTGAATGCCTTGTGGTCCAGTATCACCTTGTGGTCCAGTATTACCTTGTGGTCCTTGAATACCTTGAATACCTTGATCTCCTTGTGGTCCAGTATCACCTATTAGTCCTTGAATACCTTGTGGTCCAGTATCACCTTGTGGTCCAGTATCACCTATTAGTCCTTGAATACCTTGTGGTCCAGTATCACCTATTAGTCCTTGAATACCTTGTTCTCCAGTATCACCTTGTGGTCCAGTATCACCTATTAGTCCTTGAATACCTTGTTCTCCAGTATCACCTTGTGGTCCAGTATCACCTATTAGTCCTTGAATACCTTGTTCTCCAGTATCACCTTGTGGCCCAGTATCACCTTGTGGTCCAGTATCACCTATTAGTCCTTGAATACCCTGTGGTCCTTGAATACCTTGTTCTCCAGTATCACCTGTTGGTCCAGTATCACCTGTTGGTCCAGTATCACCTATTAGTCCTTGAATACCCTGTGGTCCTTGAATACCTTGTTCTCCAGTATCACCTGTTGGTCCAGTATCACCTTTTGGTCCTTTAATTTCACCAACATCAGTCCATCCACTAACATCTGGTGGATTATTTACTATAGAAACCCATAAATTTTGTCCTATAATATATCCAGCTCCTGCTAAAACATTAGTTGGTAATTCTCCTGTATTATTTACTGTTCCGTTAATAACAATTGTTCCTGGAGCAACATTACCAATAGTTGAACCTGATGGTAATTCAATTTTAGTTTCACTAGAACTAATACTTGCATCACCAATATAAATAGTATTTGCACTAACAAATAAATCTTTAAATCTTTTATCAGCAGAACCAATAGAATAAACATTATCTTGATCGGGTATTAAATCACTTTTAACTAGTTCTTCAAAAAATCCAGTAGGACCTTGAATACCTTGAGGACCAGTTGGTCCAGTAAGTCCTTGAATACCTTGAGGACCAGATGGTCCAGTAAGTCCTTGAATACCTTGAGGACCAGATGGTCCAGTAAGTCCTTGAATACCTTGAGGACCAGTTGGTCCAGTGGGTCCTTGAATACCTTGAGAGTCAGTTGGTCCAGTAGGTCCTTGAATACCTTGAGGACCAGTTGGTCCTGTTGGACCAACAGAAACATTATTTATCAAACTATTATAATCACAATCAGACATATATATATATATATAATTAAAAAAATATATTTTATTATATAATTATTTTTTATTTATATTTTGTGTTTTATAAATTTTTTTTAATATTTCTTTCATTTTATATTTTGGTATTAATTTAATATCTTTTTTTAAATTAAAATCTCTTTTTGACATTTCTAAGTTTTCACCATTAGTAATTCCATTAATATTAATATCTAATAAACCATTATTATCAATTTTAAACATTATTTTTATTAATATTGAACCCTTTTTTAATGGTGGTATTCCTGTAATATAATATGAATAAGCAATATTTTTCATTTCACAAATTTCAAATGTAATTGTTTTTTGACCATCATAAGATGTTGTAAATATATATTCTTTTTTAGTTGGTATTTTTGAATTTTTTGGTATAATATTTATTATATTATTATTAGAACTCATTAATCCAATATCCATAGGTGTTATATCAATCATACATAAATCTTCTTTATTTTGTAATATTTTATTCATTATACAAGAACCATTAGCTACAATTGATTTAAATAATACACTATCATTTAAAAAAGTATTATTTATATTAAATATTGATTGAGCTTTATTTCTCAAAAGAGGTAATAATGAACCACCTCCAACAAAGATAATATCTTTAATATTATTTTCTTTAATATTTATTTCTTTTAATGGTAATATTATTTTATCAGTTATTTCAGATAATAAATTATTTAAATATGAAATATTATATGATATTTCTAAAAATTCCTTTTCTATTATTTTTCCATTATGATTAATTGGAACATTTTCTAATACTATTTTATAATTATCTGTAAATGATAATTTTATTTTTATTTCTTCCGCATATTTAAGAATTCTTTTAGCCCATTTTTTATTATTAACATCAATATTATATCTTAAATAAATATCATTAACTATTAAATGGTCTATATCAACTGAACCTAAACAATTATCACCATAAACATCAATAATTTCTATTAATTTTTCTTCATAATAATATTTAACAGTTGTTATATCTAATGTTCCACATCCTAAATCAAATATAATAAATTTTGAATTTTCATCTAAATTTTCATAATATTTAGTTATATAATAAATTGAAGCAGAAGTTGGTTCATTATATATTTTTAATACATTAAAATTTGAATTTTTAAAAGCTGTTTTAAGTTGATTTTTTTGTAAATCATTAAAATAAGCAGGAGATGAAATATAAATTTTAATTATTTCATTAATATTTAATGATGTTTTAATTAAATTGTTTAATGCTTTTAAATAAAGTGTTGTTAATTCTATTATTGATATTTTTATATATTTATCTTCATTATTGGTAGGTATATAAAAATATATTAATGTATCATCAATATCATATTTGACATTATATTTTTTAATAAAATCAATATCATAATTAGGAGAATTTAAATACATTCCTAAAAATCTTTTGAATTGAAAAAAATAAGATTCTCCATTTTTAAACATATTATAATTTTCTTTTGCTGTATTTCCAATTATATAATGTTTATTAAATTCTAAATCGTCATATTGTAAATCTTCATTTATTTCATCATTTAAAAAATATATAGTTGAAGGAATTAAAATATCACCAGTAATTTCATCATTAATATATTCAATATTAGAAGAATTATTTAAATACGATATTACAGTATTTGATGTTCCAAAATCACAAGAAAAATTATAATTCATATATTTTAATATTAAAATATATTTAATTAAAAAATGTTTTATGTTATTTGTATCCATTCATTATCTTCAGTAGTGAATAATAAATCAACAATTGAAGCTTCTCCAACAAAAATAGTATTGGCACTAACAAATAAATCTTTAAATCTTTTATTAGCAGAACCAATAGAATAAACATTATCTTGGTCTGGTATTAAATCACTTTTAACTTGTCCTTCAAAAAATCCTGTAGGTCCATTATTTAAAAATCCACTATAATCACAATTAGATATATATATATATAAATAAAAAATGTGTATATTTATATTATAAATTTTTAATTTTATAATATAATGAATAATTCAATATGTTTAAATATGATAGTTAAAAATGAAAGTAAAATTATTAAAAGATTATTAAAAAATGTTTTACCAATTATTGATTCATATTGTATTTGTGATACTGGTTCAACAGATAATACTATTCAAATTATTAAAGAATTTTTTAATAAAAATAAAATAGATGGAAAAATTATAGAAGAACCTTTTAAAAATTTTTGTTATAATAGAAATCATTCATTGAAAGCTTGTTATGGTATGAGTGATTATATTTTATTATTAGATGCAGATATGATATTAAATATTAAAAATTTTGATAAGAATATTTTAATTGATAATGATGTAATTTATATTCTCCAAGGTTCAAATGATTTTTATTATAAAAACATAAGAATAATAAAAAATAATCAAGATTTTAAATATTATGGTGTTACTCACGAGTATCTTGATACAAATAATAATAAAAAAACATTATCATTAAGTAAAGAACAATTATTTATAAACGATATTGGTGATGGTGGTTCAAAACAAAATAAATTTAAAAGAGATATTGATTTATTATTAAAGGGTATTAAAGATGAACCTAATAATCATAGATATTATTTTTATTTAGCAAATAGTTATAGAGATTATGGTGATAATGAGAATGCTATAAAATATTATAGAAAAAGAATTAATTTTAAAGGTTGGAAAGAAGAAGTTTGGTATAGCTATTATGAAATAGGGAATTGTTATAAAAAAATGGATAAAATGAATAATGCAATGACTTATTGGTTAGATGCTTATAATTATTATCCAGAAAGATTAGAAGCTATGTATGAAATAATTATGTATCAAAGATATAAAAAAAATTATATTTTATGTAATTTATTTTATAATAGTATAAAAGAAAATTTAGAGAATAATATTAATCGTGATAATTACCTATTTCTTCATAATAATGTTTATACATATAAATTCATTTTATGAATATACAATATTTGCTTTTTATAATAAAGTTTTAAAAGTAGATAATGAAATAATAAAAGTATTAAATAATACACTTAATCATAATATTCGTAATAGTTTATTACAAAATATACAATTTTATGATTTAAAACTTAAACAAAAAAAAGTAATTGATTTATCAAATAATAAAGTAATTGATGTTAATGATGAAAAAATTAAATTTAATTCATCATCAAGTTGTTTAATTAATAATATTAATAAAGATGGATATATTATGAATATAAGATATGTGAATTATTATATAAATAAAGATGGTTCATATTCAAATTGTGATAAACATATTATATCATTAAATGAGTATGTTGAATTAGATAATAATTTTAATATCTTAAATCACAAAACATTTAAATTTAAAAATGAAAAACAATTATATAAAGGAATAGAAGATGTAAGAATTTATAATGATAATGATAAAATATTATTTAATGGTGTTAAAGCTAATAAAAAAAATGATAAATTAGATAAATTAACTTTTGAATATATGAAAACTACTTTTAATAATGAATTATATGAAAAAAATTGGATTTATACAAATTATGATAATGAATTATGTATTATATATAAATGGTTTCCATTAACTATTTGTAGTATTAAAGATAATGAAATTTCAATAAAAAAAGAAATTAAAATGCCTTGGATATTTAAAGACATTAGAGGCTCAAGTAATTCATATGAATATTTTAATAATGAAACAAATAAAACAGAATTATGGTTTATAGTTCATAATGTTTATTATGGTTCTCCAAGAAATTATTATCATTTATTAGTTGTATTTGATGATAATTTTAATCTTATTAAATATACATCACCTTTTAATTTTGAAAATGAAAAGATTGAATATTCATTAAGTATTATTGTTAATGATGATGAATTAATAATTAATTATAGTAATTGGGAACATAAACTGTTGAACTAAAAAATATTAAAAATGATTAAAATTATTTTTTGTATTTTCTCATACCATTTATTTTCGCTGTATAAACATTTAAAATATTTAAAACATCTTCTACTATTTCATTTTCTTTATCTTTTTCTTCTTTATTTGTTTCTATTACAATTGAACCATTTGAATATTCTTTTATTAAATCTTCTATTAAAGAATAACCAAATCTTGTTAATCTATCTTTATAAGCTACT
>Ga0257125_1003058_pt1 | contig 12512 bp, 10 predicted proteins | sample SI106_200metaG_FD_190183 | JGI IMG/M metagenome (GOLD analysis project Ga0257125, IMG submission 190183) | Marine microbial communities from Saanich Inlet, British Columbia, Canada - SI106_200 | ecosystem: Environmental > Aquatic > Marine > Inlet | place: Canada: British Columbia | collected...
ATAATTAACTCTTTTCCCAGCAATATTTTTTCTAATTCTCCCTTCTTTACCTTTAATTCTTTCTTCAATTGTTTTCAAAGGTTGACCACTTCTATGTCTCGCAGGTGGAACTCTAGCGACGGAGTTATCAAAAAACGTTGTAATATGATATTGCAATAAATCCCATAAATCTTCGATAATAACTTCCGGAGCACCAGCATTCAAATTTTCCCAAAGTCTTTGATTAGCTCTTATAATATCTGATAATTTATGTGTTAAATCGTCTTCACTTCTTTCCCCTGATTCCAAAATAATACTTGGTCTCACCGTTACTGGTGGAACTAAAAGGGAAGTTAAAATTGCCCATTCAGGACGACAAGTAGCAGAATTAATTCCAATCTTTTTCAATTCATCATCTGGAATATTAATTAACATTTCTCGAATTTCCGTCGGGAAAATTCTCGTTTTACCCTTGTAAAAACTCGTAGGTTTGTCTAATTTAACTTTTTCTTGAGCAGCTTGACAGCAAGGACATTTTTTATTATCTTTTGCTTTTTTAGCTCTTTCACTTGGAGAATATTTTTCAAGTTCTTTTTCAGTTAACATTAGTTTCCCACATTCTTGACAGAAACATCGAAGCCCTAATTCAATAACTGGAATATATTTCAAATGCATAACAGATTTAGCTAAATCAATACTTCCTGGATGCCCTAAACATTCTTTAATTCTTCCTCCACAAGTTCTACATCTAACCCCCGGATCAATCGCACCAAGTCTCAAATCCATCAATCCCCCGTCGACAGGATAACCGTCGATATCATAAAGTTCAGGAGTTACAATCTTTGCAACAGATATTTTTTTAATCTGTTCAGGATTAAGTAACGAAAACCTAATTTCTCCAATTTTTTTACTTATTGCTTTTTTCATTTTAATTTAGTTTTTTATATTCCTCTTTATGTTTATTTTTGTAGGCTTCACAATACCAAGTTTCACATTCATCACATTGCAAATGACAATCCTCTTGATCAATCTTTCTCATTAAATTTATTAGTAAGTTATCAAATATACCCAATTTTTCATTTTGCATAAACTTTTGTTTTAATCCCATTTTATTCGTATTTATTTTTTAATTCAAATTCTGTATTTACATGTAATCCTTGAAGTTCTTCGATAAGTAATTTGAAAGCATATGAAACTTCAACAGGTTCAACTTCTTCCGAATTACATTTTGGACAATAAACTCTTTTCTTTATAGAATCTTCTACTCCAATCGCACCACATTTTGTACAAATAGGAAGAACTACTTTATCAGAATCATATCTTTCCTTCAATAACAACGAAGCCCCGTGAGCAACTAATGCTTGCTGTTCCATTTCACCCAATCTCAACGCTCCTCCTCGAGCTCTTCCTTCAATTGGTTGACGAGTCAATAACGCAACTTTACCTGAAGCACGACCATGAATTTTATTCGCAACCATATATTTCAATTTCAAATAATACAAGCTCCCAACAAAAATCTTTGATTCCATTTTCTTCCCCGTAATCCCATTATACATAGTTTCTTTACCGTCGTAACTAAATCCTAATTCCTTTAATTGCTGCTCTAATTCTATTTTACTTTCTCCACTAAAAGAAGAACCATCGACAACGTTTCCTTTCAATGCAGCAGTTTTTCCCGCTAACAATTCCAGCAAATAACCAACAGTCATACGACTTGGAAGACCATGCGGATTAAACATAACGTCGGGTTTTATCCCAGAAGAAGTGAAAGGAACATCTTCTTCATTTGCAATCATTCCAATAATTCCTTTTTGACCGTGGGCAGTAGCATATTTATCTCCTAATTCCGGAATTCTTTGATCCCGCGTTTTAGCTTGAACAATTTTATTCCCTTCTTCATCAGCACTAATAAAAACTGTATCAATAATTCCTTTTTCTTCTTGCCTCAAAGTAACACTTGATTCTTTTTTAGCTCTAATCGAAATTTCTCTAGCTTCACTCAAAAATTTAGGCGGCGAAACTTTACCAATCAAAACTTCTCCCTCGTGAACTTCAGCTTCAGGATAAATAATTCCATCGTCTTCAAGTAATTGATAACTTGATTCCAGCCTATATCCAGAAGTATCTTTATCCGGAATTAAAATTTCATCCATAAGTCCTCCAGCATAATTCATTTCAACAGCAGAATAAGGTCTAAAATAAAAACTCCTTCCAATTCCCCTATCAAGGCTACCTTTATTCAAAACTAAAGCATCTTCCATATTATAACCTTCATAAGTCATAATAGCAACAGTCAAATTTTGACCCGCAGGATAAGTATTCAAAGTATCATAAACGAAACTTCTCACCAAAGGTTTTTGAGGATATTGCAAAATCGAAACATCAGTATCTAATCTACACAAATAATTAGCCGCATAAAGTCCAAGTGCTTGCTTCTGAGTTTTTGAACCTCTATTTAATCTAGATGATTGATCATGATTACCATAAGGAACTAAGCTCGTAACAACTCCTAAGAAGGCCAAACTATCAATTTCTAAATGAGTATGTTCAGAAGTTAATTCTTCTTCATAAATTCCAATAAATGCACTTTCCTCTTCGCTCGCATCTAAATATTCAATAATTCCTCGCGGAACCAAATCAGCCCATTTCAATTCATTTTGCTCCAATAAAATTAAATCTTCCGTCTTCAATTTTGAAACACCATTTTCAACAACAATCAATGGTCTCAAAACTCTCCCTGGTTCAGTAGAAATAGAAATAGTTTCCAAACCTTCATCTCTTTTCAAACTAGTTTGATAATCAACTTCATTATTTCTTCTTTTATCCTTAATTAATTTCACGAATTTTTCTGGTTCTTTAACATTACCAATATATCCTCCGTTATAGAAAACCTCGCTTCCTTCAACTTCATTTTTGTCCAATCCCAATTCTTCCAAATTTTTAATAAATTTATTTTTATCCAAATCAACTCTTGTAGAAATTTTACTTAACAAAGCTAAATTTTTTCTTAAACCAATTTCAGTTCCTTCCGGAGTTTCAATAGGACAAAGTCTCCCAAAATGAGTTGGATGAACCGTTCTAGCGTTAAAGTTTTCTTGACTACTATCAAGCATACTCGAAACTCTTTGCAATTGCGAAATCGTTGCCAAATAATTAGTTTTATCCATATTCTGCGTAACTCCGCTTCGCTCTCCAGTCCAAGAACCAGTAGCAATTGCCGATTCAATTCTATGAGAAAATAAAGTTGATTTAGCCAAAACTTTTATCGAGAAAAATTTCTTTCTCTTAGTTGATTTCTGTAATGAATATTGAATATCTCTAACTAAAATTCCCAAGTTAACTCTAAATAAAGTTGCCAATAAATCTCCTGAAAGCCTAACTCTTTTATTTTGATAATGATCTTTTTCTGTTCTAACATTAGGATTTTCCTTTGCTATCAAAAACTGTTTTATCAATTTACACAATGTAATCGCTTTTTGCATTCTATCTTCTTTTTCTTGACCAATATGCGGAAATAAATACGAATCAATTCTTTGTTTAACTCTATCTAAAATTTCTTTCTTTGTTCCTTGAAGATTAGTTTTTTCAGCAATATACATCATCGCATCTTCTTTCGTCGCTAAATTAACAAATTCATATAAATTAACAATCGTACTATCTGTTTCCTTCCCAATATATTTAGCGATATCCGATTCTTTCGTAAGTCCTAAAGCTTTCAAAATAACAATTGCTGGAACATTCTTCAATCTAGAAAAAGTCAATTCAAGAATTCCTTCTTTAGACTCAGTCAAAGTTATCGGAATTCTATAAGTCCCTTTCAAAGAAAATAATTTTAAAACTAATTCCTTCTTTTTGTTCATTTCAATGAATGGTTGATTTTCAGCCAAATCTTCAGCCATTGTCATAACTCGTTCATTACCTTTAATCATGAAATATCCTCCAGGATCAATCGGATCATGATAGTTCTGAATCAATTCTTGTTTTGTAAGTCCAAATGTATTACACACTTCACTTTTTACCATTACTGGAATTTTCCCAATTTCAACAATTTCCGAATCAACTTGGCTACCATTTTTTACAGTCAATTCCAATGTTATCGGTGCAGCATAAGTCAAATTTCTAATTCTAGATTCATAAGGCATAATTTTTGAAGTGCTCCCGTCAGCCTCGATAATTCTCGGTTTCCCAACTTCAATTTTCCCTAATTTTATTTCAAAATCTTCGTTATCAATTGTTTGACTAATTTCATCAACTATTTCTTGCATCCTATGTTTGATGAATTCATTATAAGAAGTAATATTCGATTCAACTAAAGAATGATCTTCAAGATATTTTTTAACAATTAAATGTTTGTCCAGTACCATTTTATACGACAACCCGATAATAAATATTTAATTCATCATCTTCTTTCCTTTTAATTTTTATAACATCTCCAATTTGGAAATTATCACCAAGAGAAGGATCATTAGAGAATATTTTTGGTAATTGAGTTCTAGAAATATTAAGTTTATTTAGAAGTTCTTCCACTTCTTTTTCATCCATTCTTATTTGTTTTGGTTGTAGAATATGCATTGTTTATCGTCGGGGGTTTATTTTTTAAAGTTCCATAGCAGTGTCTATGATATATTAATAACTTTGTAATAACAAACTGATTAATTTTTTATTTATAAATGTTTCGTTAAATCCCTTTTTCAAAAAAGATTCAACGAAAAATATTTTTCTTAAAATTGAAAGAAAAAAATGGCCCGACGGGATTCGAACTTATTCAAACTTTGATTTCTAGCCCCAAAAGGCATTAAGTAAAATCAAAATTCTCACGCGACACCATGTCACAGGTTTAATTTAAAGAAAAATGGCCCCGACGGGATTCGAACCCGCGACACCTTGATTAAAAGTCAAGTGCTCTGACCAGGCTGAGCTACGGAGCCATTGTTTGTGATGCTCAGACTGGTCGACCAGGCCGAGCAATGTTTGATTGCACAAAATCTGTGCAAGGCACGTAACAAAAATCGCAATCAAGCTTGCGAGTCAAGCTACGGAGCCATTAAACAAAATAGATAGAATTAGTTTATAAAATTATTCTTTAATACTTCAAATAATCAAAGATCAAAACAAGATTCTGGATTATATTTTTTAACTTCAATTGGTTTCCTATATCCGATAACTTTTCCATCATTTTCTTTAACTCGCAAATTATTTGGAAGATTAATTTTCTGATATTGAATTAATTTTTTTTCTATATTCCCCATTTAAACATACCTCCTTATCATTTCCTCAAGTTCCTCTTGGGTAACAGAACCATTCACGTTCTCAAGAACTTTTCCATCTTTCAAAATAAAAAAAGAAGGAATAGAACTAACATTAAATTTATGCGCCAAATCTTGATCATCATCGATATTAACTTTCCCAAATTTCATTTTCCCTTTAAATTCTTCGCTCAAATCTTCAACTATCGGCGTCATCATCATACAAGGCATGCACCATTCCGCAAAAAAATCCAAAAAAACAAAACCTTCTTTCACAAAAGTTTCAAATTCTCCATTCATCAATTCCGGAACAAGATTATTGTTTGTCATTGCAACATTAGGAATAAATAATTTATAAAAATTTGTATTCAAGAATATTCAGTTATTTTTCAAGATCATAAATATTCATGTTAGACATATCGCATCCAACATCAATTGGCTTAATATGTCTATCTTCACTTCTAAGATCCAAAGGAATAATTTTTAATTTTCCTTTATATTTTTCTTCTTCTGGAAAATAATATTCTCCTCTCCATAAACCAAAAGCTCCATCACAAAGATCTTTAATCCCTTTACAATCAGAGAAATCTCCAGCAGAACTTGGCATAAACGATTTATTATATTTTTTTCCAGGGCCCTTATATCCTTCGTCAACGGTTGTTTTCAATTGAGCATTAAGAAAAACACTAACTCTCAATTCTTCTGCAATTTCCTCTTTCATTGTTTTCATAACGTTTGTAAAGAAATCAGATTTATTTCCTCTTTCTGGAACTAAATGGCCATACGCTTGAATCCCATCAAAAACAATCATTGCTAAATCTGGATGAGCCATTTTCAATTGCTTTGAACGATTAACAATGTATTCTAAATTTGGAACTCTTCCCGCCTCCAAATGCAAAGAAGATTTTTCAATATCTATAAATGCTTGAGCAATTTTTTCATCTTCTTTTTCACTAAACCCTTGAGGATTATATTCAAATCTACTAAGTGAAATTCCAGTTTTTCTAGAGACCAATCTGTTAACCATTTCATTTAATGGAACTTCGTGAGAAAAATAAGCCGCATCATATCCTTGAGAAACCACATTCTCTGCAATTGCTGTTGTAAAAGCAGTTTTCCCCATTTTTCCTCTTGCACCTGTAATGATAAGTTTTCCAGGCAAGATTCCATGAGTAATTCTATCAAATTGTTCAAATCCCGTTGAAATTTTTGGTTTCCCTTTTCTTTCTTTTAATTGTTTTAAATCTTCTTTAACTTGAACTATTGCAGATTTTTTGTCATAAGCTTTTCGATATCTAAAAGGTAAAAGCTCCAATAATTTTGAAGATTGTTCTCTAATAAATTCTGGAAGAGATTCAATTTGAGAGTCATCATATGCTATCTTCGCCAAATCATTTGCAAAACCTATCAAATTCCGTTTCCCAAAATGGTATTCCAATTCTTCTATATACATATCAATTGTGCTTATATTATCAGTAATTTCTTTATTCGAAGTTAATTTTTCAATCATCCTTGGCCCCCCAATTACGTCCAATTCGCTCATTCTTCTAAGTTCAGAAATTAATACTTGGGAGGTGATCTTTTTAGAGGTATTCATAAGGGTACTATGAATTTTCAAATGATTTTCTTTATACCACATTAGATTAAGATATGGTTGAGAAAATTCACTTTCTTTCATCAGGTTTGGGAATTTTATATATGAACCCAAAACAATTTCTTCTAATGCAACATTTTGAGGGGGAATTTTACCAAATTCAAGAGGCCCTCTAATTCGGTTCTTTTCTTTTTCATTTCTTTTAGAAATAGTTTTAAATTTTTTCAAATCTCCAACTAATTTTTTTGATTCTTTCAATTTTCCATATAATTCTTGATTTCTTCCTTTTTCAAGTAAAAGATTTCTTCTGGCTTCAAAAACTTCTATCTCTTTTTGAGAGATGGAAACTCCTTCTGGAAAACTTTTCAAATATTCTTCTAAATCCATTTCTGAGAAAATTTCAATTAATTCAAATTCTTCGGTGCTTATGTTTTCATGAGGCATCTTATCTCTGAAAATAAAACCAATTTTTTCCTTAAAAGAATTTAGGTAATGTATCAATATAATCCACTACTTCCAAAAGCACCTTCTCCACGTTCCGTCTCACCCAACTTTTCCACAATTTCAATTTTCGGAGTTTCAACTTTTTGCACCAAAGCTTGCGCAATCTTTTGACCTTTTTTTATTTCATATTTTTCTGAAGATAAATTAATTAAGACAACTTTAATTTCACCTCGATAAGTAGAATCAACAACGCCACCCATTGTCTTTATCCCCTTCGACGCAACTCCTGATTTATCCCATATCAAAAAAACATTTCCCTTTTGAAGTTCAATCGAAATTCCAGTTTTCACAAGAACCCGATGATTGGACCTAAGAACCAAATCTTCGACGGAATACAAATCCAACCCAGCATCCCCAACATTCGCATAAGAAGGAATCTTTGCATCAGGATGTAATTTCTTTATTTTTAGTTTCATTTTAATCAAAGTTTAATTCAATCTTTTTATTTTGGGGTTTTAATTCCACCAATTCAATTCCAGCCATTGTTAAAATTCTTCTTGAAGCAATGGAAGCAGGAGTATCAAAATATTTATCTGATAAATAAACTACCTTTTTAATTCCAGATTGAATTATTGCTTTTGCGCATTCGTTACATGGAAAAAGGGCAACATACATTGTGCAATTTTTCAAAGATTCTTTTGTAGAATTTAAAATAGCATTAAGTTCAGCATGACAGACATAAGCATATTTTGTTTCTAAAAAATCTCCTTCCCTTTTCCAAGGAAAATCTTTATCATCTATTCCCCTTGGAGATCCATTGTAACCAGTTCCAACGATTTTCTTATCCTCATCAATAATACAAGCTCCAACTTGAGTAGATGGATCTTTACTCCTTTTAGCAGATAAAACAGAAATTCCCATAAAATATTCATCCCAAGAAATGCAATTCTCTCTTCCAGAAAAAATGTTCTTTTCATTAGATACAATTTTTTTTAAAACGACTTCAATCTTCTCTTCCAATTCTTCAATACACCCATTATTCATAAAATTATAATCAGCCATTTCAATACATTGCTTTAAATTTTGTTTAACTGGATCAGTATTTTCCCATTCTCTTTTTTCATTAGAAACAAATTCTTCAAAAGTAATATGATCTTTTTCTCCTTTTCTTTCAAAAGCTCTTTCATATCTCAATCTTTGATTGGCATCAATAGAAAATAAATAAAAATCTTTTTTATTTTTCAAAGAAATAATTTCTCCCGGAGTTCGCAAACTTTCAATTATTGAATCTCCACCATTAATTTTGGCAGTTTCATAAAGTTTTTCAGCAAGAAAACTTGAACCATATTTTTCTCTTAAATCATTAGCAACAAAAACCATTGAATCTCTATTGATTTCTAACCCTCTTTGTTTAATTTCTTCAATTAAATATTCTGTGACAGAATAATGTTTAAATCCTTTTATTTTCAAATAATCAACAATTGTTCCCTTTCCTGCAGCAAGCGTTCCTGTTAATCCTATTATCATGTTTTGAAAAATGAAGTTTAGTTTTTATTTATTATTGCTGTAGGGAATAACTATTCACAAGCACTTCCACATGAACATGTCTTACATCCTTCTTGGTAAAAATAATTAATCTCACATGTAGGGCAACTATCTTCAGATTTTTTACCATCTTCAATAAAAGGTTTTAATGCTCTAATCGCTCCACTTTTCCAAGAATTCATTCCACCTTCACCATCATCAAGTTTAGAAAGCGTGTCTACAACATTTTCAACATTTAATCCATTTCTTAACATTGCAGAAGTAAATTTAGCATAATTCCACTTTGTTCTATCAAATTGATGTGAAATTCCTCCAACTTTCGATTGGAATCCGTTTCTATCTTTAAAAACAAAATCATAATGGGATCCTTGACCATTACTTTCTTTGACAATTTTTCCGTCTACAATTGAATTTGGAACAGATAAAACTTCATCTTTTGATTCTCCTGTAAAAATTTCATAAGGTTGACCATTTGTATTTAATCCTACAAATGCAATCCAATCTTCATTTAATCCTTCTTTATTCAAATTTTTAAATCTTAATACTTTTGCTTCTAATTCCTTAGGTCTTTTAGAAGATTTGCTATTCTTTCCAGTTTCCATAACTCCTTCTCTAGAACCTTCACGATAAACTGTAATCCCTTTACATCCAACTTCCCAGGCCGCCATGTAAACTTCTCCAACTTTTTCTTTTGGAATATCTTCAGGCAAATTAACTGTAACACTAATTGAATGATCAACCCACTTTTGTATAGCACCTTGCATTTTAACTTTTTGAACCCAATCAACATCCATTGAAGTAGCTTCATGATAAGGAGATTGAGCCACAATCTCTTCCAATTCTTTAAAATTCGTTTTATTTGCAATATGTTCTTCACCTCTAATTTTTAATTTTTCAGAATCATGTCCTTTAATTTTTAGATATTCTTCAAATTTAGGATGGAAAACATAAAATTGTTGCCATTTGTCTCCCTGCTCATCTATAGAATCAACTCTAGAATTTTTATCGTTAATATTTATTTTTTTCTTTCTTATATATGTCGGATTAAAAACAGGTTCGATACCGGAAGTAGTTTGAGTCATAATACTTGTAGTCCCAGTAGGAGCAATTGTTAATAATGCAATGTTCCTTCTTCCATGCTCTTTCATTTCTTCATAAAGTTCTGGATCAGCTTGTTTAAGTCTTTGAATCATTGGATTATTTTCTTCCCTTTTAGTATCATAAATTTCAAAAGCTCCTCTTTCTTTGGCCAGTTTGACAGATCCCCTATAAGCTTCAATGGCAAGAGTTTTATGAACTTCAGTGGAAAATTCAATTGCTTGATCACTTCCATATTTGATTCCCATCCCTGCAAGCATATCCCCTTCTGCTGTAACTCCAAGACCCATCCTTCTCCCTTCCTTAGCTTTATGTTTTATATTTTCCCACATAATTCTTTCAGTTCTTTTTGTTTCAGCTTCTTCAGGATCACTCTTATTTATTTTATTTAAAATTCCATCAATTTTTTCTAATTCCAAAGTAATTATATCGTCCGAGATTTGTTGTGCATAATGAACATGTTCTTTGAATAAATTAAAATCAAATTTAGCTTCTTTAGTAAAAGGATTTTGAACATAATTATAAAGATTCATTGCAAGTAACCTACAACTATCATAAGGGCACAATGGAATTTCTCCACAAGGATTTGTAGAAACAGATTTATAACCTAAATCAGCATAAGTATCTGGAACTGATTCTTTTATTATAGTATCCCAGAATAGAATTCCTGGTTCTGCAGATTTCCAAGCATTATGAACTATTTTATCCCAAATTGGGAGAGGATCAATATCTATCGAAAATTGAGGATCATCCGAATCAATTGGAAATTTTTGAGTATACATTGTTTTATTTTTAACAGCTTCCATAAATGCATCATCTATTTTCACAGAAATATTAGCATTTGTAACTTCTTTTGTATCTAATTTTGCATCAATAAAATCTTTAACGTCAGGATGTTTCGTAGAAACACTCAACATTAATGCCCCACGTCTACCATCTTGAGCAACTTCTTTTGTAGAATTAGAATATCTTTCCATGAATGGAACAATCCCTGTTGAAGTTAAGGCCGAATTATTAACCTTACTTCCTTTTGGTCTTATATGAGATAAATCATGTCCTACTCCTCCCCGACGTTTCATTAATTGAACTTGTTCTTGGTCTATTTTCATAATTCCTCCATAAGAATCTCCTATACCTTCTCCATTACCTATAACAAAACAATTAGATAAAGAAACAATTTGATGATCATTACCAATTCCCGAAGAAGGTCCCCCTTGGGGAAGTATGTATTTAAAATCTTTAATCAAACCATAAACTTTTTCTTCACTGAGACCATCTTCATATTTAGATTCAACTCTTGCAATTTCTTTAGCAAGACGCCCATGCATTTGATCCGGATTTAATTCATATAAATTACCTGCAGAATCTTTCAAAGCATATTTTGAAATAAAAGAATCGGCAGCAAGATTATCCCCCTGAAAATATTTCATAGAACTTTTAATTGCTTCTTCTCTAGAATAACTCTTTACTTCCAACCCACTCTCTTGTTTTTTTTCCATCTTATCTTTTATCTTTTTTCCTTTATAACTTTTTATTCACTCGAATATATCTTTTCCCTATTCTCTCCAACTCGATTTTGTTTTCCCCATCCTCCCAAATAATCTCAAATTCCACTTCTCACTCCAACTCGAACCCAAACACTCCAACCCAACTCCTTCCCACTCCAAACAACTCACAATTCCCTAATCTCTTTCTTAAAATCTTTAACGTCTGCAAATTCTCTGTAAACCGAAGCAAATCTTATGTAAGCAATTTTATCTAATTTTTTTATTTTCTTAATCATCATCTCGCCTATTTTTGAACTTTTAATTTCTTTTTTGCCTTTCTTCCGAAGATCCATTTCAATTGATTCCGCAAGAGAATCTATTTTATCTTTTGAAACAGGTCTTTTTTCAAACGCTCGATCAAGACCTCGCTTTATTTTTTCAATGTCAAACTTTTGCCTTGATTTATTTTTCTTTACAACATAAATTTCTGATTCAGCAACTTTTTCATAAGTTGTAAACCGTTTTTCACATTTCAAACATTCTCTCCTCCTTCGAATAGATTCAATAGCTTCTCTCTTATTTGTTACCTTTGATTTTGTATCTGAGCAAAATGGACACTTCATTATTTTTATCAAGTACAATATATTGTACTTAGTACCTCTTTACATTACTACTTGTTGTAGTTTGTAAATAACATAATAATATTTTCTATATAAAGATTTTGAATCACTAAAAGATGAAACAGCAAAATACTAAGAAAGGATGGTAACAAAAAACTATTTATACAAACTCTTTCATTAAACTACATGAAACAAAAATTTGAACTCTTGGCGCCAGCAGGAAGTTTCCCGATGTTAATAGAAGCAGTAAAACAAGGAGCAGATGCAGTTTATTTCGGATTAAAAGAATTTTCAATGAGGGACAATGCAAAAAACTTTACAATTAAAGATTTAGAAAAAATAAATAAAATCTGCGGAAAAGAAGTTAAAAAATATTTGACTATGAATGTAATAATTTATGAAGAAGAATTAAAAAAAGTTGAAAAAATTTTAAAAAAAGTTAAAGGAAAAGTAGATGCAATCATTTGCTGGGATTTTTCTGTTATCAATATTTGTAAAA
>Ga0257125_1003061_pt1 | contig 12500 bp, 11 predicted proteins | sample SI106_200metaG_FD_190183 | JGI IMG/M metagenome (GOLD analysis project Ga0257125, IMG submission 190183) | Marine microbial communities from Saanich Inlet, British Columbia, Canada - SI106_200 | ecosystem: Environmental > Aquatic > Marine > Inlet | place: Canada: British Columbia | collected...
TGCTAGATCCCAGGGTTTGGCCTCATCTACTAGATGATTTGAATCTTGGATAAGTTTCCAAATATCAAGTAATGCCTCTCGAAACTTGAGGGATTCTATTTTGGAATTTACTTGTTCAATAAAATCTGATTTGTCTAGTTTGTCTACTTTTCCGTCTAGATATTTTTCGATCATGTTAGTGACACGATTGAGTAAGTTGCCAAGGCCATTTACTAGATCAGCATTATACTTTTCTGTAAAATGATCAACACGAATATCTGATTCTGAACCAAAAGAAAATTGAGACAAGATCAAATACTTGGTCACCTCTGGACCATATTTATCTACTAGTTCATTGGGACTAATGACATTACCTATAGTCTTTGACATCTTCTTGCCATTGATAGTAAAAAATCCATGAATGTCTAATTCTTTTGGTAATTCCACATCTAAGGCCAACAAAATAGCTGGCCAATACAAAGTATGAAATTTTAAAATATCTAGAGCTAACAATTGTTTTTCAGCTGGCCAAAATTTCTTAAATAATTCACCATCAGGATAATCAAGAGCTGTAATATAATTGGATAAAGCATCTACCCAAACATAAGCTTTTTGTTCTGAATCCCAGGGCAAATCTATACCCCAAGGCACAGATTTGTTGGAACGGGAAATAGAAAAATCTGGAATGCCTTGCTTGATCAGACCTAGTACTTCGTTTTTGCGAGTAGCTGGATAAATTTTTAATTCATCAGATTTTATCTTCTTTTCTATAATTGGCAAATAGTCTGCTAATTTGAAAAACCAATTTTTTTCTGTAACTTGTTCTGGCTCTCGATCATGATCAGGACATTTTCCGTCTACTAGATCATTATCAGTCAAAAACTTTTCACATCCCACACAATACAATCCTTTGTATTCCGATTCATACAAAGCACCAACTTCTTTTAATTTATTTAAAATATCTACAACTATTTTTTTGTGCCTATCTTCTGTGGTTCTGATAAAGTCGTTGTATTTTATATCAAGTTTTTCCCAAGCTGTTTTGAATTCTTGAGTTATTTGATCAGTAAATTCTTGCGGACTAATATTAGCAGCTTTAGCTGCTTCAGCAATCTTGGCACCGTGTTCGTCTGTACCAGTCAAAAAATAAACTGATTTGTCTCCCAATTTCTGACGATAATGACGTGCCAAAACATCAGCCACAATAGTCGTATAAGCATGACCGATATGTGGCTTATCATTTACATAATATATTGGTGTTGTGATATAAAATTTATCTGACATATATATTTTTATTCATTATCTATTTTTTCCAAACGATACAGTATTAATTCAGACAAGTTTTTTGGGTCTCTTATTTCAGTCCCCTCAAATCCAAAGTCCTCTAAATACCCAGCACTAAAAGCATCCCAACCTGGACCAGGATGATTAAAATAATCTCTTTCAGTAGCTGGTTCCATTGTATTGCCACCCATTTGTTTTGTATAGGCAATCTCTTTTCTATACCTAATACCAGCAACAATAATTATCTCATCCGGATCTCCGCCAGCGTATTTTCCATAAGGCCGCAAGCCTTCTTCTTGCGAACTAGCTGGTAATTCATCCCAGCTGGCAAATTCTTTTGTTTTGTTTCCCTCAGCTTGAGGGATTGATTCTGGGTTTTTCATAAAATTATGCAATCAATAAAGCCCAAAACGCAAAAGCAAAAGATAAAGTAAAAAATACTGCTCCAGTAAAACATTTTGATTTAAATGGATTTTCGTGAAGACTTACTGAACAAGTATCACACTTGTTGGCTACTACTTTATAAAATTGATACCAGGCATACAAAGTGCCTAGTGCTAAAACTATATTTAATATATATAGTACTGTTTTTATATCCATGTGTTTTTTTGTTTAATTATTTTTTAAAATCTACTCTCATACAAATACCATGTTCTACAAAACCTGATTTTGCATAAAATTTATCTAATTCTTTTTTACAATCTAATATTAATTTGTAACAATTATTGGCTTCAGCTGTCTTGATTGCTTCTTGCAACAAAGCTTTGGCTAAACCATTTCCTTCAAAACCCTGACGAGTGACTACATCTTCTATATGTCCAGCTGCTTTAGCACCATGAAAAAATTTTGGCTCTACCAACAACTTTACAGTAGCAACTATCTGGTCTTTGGAATCCTCTTCTTGAGATACAGCCACAAAGAAATAAGCATCTTGTTGTTTGGCTTTTTGCCAAATAGTTTTTAGCTGATCTAAGTCTAGATTACTAACGTCACTCATGTTTGCCATAGTTTCTACAAAACCACTCTTGTCACTAAAATCAGTATCTTCTAATTGTCTAATTTCAAAATTCATTCAACTTCTCTTAATCTTTCTTTCAAAATATTTCGTACTCTATCTACATCTTCATTATTTATTTCTAAAGTGACAACTTTTGATGATTTAGGATTGCCTATATAAAAAATCTTTTCTTGTGATAATTCTTGACTTGTTTTTCGATAATCATAAACGTTTATATTTTTGCTAAAAGTTTCATATTTTTTGATGTCATGCTTTTTTGTTTTATTATTCTTTATATTTTTAACCTCAACATTATCGTCTACTAAAGAATACTCTTTTTCCTGGACTGTTAAAATTTTATTAAGAAATAAATAAAAAACTAATAATTCTATTATATATCCAATAATCAACATTATACCAAAAACTTGACGATTAATGTCCGGATCATTGTTATCTATATAAACAAAATAATATACTATTCCACTGACATGGAAAGCAAAACCTAATATTATTCTGATTAATAAGCTTCTTTTTTTCCTTTGTTCAGACGGTCGATAAAACCATTGTATTGATTCCATATTATTTATTTATTAAATTATATTTTTCAAAGCCTTGTTTGATCATTTTTTTGCTACTTGGCCAGAAAAAATTATAATCATCTAATTCATCTTGAGTCACCCACTTCATATCTAGGTGTTCATCACTTATAACAACTTCATCTTTGTCGTTTTTTATCAGATTGGCAATACCACAAACCGCTGATCCATCTGGTATATACCATGTTTCATAATGCACTACTCCCAAATGTTCAAAATTATCAAAATTCAATTCTTCTTTCATTTCTCTAGCAAAAGATGTATCAAACATTTCTCCTTCATCTATGCGTCCACCTGGCAACTCCCAATGTTCGGAGCTTTTAGTCATTTTCATTATCAAGCATTTATTATCGCGAATCAGTACAGCTTTTTGGCTAATAACAAATTTTTCTCTAATTGGATCTGACATTTTATTTATCGACTATTACCACAAACTCACCTTTGAGTTGTTTTGGATTTTTATTTAATTCTTCCAAAATACTTTTTGCTGTGCCTCTATAAATAGTCTCAAACTGTTTGGTCAGTTCGCGGCCTATTATAAGTTGCTTATCGCAGTCAGACAAAGCTTCAAGAGTTTTTGTAATGCGATGCACTGATTCAAAAAAGATAACTGGATGCTTGGAATCTTTGATCTTGGCAAACAAAGTCTGCCGTCCTTTTTTGTGAGGTATAAATCCCAAAAATTCAAAATGATCTAGGGCAATTCCAGCCACAGAGACAATCGCTCCCAAAGCTGAAGCTCCAGGAATAGGAATGACTTCTGTATCAGGAAAATCAGCCAGAGCCTGCTCAATCAATTTGCCACCAGGATCAGAAACACCAGGTGTACCAGCATCTGAAACATAGACAATATTTTTGTCATCTTGAAAATATTTTTTTATCTTAGAAAAATTTTTGCTGTGTTGATGCCAAGCAATCAAATCTTTTTTGATTTTGTAATGCTGTAGTAGTTTTTGAGTAACACGAGTATCCTCAGCTAAGACAAGATCAGCTTCTTGCAATATGCGCAAAGCTCGAAAAGTAAAGTCCTCTAAGTTCCCAATTGGGGTAGCAACTATAAAAAGTTTTGACATCAATTTTATTTAGCTTCTTTCTTAGCTCTGTTTCCTATCATACTTTCAATATAAACCGAAACACCAATAGCTACTGGTACAGCCAGCAAAGCACCAATTATTCCTCCAATCCTAGCACCAGTCAAAATACTCAAAATAACAATCAAAGGATTCAAGCCTGTGGCTTTGCCCATGACTTTGGGGACAATCAAATTGTTCTCTAACTGTTGAATAACCAAATATAAGATAGCTACAAAAACAGCTTTACTAGGACTTTGCATAAAGGCCAAAAAAATAGCTGGTACAGCAGACATTAATGGTCCCAAGAAAGGTACAATTTCAAACAAACCAGCAATCAAAGCTAATATCAAAGCATATTTAATACCTAACAAAGTCAAACCTAGATAGGTCAAGACAAAAATAATAATCGACAGAAATAATTGACCGCGCAACCAATAACCCATCCTATGCTGCATCTGAGCAATCAACTGACTAATATAAGGACGATGACGACTTGGTGTAATATTGGCAATCATTTGCTTCATACCTTTTTCTTCAACCGTCAGATAAAAAGTAATAACCAAAACCACAAAGAAACTAATCACTCCACCAAAAATAGAAGTAATAAAGTTGAAAATACCAGTACTAGCTTGAGTGATGCTCTTGGTAATATCACTAATACTAGTAGATACTGCTTCTCCCTCAGTAGCAGTATTGGTCAAATGTTGCAAACCATCATTAATTTTTATATAATAATCAGGAAAAGTTCGACGCATTTCTATAACTTGATCACCAATTGGTCCTATTAATAAATAAATAGTGCCGCCGATCAGAGAAAAGAAAACAAGATAAACGCCTATAATACTTAAGGCTCGCGGAACCTTACGGGCTTTGAGCCAATCTATTAATGGATCAAAAGCAGCTGACAAAATGACTGCTACAAAAAACAGAGCAATCACGTCTTTGATCCAATAAAGAAATCCCAAGAATACCAGAATTAAAATAAATCTAATTATGGTATCTGTTGAGATTGAAATTGATCTAGTAGACATAGTTTTATTTTTTTAATATTTGTAAAAATTTTTGTTTACTACCAAAGGGTCCAATAATAGCTAAATTGCTATTTGACCATTTGATAATTTGCTTACTTATATTATTAATTTGATTAATATTTATTTTATCTAGTTCTTTTAATTTGGTTTCCAAATCTTTTATTTTTTGTCCCAACATTTCTTGACCAGCCAAAAAATTTAGTTGACTACTAGCAGATTCTAATTTTAGAATCAGGCGACCACGAATATTGTCTTTGGCTCGCTTGAGTTCTTCTGCAGTAATACCTTGGTCTTTTATTTTATTGAGCTCATCTTTGATAGCTTGCAAAGCATCATATATTTTTTCTTTATTCAGACCGGCTTGAATAGCTAAAGAGCTAATATCTTCATAACCCTGAATTTGTGACCTGACAAAATAACACAAACCTCTTTTTTCTCTAATTTCCAAAAATAGACGCGAGCTCATTGTACCACCCAAAATATTACTCAACATCTGACTAGCTAAATAATTTTTGTCATTACTAGCTAAGCTTGGAAAACCGAGCATCAATTGCACTTGCTCAAGATCACGTTTAATAATCTCTACTCTAGATTGAGCTTGTTTGGTCAAGCTAACTGGCTTTATTTTGACACGAGCTTGTTTTTTTCTAATAGGAAATAATTTATCTATAAGTTTCAAAACTTGAACTTCATTGAATTTGCCAGCTACACCAATCACTGCATTGCCGTTGTAATAATATTTTTGATAATAATTATAAAGAGCAGTTCGAGACATGTTTTGAATATTGGCTCTAGGTCCAGCAATAGATTTACCTAGAATAGATCCCTGATAAAGCAAATTTTCAAAAACATCTTCCACATAAAACATAGGATTATCTTCGTACATATTGATCTCTTCGACAATCACTCCTCGCTCCCGATCAATATCGTCTTTATCAAACTTGGAATGATTGATCATGTCAGATAGCATATCGGCTGCAAGACCCAAATGACCGCTATCAGTAGTAATGTAATAACCAGTATGATCTTTGCCAGTAAAAGCATTGAACTCAGCGCCAACGCTGTCTAACTCTTTGGAAATAGTAGCAGTATCAGGACGCTTGGTAGTGCCTTTGAACATAAGATGCTCTACAAAATGAGAAGCGCCATTATTTTGCAAATTTTCTTGGCGACTACCAACTTTATATAATACTTCAAAAGTCACTGCCTTAGTGTCTTTTTTGGGAACTAATATAATAACCGTACCATCTTTACGGATAATCCGTTTAAACATAATTGTTAAATATTTATCAGCCAGAGGCTGATCCGCCTCTGGCGGAAAAAACTTTTAATTAATAAATAAATTGCCAAGAATCAATAATAGCTTGATGTTCGTTGCCAAAATCATAATAACTAATCAAGTGATTCCAATCACCAGTTTCTATAAAAATAAAATTCTTATTAACTCCCAAAAACGTTGTACCGGTTAATTTAATTGCATTTACACCACCAACTACAATGGGCTCTTGACCGATTATTTCAGCCACACTTTCACCGGTTTCGTTGTAAGTATCAATAAAATCCTGCATAGAATCTTCAAAAGTAGCAATAATCAAAGTACTACCACCTTCAGGATAATCTTCGTGCCAATCTGGAAAATTTATTTGTAATAAATCATCAGCTCCAGTTAGTTCCCAATCATTAGGATAATTAAATGAAAAACTATATTCTTGATTTATATAAGCTTGTTGTTGATTTACATCATCCGCAAATACATCACAATCTAAATCTTCACAATAATCAAAAGCATTATTTTCATCTAAACATAACAAGTCCAATATGACACCACATTTTGCAGCTTGTCTTGCATAAGTAACACAAGAACCAACGTCTACAGCTAGACAATCCTGACGTTCTAAACAAACAAGTACATCTGTAATATCAGCACAGGCTGTTTGATCTACAATTAAAGTAGCAGTATTTACAACCTCACCCGGATAAGAATTGATTGTATAATTATCAATAGTCAAAGTAGCTGTTTCTAATCCAACCTCTGGCCAAAGTTCTAAACTCTCTTCTCGATTATCAAAACAAAAATGTGTACTTCTAGTTTCGTCTATTATTCTTGGCAATTTTGCTAGAGATTCTTCATCAAAATCTTTAAAACAAATTCTTTCACCAAGAATACCAGGACCAATGTGTTCGACAGTACCTGTTAATTCAACTTCACCTGAAAATATTACACTCCGGTTTGGTTCAGATCCCCCTGGATGCTCTATATATACATCATTATAGACAATAGTCATACCAGCTACCTGATCTCCAACTTGAGCTGTCTCAGGATCAAAAACATTACTTGCCTGATCTGTAAATTGGAAAGTATTTACTATTTCATCAAATAATTTTCTATATTTATCCTCATCAGCATATTGTTTTATAGATAATTCAATATTATAAATATAGTTATCATTTCTTATAAAGTAATGAGCTGGCCGCCAATTAGCAGTATAGTCATCAGATTGAAGTGAATATTGATCAAAATCATATGTTTCTTTAATAGCATCTAGACCATTAACATTAACATTATAATTATTATTGCCTCGCCAGTGTGGACTATTAGTATAATATTCCTCCAGGCCAAGATCATTCAACTCTCTTCTAATGGTTATATAGATGTCCTCACCTCTTATTCTATCACAACCAATAACCTCACAACCGGGATATGGATTTTCATCTACTACCCACCCATCTAAATATTTAATTGTATAATAAAAATCATTATTGGTATAAGTCTGCCAATCGTCTGTGTCTGGCTGATCTATAATTTGAAAAGTATTTACAATTTGCCGTGCTATAAAATAATCTTCATCAAGATTTTGCTCATAAGTAACTGGGTCCGTATAGGTTATAGAAAAAATACCTAAATTGTGCATAAAATAAAAAGCTTCTTCACTCTTATCTACATTAAATGGTTTTATCTTTTTCAAAGCAAGATCATGCAAAAAATAATCTTCTACATTATCTAAATTATAAGGTTCAGCATAGGCAGAGTTTACTTCTAAATTAATTTCATACTGTTCTGTAAACCAATCTTCAATAGATCCTTCATAATTTGTAGCTAATTGAGCAAGTTCTACATACAAATTATCATCTTTAGTAACAGTAAAAAATACAACACCATCGTGTTCATCACCGCTCCAATTATTTGGATAATCTAAACTAAAACCAAATTCATTATTAGTATAGGTCTGCCAAGCCACAAAGTCATAAACATCACAATCCAAATCTTCACAATAATCAAACTCAGCTCTATCGCAAACACATCTATCTTCATCATCAAACTCTATATCACATTGTCTTGCTTTTCTTTCTATTGTTACACAATTACAAATATCAACTGCCAAACAATCATTACGCTCCAAACAAGTAGCTTCGTCGCTAATATCACTACAATTAACAACAGTATTTGTATTATTATTGGCAGGTAATGGATCAATTATAATATTGGCATTCATCCACCAGATTAGGCCAATTACTACTGCAGCAACCACCACAGCCACCCAAGCCAAAATCTTACCTGGCGACCAGGTCCATACTTCTTCTTCTAGCTTTTCTTCTTTAAAATTTTCCCCCAAATTTTTCATATTTTTATTTTTAAAATTTGTCTACAAAATAATTTTGTAAATCCTTGATAGCAATACGTTCTTGTTTCATGGTATCGCGATCTCTGATAGTCACTTGGTCGTCTTCCAAACTATCAAAATCAACAGTCAGACAATATGGTGTGCCGATTTCGTCTTGACGACGATAACGCTTGCCAATACTACCAGTCTCATCATATTGGATACGATATTTATTGACTAGCATGTCATAGACTTCTTGAGTCTTCTTTGCTAGGTCTGGTTTTTTGGATAATGGCAAGATTGCAATCTTGATAGGGGCAATCTTGGGGTGCAAGCGCAAGACTACTTCTGTAGTATGCTTGGCATCTTTATCACCGCTACGAGTATCTACTTCATCATAAGCATCCATTAAAAATGCAAACATAGCTCGATCTACTCCCCCAGAAGTTTCTATGACATTTGGAATATAAGTACCGTCGTCATCAGCTACAGACATTTTTTGTCCAGAAAATTCTTGATGACGAGACAAATCCCAATCACCTCGATGATGAATACCTTCCAATTCTTTGAATTCTTCATTGGGAGTAAATTCAAACTTATATTCTATATCAATAGCTTGTTTGGCATAATGAGCCAATTCATCTTTGGCATGATCACGAAATCTAATATTATTTTTATCAATACCAAGCCCCAAATACCATTCCATACGTAATTTTTGCCAATCATCAAAAACTTTTTTGGTATCATCCGCTTTAACAAAATATTGCATTTCCATTTGTTCAAATTCACGCATACGGAAAATAAAATTACCAGGTGTGATCTCATTACGAAAAGCTTTGCCAATCTGAGCAACTCCAAAGGGCATTTTCATCCTCATACTATCTTTGACGTGCAAAAAATTGACATAAATACCTTGAGCAGTTTCAGGGCGCATATAGATCTGACTAGCTTGATCTTCCAAAGCACCCATAAAAGTCTTGAACATAAGGTTGAATTGACGGACATCAGTCAACTCTCCACCACAGTCTGGGCATTTGATATCATTCATATTTTGTGGCTTGCCTTGAACAAATTCTGGCTTGATACCTTTTTTCTCAAGCAAGTTATCAGCTCTAAATCTAGCTTTACACTTTTTGCAATCTACTAGTGGATCAGTAAAGCCTTCAAGGTGACCAGAAGCTTCCCATATTTTGGGATGAGCCAAAATAGCAGAATCAAGCCCTACTACATCACGACGAGCCAACATAAAATCCCACCAGGCTTGCTTGATGTTGTTTTTGAGCTCAACCCCTAGTGGACCATAGTCATAAATAGAATTCAATCCTCCATAAATATCTGAAGATGGATAGACAAAACCTTTTGTTTTTGCCAGATTTACCACCTTATCAAATTTCCGTGCGTTTTCCATAAAAAAATAATAAATTTATATACTTATTAACACACAAATTATAGCTAAAATCAAGCTATTTATCAAGTTGACAAAATATTAAATCATTTATATAATCAATACTGTGTTTGCTGTACACAGCAGACCGACCTGGCGCGACCTCCAACAGGAGGTAAGACAAGATGACTCTGCGAGACCGCAGGTGCGAGGGGCCTGTATGGCCGCTTTCGACAGGGCTCTACTTCGGTAGAGCCCTCTTTTAATTGACACTTTATTAAAAATCATATAGAATATTTTAGCTCGTTGTTGCCTGGTCACTCTGGACCAGCACAACGATACAACCCCTCAGTAAAGTTGCTGGCAACCCGCAATTGCGGTGAACAAAGGACCAGAACTACGACGTGAGGGTTTACGCCGCACTTGCTCCCAGAGCATGTAGCTGGCATGAGATCTGGCGTATTCAATGCCATTGATCGAGGGGCTCCACTTTGAGAGCCCCTTTTTTCTTTCGCCAATTTTGTCTAAGAGCATAAGCAATTAGCTACAAAATTGAGTGCCCAGCGCCCAAGGGGTTGCGGGGTTCATACAATATTGGTAAAATAAAAACACCGGTTTAACCTCCACAAGAGGTCACAAGCAAACTGGTACAGCAGGGGTGTAACAGAGCCGCTTCCACACTGGGGGCGGCTTTTTCTTTGACAATAATATTATTAAATGATTTAATAGAATTGTTTTTTGACTTAGTTCTTTGAACCACAACCTTCCACCCTATAAGGAGCAGATAATGCTCGAAGTTGGCGAGTGCTATGCATTATATCTTGGCCCATCACAAACCCCATCTGTTTTGACTGCTACCGAAGCAGGTGAGTATCTTAAGATGCACACCAAGACAGTCTGCCGACTAGCCAGAGATGGAAACATCCCAGCCAAAAAAGTCGGCAAAGAGTGGCGCTTTTTGCGCAGTGTCCTCGATCGCTGGCAGGCAGAACAGACGCAGGTCTGAAAATTCAAAAAGGAGCAGAAATAATCTGTTCCTTTTTTCTTTTGACAAAATTATAAAATTATTATAGTATCTTTAACAGAAAGGCAGACAGTCTTTCTACAACGGCAAAGCTGCGAAGAGCGCTTCACATGAAGCGCTCTTTTTTCTTTTTCTAAATAAATTAGAATTATTGATTCAAATTTTGATCTGCTGGAGGTTGAGGAGTCTGAGGTGGGGTTTGTGGTGGTTGTGGCGGTGTCATTGGTGGTTGATTTGAATTTGTCTGTTGAACACCTGCTCCAATATACTGAAATTTACCAAAAGCTAAAACTGGTAAAAATATAAAAGGTAAAAGTACTAAACCAACAGTAAAGCCAGTATCTTCACCAAATGATTTTGATAAAGCATGTAAAATCATAATGTTGAAAACAATATTGACGATAGGTATTAGTAATAAAAATATCCACCACCAAGGTTTTTTAATGATCATCAACAATATAATAATATTATAGATAGGTATAATACTAGCCCAACCTGGTTGTGAAGCTTTTAAATAAATTTTCCAATAAGCTACGATTTGAATAATAACGATTGCCCAAATTATCAAATTGTAGGCAGTCCAAAAACTTTGTGGTAATTCTGATTCCATAATTTTAGTTCCTTTCCAAAATTAATAAATATATTTTATAAATTAATAACCCTTGGCTTTTTTGATCTCTATCTTACCACCCTCTCCATATATCACTGTATCACGACGAGCAATCTTGTCAGTCAACAGATAATTGGCTAAAGCATTATCTACATTGTCTTGAATAACTCGTCGCAGAGGCCGGGCACCAAAGACTGGATCAAAACCAGCCCTAGCCAATTCCCATTGAGCGTTTTCAGTAATCTCAAAAAATATGCCTTTGACTTCAAGTCTTTTCCTAACTTTATTTAACATCAAACCAGCAATTTGAAAAATCTCATCTTGAGTCAATGGTCGGAAAACTACTGTACCATCAAAACGATTAATAAACTCTGGCCTAAAAATATCTCTAATCTGATTTTTAACCAGATCATCTTTGAAATCATCTATCTTACGACCAGCCTGAATCTGATCTTGAATATATGAAGTACCAGCATTGGAAGTAGCTACCAATATCAAATTGGTAAAATCAACGGTTCGACCCAAAGCATCAGTCAAACGACCATCTTCCATAACTTGTAAAAATATATTGAGTATTTCCGGATGGGCTTTTTCTATTTCATCGAGCAACAACAAAGCAAATGGCTTGTGACGGACAGCTTCAGTCAATAGGCCAGGAGCACTGGTTTGTGGCGAACCAATCAAACGAGGCAAACTAGCCTGAGTCTGATACTCTGACATATCTAATCTGATCATATTTTGTTCATCACCAAAATATTTTTCAGCTACTGTCTTGGCCAGCTCTGTTTTACCTACACCAGTCGGTCCCAAAAATAACAAATTAACTATTGGCCGCTTACGATCTCGCAGTTCTGCTCTAGCTCGACGCAAAGCAGCAGAAACTAACTTGACCGCTTCATCTTGACCAATAATACGCTCGT
>Ga0257125_1003062_pt1 | contig 12493 bp, 15 predicted proteins | sample SI106_200metaG_FD_190183 | JGI IMG/M metagenome (GOLD analysis project Ga0257125, IMG submission 190183) | Marine microbial communities from Saanich Inlet, British Columbia, Canada - SI106_200 | ecosystem: Environmental > Aquatic > Marine > Inlet | place: Canada: British Columbia | collected...
CACTCACTTACTACATCAGGCTTTACGGGATGTTTTGGGAGACAGTGTTGCCCAGAAAGGATCTAACTTAACCGCAGACCGTTTACGATTTGATTTTTCACATCATCAAAAAATGACACCCGAAGAAAAACAAAAGGTTGAAGAAATCATAAACCAACAAATTCAAAAAGGTTTAGCAATTTCGTTTACGGAGATGACAGTTGAAAAAGCTCTTGAGCAAGGTGCGATTGGTCTGTTTGGTGATAGATATGAAGAAAAAGTTAAAGTTTATAAAATTGGTGATTATGCCAAAGAAATATGTGGTGGTCCCCATGTCGAAAACACTAATATCATGGGGCATTTTAAGATCAAAAAAGAAGAGGCCAGTTCTGCGGGTGTTAGAAGAATCAGAGGTATTTTGATTAATGAAACGTAAAATCAGAATCCGGGATCGGGATCGATCTCAAGATAAAGTTCTTGATGGCTATTTAACAGATTCCTTTATCGGTGTTTTGATCGCAGAAGAAATCAAAGCACTTTCAGGTGTTTTGAGACTCACGGTTGAAGAAGCTATTGTTCAAGTCCTGCCAAGAGCAGTGGCACGTTCAATAACCTCTGTCAGAGGCAAGCAAGCTGCCAGTGGGTGTCGTTGTTCAAGCGGAAGCATCTATTTTGGGTGTGAAATTGAACTCCAAACGGATACAGAAACTTTTTCGATCTCTGCAGAACAGGTGGCATTGTCACATGCGCTTTCAAACGGTGAAACGGATATTCGGGCCTTTATTAGTTCCCATCCAGTCTCCATGCCGAGTTTAAGGACTATGAACGAATGGCATACTGCAGATCATATCTCGGTTTCATATTCTGGTGTTCCACCTCAATTAATTCGCCAGCTATTGCCTAATGACTATGAATTAAACTATCAGAAACCCATTAAATCCCTGGGTATGGTGCCTGAAAAAACCTTTAATCATTTAGATGATATAAAGGAAGCTGCTTCGCTGGCTTTTTATCGTTCCCATGGCCCCTACACAGATACCAGGGCAGGGATTGCCATTGAGGGACCTTATCAAAAAATGTTCTGTGGGAGTTACATCGAAACCACTGCAGATCATTCAGGCTTAAATCCATTGAGTTTAGCCCTTGGTAATATGATCATCGCGGATCAATGTTTTAAAGATATCAAACAGGTGCAACTCATGGTTCAAAAATCAAATACTGAAGCTATAATTCAGCAAACCGAGGCAATTTTGAAAAGTGTTTCCAATACAGTCTTGAATATTGATTACCTGGAATAAGAAATTGTAATCTTGCTAATGTTTTTGTGAGTTTTCAAATTCCTGTTGTAAGATCAATAAGGCTTCTGAATTAAAACACTGTTCCTTTTTAAAATTTAATTGTGACTTCAAATCACCGGAAATGTTTCCAAGTACCTCCATTTCATATTCCAGCCAGACACCAAATTTTTGATAGACGGCATCTCTCATTTTGAAAGTCGTATCAAGTATCTCTCTGGCTGTGGCAACCCCTTTGTTGAAGACAAAATTGGCATGATAGGGACTGATTTCAACTTTGGGGGTACTGAATTTTCTGACACCAGCTTTTTCCAACAACAAACCACTGGGGACGTTTGCCTGGTAATTATTTTTAAAAACACAACCACAAGAAGGATATAAAAACTGATGTTTTAGGTTTCGATCTTTTTTGCAATATTGCATATGAGCGGAAATTTCCTCTTTATTACCAGGTTTAAGATCAAATTCAACTTCAGCGATAATTTCCCGGTTGTCAATAAAGATAGTGTTTTTATACCCTAGAAAAACTTCCGATGCAGGGTATTCCTTAATTTTTCCTTTAGATGTTATCGATTTTACTGACTTTACAATATTACTAATTTCACCACCATAGCAGCGGGCGTTCATTCTGGTGGTCGCCCCTATTTGTCCCGGAAGAGCGTTCATCCAACTAGCTCCTGCTAAATTTGCATCAAGACAAAGTTCCGCGAATTTTGAATTTTTGACCCCGGCTTCTGTTTTTATAATATTACCATTAATTGAGCATTTTTTCATTTGGCTAAAGCTAATCACAGCACCTGGCCAATGATCATCCATAATTAGCGAATTGCTACCGGAACCGATTAGAAAGTAGTTGATTCTTTTACGAGAGATGTATTGAAAAACTTCGATCAGTTCATTAATGGATTGTGGTTGTAACAACTGATCACAGGTTGTGCCCGTTTGATAGTAACTTATATTTTTTAATAGCATGATCAAAATCAATTATATTTTATTTTTTAAGTCAGAGAAATCATCATACTTGTCCTGAACAAAATTGGCTATCAACTCAATTTTTTTGGCGGAAAAACTTAGTATTTCAAATTCACAATTTGAAAAATTCATTGGTAACACTTCACCGTTCACAACATTTTTTATGGTGGGTGAAGCAATATGATTTTTTAAAAAATTCATTATTTCAGGAAAGAACCCTAATTGAGGTTTATTTTATAAAAACGATTCACTATATTCCTGGTCAATGCGATAAAATAAACCTTGTAGCTGAATATTTATCTAGTATAATAGTTCCAAGGTTTAAAAAAATATTCATCATTGGGGAAAGAAAATGAAAAATATGTCTCAAAGAAGAAACAGAGCTTTTGCTTCCAATTTAATTCATAATACTTTAGAAGAAGCTATTGAACAGTATAAAGAGTGTGAAGCTGTCATTTCGAAATTAACATCTATTAACAAACCTTATTTGCAACATGCCAGTAAAAATGGCAAAATATCAATCGACAAAGTTCCTGTCTGGTTGCTTAAGAACTATTCTTAAAACAGAAGATATTACGGATTGAATTATTTGAAAATGATTTCAATCCTGTTGCTAGTGAAAATTATGGAATATGATTGAAACCAAAGAACAAATACTGGTTTTCAATTTTGTGTTCACTCTTATCAGAGAACACCACTTTTAACCCCCTTGACCCTGTTCTCCTGTCTATCTATAGCCCTTTTCTATTGGGTTGAACATATTATCTGAAGCAACAAATAATTTCTTTGCCCATATCATTTCGACGAGGAACGGAGAGAAATCTTTGCTCAGCTGATAAGATCTCTCATTCTGGCTAGAGTATCGCAATTCAGTTTAATCCTTTAAAAATAATAAACATTCTATTAAAAAAATAAGAAAGTAGTATATATAATTGAATTATTTATGAATATAATAAAAAATATTCTATTTAATTAATTCAAAAAGTATTTTCCAGGATACTATTTTTCGGTAGATTTTTTAATTTAAAAAGAGCAAGCTTATAGCTGTTATACCAACCAATTTTATGTTCTTTATTGACATTCTAATCAAAAAAATAAATGAAAACCTACGATCAGATAAATAAAAAAATTGAATCTAAAAAGGCTGTGGTTTTAACAGCTGATGAAATAATAGATTATGTTGACAAAAAAGGATTGGAAAAGGCGGCCAAAGAAGTTGACGTGGTGACAACGGCAACCTTTGGCCCAATGTGTTCTTCAGGTTGTTTCTTGAATTTTGGTCATAGCAAACCCAAGATTAGAATGACAGAAGCCTGGATTGATGATGTACTTGCCTATTCAGGTATTGCTGCTGTGGATTTATATATTGGGGCAACTCAATTAAAACATAACGATCCTGCTAATATGTATTTCCCCGGTGAATTTAGGTTTGGCGGTGGTCATGTTATTGAAAAACTGGTGGCAGGTGAAAAATGTCAGTTATTCGGCTTATCTTATGGTACTCAGGATTACCCTAACCGTGAAATCAGAACCTGGTTTCGCATGGAAGACTTAAATCAGGCGGTAATGGTAAATCCACGAAATTGTTATCAGAATTATAATGTTGCGATTAACTGCTCAGATAAACCGATATATACTTATCTCGGATATTTGAAACCGAATATGAAAAACCTGACCTATTGTTCCGCCGGGCAATTGTCACCGCTTTTAAATGATCCTCAATATAAAACCATTGGCGTAGGGACCAGTGTTTGGCTTGCCGGAGCGCGTGGACATGTTTATTCAGAAGGTACCCAACATAGCCCGACCTGCAAGCGTAATGTTAAAGAGATTCCGACAGAAGGTGCCGGTACTTTGGCTTTAACAGGTGATATGAAGGATATGGTACCAGAATTTGTGAGAGGGGTTAGTTTTAGAGGCTATGGAACTTCTTTAGCCCTTGGTGTCGGGATCCCAATTCCAATTTTAAATGAATCGGTTTTACAACAAACCTGTGTCAGGGATAAAGACATCAAAGCTCCTGTAATTGATTATAGTTATGATTATCCGCAAAAAACGGGTAAAGTCATCTGTCGATTGAATTATGAGCAGTTAAAATCGGGTGAGGTTAAAATTAAAGATAAAACGGTAGAAACCGCATCCTTATCTTCATATGCCAAAGCACTTAAAATTGCCAATATTTTAAAAGATGAAATCAAAGCAGGGGATTTTTTACTTTCACAACCCGGTCACCTGCTTCCCAGGATTCAAGGGATGAAACCATTAAAAGTAAAGGGGGAACGGGCATGATCACAAAACGAATTTTATTGGTTTTTCCAAAAACAGAAGCAGATAAACCAGTTGTTAATGACCTGATCAGATATTATCATTTAACAGTTAATATTTTAAGAGCCAAAATATCACACGAGGAAGAAGGACATTTACTGATTGACATAACGGGTAAGCCGGAAGATATCCAAAAAGGTTTGAAGTTTGTCAGAACTTTGGATATTACCATCAATGAAACGAATAAAGGTTTACAGTGGGACAGAGATTCCTGTGTGCAATGCAGCAATTGTGTAACGCATTGTCCAACAGACGCACTTTATATTAAAGATCGAAAGACTATGGAAATTAATTTTCAGGAAGATTTATGTATTGAATGTCTAAACTGTATTAAAAACTGCCCTTATGGTTCCTGTTCATCACTGTTTTTGAATGCATAGCGGTATGCGGCATTTTTCAAACTATGCTCTGGAAGGGGCCAATTTTAGAATTTCTTCCACTAAAACTAATATTGTCATCGGTGAATTACAGCAACAGCGTCGGATATTAATTGAATATATTCGGCGTCATCCTGAATTTATGGATGCCCTGAAACCCATTTTAGCGAAAAAGAACCCACCGGAAATAGTAAGCAGAATGATCAGTGCAGCAGATCAAATTGGTGTTGGTCCGATGGCTGCAGTGGCTGGAATAAATGCTGAATTTGCGGTTAGGGTTGCCATCCAGAAAGGGGCAGAAGAAACCATTGTTGAAAATGGTGGAGATATCTATCTTCAGGTAAAAAAACCAATTGTTATTGGAATATATGCTAAAGATTCTCTGCTATCTGGCAAAGTGGCTTTTTATATTCAACCCGAAGAAACCCCTGTGGCAATATGTTCTTCCTCTAGCAAAATGGGACATTCAAAAAGTTTTGGGAACTGTAATCTGGCTACTGTTTTAGCCCGGGATGCTGCTTTAGCTGATGCAGCTGCCACACATGTTTGTAATCAGATTAAATCTGTTAATGATATTCACCCGGTTCTGGAAACAATTGTTGATATGGATGGAATTTTAGGGGGTTTGGTCATTAAAGAAGATCAAATCGGCTTAATTGGTCAACTTCCTGAACTGGTTAAATTCGATGACCCACGATTCAAAGATAAAATAACTGCAGATAAAAATAGTAATTTCAATACTTGCCATTGATTCTGCTACGATTAACGATTATAGGTGCATTATCGCTAAAAAAGAATGGTTTAAATATTTTTTTTGCAACGGAACTCAGGAATTATTTGATAATTTAATCAAAATTAATACTGACTGCTAGCATGTATGAATAAACTTCCCTGTGAGCTGTTTGAATATTATTAGGATTGTCTGGATCAACCTGTGCTTTTCCTTCAGCTAAAGAAAACACCCCCCCTGCTGTAATCATTGACGATCCATTAAAGATGGAAAAACCCAAAGTTACTCCATACATATCGATTTTTTCAGTATTCGTTGTTGTAGAATCAGGCATAACGTCATTATCAAAATTAGTATAGAGTCCACCTCGAACGACATATTCCTCTGTCAAATAGTATTCAACACCTGTTGAAATATTTAAAACATTGACCTTATCTTCATCCTCAATTTTATGGTAATCGACATCACCAGTGATTAAGGTATTCGGAGAAGGGAACCAGGCAATGCCCAATGTTACAGTTAAAGGCATTTTACGATAATTTTTGTCAGTGGCAGTATTATGTTCAACATTTGATACTCCGGCAGCTTTGTATTGGGTTTGAAAATGGTGCTCAGCATGAAAAAAAAATGTCTTTTTTACAACCATCCCAATTGAAAACTCATCTTCCGGTAGCCACATTATCCCGCCAATCAGGTTAAAACCTAATTCTGACCCTTCTTGCTTTTCAAAGGACCATGTTTCATTGATATCATCGGAATCAAACAATCTGCTTTTTTGCAGGTAATATTCCCTATGATACATATATACAGTTGTTCCGAATGAAAAATATTCTTCTAATTGCTGTGCCCAGGAAAGTCCATATTTATAAGTTCTGTCATCACCAACTTTATTGATAACAGTACCGTCTTCGAATTTCTGATCTTGTTGAACCCCAGTTGAGTCATCAATAGCGTAAGAAATACCATATACTGAATCATCCAACCGTTTCATATATCCGGCAAAATTAATTAAATATCGCCAATCTTCTTCTTCCTCGGCTTCATTACCAACTGAGTTGTCATATTTGTTGCCCACAAAGTTAGTTGTATTCGATAAGCTGGTCATAGAATCATTCGCACCAAATACTAAACCGGCAGGGTTATAATAAGCACCAGACGCATCATCTGAAACAGCAGCATATGCGCCGCCCATATTAGTCGCTCGATCAGAAACTAATACCTCTTTATAGTGAGAAATATCGGCCAGAACAATATTGCAAATAAAATAAGGGCAGAAGGCAGATAAAACCAAACATCGTCTAATTACGGATATTGTCATTGAATCTCTTTTTATTTAGTTTCCCGATATAATCTAACATTCCTTCTGCTTCTGCTATTGCATACAAGCGTTTTATACGTTCCTGAATGGGAGGATGTGTTTTTGAAATAATTTTTCTTCGATTTTGATATAATTGATTATCGATTTTAACTAAAAAATCGTTGTAGCTCTTCCAATTATAACCTAATGCCATGATCATTTGTATTCCTTCCTGGTCTGCGTCAATTTCCAGTTGTTTATCCAAACCCGTTCCAAACAGTGCATCAATAGCCTGGGCCAGTTTTCGGTCAAGCGCTGTTACTCCGGAAACAGCCCCTCCTCCGGCTGCTGCTGAAATACTGGCTAAAAAAGCATTATCTGCTCCACGGATATTCATTTTCTTCACAATATGTCTTTGATTAATATGAGCAATTTCGTGAGCGATTGCGCCTACTAATTGCGCTTCGTTTTCCATCAATTCTATTGCACCTCGAGTGATAAAAACATATCCACCTGGGATGGCATAGGCATTAATCTCATCAGTGTCTAAAATAGTGAAATAAAATTCCAAATCAGTTCTTCCCATCTGAGCAACCACTCCGCTACCGATTAAATTGAGGTAACGGAGTGCTTTTTTATTCTTCCAGGGACTATATTTACCCAGGATACGTGCCGCCAGATTTCGCCCAAATCTGATTTCCGCGATGGTGTCATCATCATTAAATTGTTGATCGGTTTTATGTGCCCGTGTACGAAAGGTCTTTTTTGAGCCACTACAGGCATTCAGAGCAAAGACTGACACAATGAAAAGGATTAAAATTCTATTCATTTTCCGCCTCATTTAAGAAAAGGATTGCTTCTTCCGGATCAACGATTTGATTCTCGACTTCGGCTAAAGTGACATAATCAGGTTTTCCCAGATTTGAAAGTGCATCTGTTTTAGAATCGAGTGAAGCATATGAAACTGCGACACTGGCTAAAAGCAAACTAATTGCGATTAATATTTGTTGACGAGATTTATTCATCCAGGCTCACATATAGGGTTGCTGCTTCTATTTGAACGGCTAGTGCCATCATTTCGAATAGAGCCATAAAATTAGGTGCTCCTAAGATGGCCAGATTACTTTTCTCAGAATCCATCAGACCTCTGGCAGCAGCGGCGCTGGTAAAAGAAGAAGCACGTTTGCGGGCTTTTAATGAAATATTTACTTTCTTTGTCAGCAACGAAATTCTCTGACGAGGCACTTTCTTGGAAAGCGCTAATTTATGCACCCATCCGGTTTTTCCGTTGAATTCAATTTTTTTCCAGTTCTTAACTGTATCAAGGACTTCAACCTGGAAGCCTCTTTTAAGAAGTTCCATTTTTTCATTTCCACCAGCTGTTTTTGTAGGTTTAATCCGAAAGCTTTTAATATACCGGGTATCGGCTAAAAGATTAATATTGAAACAAAAGATGAGTATCACCAGTGTCATTAGATATTTTTTCATTTTGCCCTCCACTATTTTTGTCAAAAGTAAAACACCCATCCCAGTTTTCTGATAGCTTACTTTTAGTATACTTATGACAACGATCTATGAAAAGTTTTGAAATGAAATCTTTTGGATTATCTTCCAGCCAAGATTGGTAAATTTTTTCTGATTGTTCAAATTTTTTGAATTGGTACAACTCAAATGCAGTGTTGGTCTTATTGACATCTTTTAATGGCGCACCCCAAAAAGCCATCACAGCATCACCAATAAACTTGTCCAGAGTTCTATTGTATTGAATAATACATATAATTTAGTAAAAATTTGAAAATATTTATGTTTTACTAAATAGTTATAAGTTGCTAATGCTGTCTCATTGTTTTAAAGGAAGGGTATATTTATCATGCTTAAAAATCTATAATGATCTTGTATAATGATTAATTTGGAGTGTATTTGTTTTGACAATTGATTAATTGATAAGTAGTCCCATTTTTAAAATTTAAAATATTTTAATCTGCTAATAATAAAGGCTATTGAATAGATTTAATAAATTTTTTAGTGTTTATAAAAAAATAACTGGACATAAATAGTCCTTTATAAAATAATAAATACTAACACAGAATTACTGTTTACCTTACTCGATAAAACTAAAAGTATTGTATCTGTTGATCTGGGGGAATATTTTTTGAAATTTATTTTGATTACATAAATTATATAAGGAGAAAAAATGTCCGTGTTAGATACTCTAAAAAATGAACATCGTCTCGTAAGAAGATATTTGGACAATATTGAAGTTGTTTTGGATTTAATGCAAAAAGGTGGGGAAGTTCCTGAGAAATTCTTCACATTAACCGTGGATTTTTCTAAAACTTTTATGGATAAATATCACCATTTTAAGGAAGAATATGTCATTTTTATGAAATTGGCCCAAAAGAAGGCAGGGGCTTTGGATCCTCAAATAATGTCGCTGAGGGAACAACATGAAAGAGGACGTTCATTAGTAAAAAGCATTAAAAGATCTATTGCCGGATACATTAATAAAGAAGAGATCGCTACCGCAAATCTTGAAGAAAATCTTGGCTATTTTCATTATTTACAAATACAACATCTGAATCGGGAAAACCATGTCTTTTACCCGATGGTCCGAAAAACTTTTAGTGATGAAGAAATGGCTGAGTTTGAAGCAGAATTTGAAAAAGACGCCGAGCGATTTCCTAAAGATATGTTCAAGAAGAGTGAACAAACAGTTAATGACATGGCGGAAGTTCTTAAAGAAAAATTTGGAGCTCAATACCGTGATAAACTGGAAGAAGTTTTTAAAGCCAGAAAACATAACGACTAAAACTTATCTTCTCGACAAATAAGATTTTATCTCTCAAAATGCTCCTGCCACCTTTGATCAACGTGGGGCAGGGGTACTATATCTTAGAAATCCCATTCCACAGTAAATGTTAACTTGCGCAATAAGCTGTTAAATACCACAAATAACAAAATTCTTTCTGGTTAAATAGTATCTGTTAAACTCTTTTTATCAGCAAATTTATTTTCTGCTTGTCAATAATCGGTTTTTTTATGGAATCAAATCTTCAATTAAATTCAAACATCCAAATTTTTCCTGATAATGGTTGGTGTTGTCAGAACTATACTTAGAAATATCAGGTTTTCTATGATACTGAGATAATCTTCTCAAGGATCACCATTTGAGTGTGACAGACTTTTTTTGTACTCACAGCGAAAAGTATTAATTTGAAGGCGATATCAACAATATTTACCATAAAAAGACTATAAATACAAATAATTAGGACACAGATATGATTAAGCACATCGTTTGCTGGAAATTAAAAAACAAAACGGAACCCCTAAAAGAGTGTTCTGATGCTTTAGCCATAAAGAGGGTCCTTGAAGGTTTAGTGGGAAAAGTACCAGGATTAATCCAAGCTGAAGTCGGATTTGATTATAGCAATACTAAAACAGCGAGTGATATTGTACTTTATTCAAAATTTGAATCTAAAGTAGCGCTTAAAAACTATAAAAATCACCCCGCCCATGTAAAAGCCGGTAAAACTGTACGTCCCAGAACTTATGACAGACGTATGATTGATTATGAGATTGAATAGTGATATTGCTAAATTAATTTTCCTAAAAATAGTCAGGAAATTAAAAATTAAATGAAAAAGGCGCTGAACTCCTTTTTCATTTAAATCAGTTTGTTGGTCTCAGTAGCTATCATTAATTCTTCATTGGTTGGAATGATAAATAGTTTAACTTCAGAATCATGCTGATGAATAGCGGTAATTTTAGAAAATCGACCTTCATTTTTTTCTACATCAATTTTAATTCCAAAATTATCCAATCCTAAACACACTTCTCGTCTAACATCATCATCATTTTCACCAATACCAGCTGTAAAAATAATTGCATCTACCTGTCCTAAAGCAAAACTGTATGCACCGATATATTTTTTTATCCGGTAAACATACATTTCAAATGCCAGTTGAGCTTTTTGATCTCCCTTTTCTCTGGCAGCATGAATATCCCGGAAGTCATTCATACCACAAATCCCTTTCACACCACTTTTTTTATTTAACAGATCATTAATATCGTCAATATCCATATCTGTTTGGGCTGTGAGGAAATGAGGGATGGCGGGGTCAATATCTCCACAACGAGTGCCCATAATGACACCTTCCAACGGCGTTAATCCCATTGAAGTATCAATGCTTTGGCCATTTTTAATGGCTGTGATACTAGCTCCGTTACCGATATGGACAGTAATTAGATTTGTTTCTGTTAAAGGTTTTCCAAGTGTTTCAGCTGCCTGTAATGCAACATAATGATGGGAAGTACCATGAAAACCATATCGGCGAACTTTATGTTTATGGTAGAGTTCCAATGGTACGGCATAATGAAACGCCCGGGGGGGGATTGTATGATGAAAAGCCGTATCAAAAACGCCGACTTGTATAGCAGCCGGGAATATTTTCTGAGCAACTTCGATTCCGGTTATATTTGCAGGATTATGAAGTGGCGCCAATGGAACATTTTCAATGACAGCTTTTAATACTTCATTGTCAATAATGCAAGGTTTCTTGAAGACTTCTCCTCCATGAACAACACGGTGGCCGATTGCTTTAATTTCTGATTTTTCTTTAATGACACCAACAACTTTATCAGTAATTAAATTGACAACCTGTTTTAAACCATCCTCATGACTGGGAACAGGATTATTGAATTCCTGTTTACCTGCCTGGGTTTTATATATATGTTTACTGGTAGTTTCTCCGATTTTCTCGATTAATCCGCTGGCAAGTACACTTTTATCATCCATTTGGAACAATTGATATTTAATAGATGAACTGCCTGTATTTATAACGAGGATTTTCACAATAGTCCTTTTTCTGCTTGTGCTTGAATGGCTGTAATAGCGATTGTATTAATAATATCTGGAACCAGACATCCTCGACTGAGATCATTAACTGGTTTGTTCATTCCCTGCATAATAGGACCGATAGCCACAGCCTTTGCAGATCGTTGCACCGCCTTGTAAGTATTATTTCCGGTATTTAAGTCCGGAAAAATAAAAACAGTTGCTTTTCCAGCAACTTCACTGTCAGGCATTTTTGATTTTGCGACATCAGGATCAACGGCAGCATCATATTGAATGGGGCCTTCTAAAAGTATGTGTGGTGCTTTCTGTTTTGCTAATTTTACCGCTTCACGAACTTTTTCCACATCGACTCCCTTTCCTGAAGCTCCGGTGGAGTATGATAACATAGCGACTTTTGGGTCGACTCCAAATATCTGAGCGGTTTCTGCTGAACTAATGGCAATTTCGGCTAATTCTTGTGCATTGGGATTCGGGTTAACAGCACAATCACCATACGCTATAACCCGGTCTTTTAAACACATCAAAAAAACGCTGGAAACCAGTGAACAATCCGGTTTGGTTTTGATGATTTCAAAAGAGGGTAATATGGTATGCAAGGTTGAATGTGTCGCCCCTGAAACCATACCATCAGCATGCCCCATGTGCACCATCATGGTGCCGAAA
>Ga0257125_1003064_pt1 | contig 12487 bp, 9 predicted proteins | sample SI106_200metaG_FD_190183 | JGI IMG/M metagenome (GOLD analysis project Ga0257125, IMG submission 190183) | Marine microbial communities from Saanich Inlet, British Columbia, Canada - SI106_200 | ecosystem: Environmental > Aquatic > Marine > Inlet | place: Canada: British Columbia | collected...
TGTATAAGTCAAGGTATTGGCACCATATCCCCCACCAAAGCCATAGTAGAACCCCTTTTCCTGTGAAAAAAACCGTCTATATGAACATAGAAACAAAACCTCTGTAACTCTCAACTTTGTAATGCCAAATATTGACTCTGTTTCGGCGGCCAAAGATGAAATTTGAAAATGTATCTGTGAAAACTCATCAAGATTTTTATCATAGAAAAGGTTAATGCCAGCAAGGCCGGAAGAGGATAATCCAAATCCAAGTCCGTTTGGTTCTTTAGAGCGCCAATCTGATATACTAATGACTTCTCCACTTTCATTATTCAAATCAGTTTTAGTGACCTCAGCAATTGCTTCTCCCGAAGAATTTGCACTGCAGGTTTTATCAATTTGTTCTTGGGAAATGTTGTTAACAATCATTTTGGATATTTGTTCTTCTGTGCATTTAGCAAAAGCATTCGAAGAACAAAGCAGTATAAATGAAAATGTAATACTGATACTTAACAAGAGTTTCATCGGTTTTCCTCAATATTAATTAGAAGATATAGACAGCAATAAAATGTGGCTATGCCGATATATTCAAAAGTTTGCTAATTGTCTTTTTCCATTAAAGTCGAACGCCTATTTCACCCGCAGCCCACACAAAACAGGAACCACACGGTAATGAGGTTGTGAAGCATTGGTTAACAATAGGCCACAGCACGTGCGGGGCTGTCGGGTGGAAATGTTTGTTAGCAGATTTTTATATTTATTGAGTTGTCAAAATTTATTAATCGAAAATGCTCCACCAACTCTTTATATTCAGAATCCGATATCTCTGAAAGGTCGAACTGATATTTTTGATACTTCCCTTTTGTTTCTATCAATATCTCTTTTCTATCAATGATGACCTTGTCAAGCAGAACTCTGATATCATCATCGTCATCCCATGTTAAACACGCACCTTTCTCTTCTGGCGGCAAAACAAATTCCAGGCCAGCATTTCTTTGAACAATAAATCCATCAATTCCAAACTCTGTTCCTTCATCAAAGCTTAAGCTTATTACAATGTCTTCATCATTTTCTAAGTTCAAGAATCTTACTTTATCCATGTTGTTCTCTCACGCTGCTAACACTAAATGGGTATTAGCGAATTAATAAATAGGTATAGGACGGATTTGGATTCCAATATACCTCCTAAATCCAATTAATCAGGTTTATTCCTTTTATTTGCAATCTAATCCCATGAAATCCGAGTATAGTAATTTGACAAACTACTAAATCAACATCATCCAACTGTGGTTATAAGTTGACTTATCAGGTGTGGTTATAATCGGGCTTATATTCTTATTTGTGTCTTGAGGCTTTATTACCAGCCTGGAGATTGGAATACAAACAGTTTGTATTGAAATGGATAATTGGATGGGGAGGCAGTCGATTCCATTTTTTTAATAGAAATGATATATTTTCTCTGGAAAATTTTAGTCTATAATAATAGCAATTTATTGAATCTCGTCAAATCAGATAGTTAGGTTACTATCTAGAGAATCTGTGTACTTTCTATTGAAGCGGCTAAGTTATCGCTGAATTGAACGCTAACTTGAACAGCCATATTTGAGGTCCACTGAATCTTTCAGTGAATATGAATGATTCTCATATTCAATTTCTATATATATGGATACCTTGACAAGGTATACCTTGATAAGGTAATTTTACTACATGGAGATAATAAGTTTCGGAAATAAAGAGACGGAAGCATTCGTCACATCTGGAAAATTATCTAAAAATTGTAGATGGAGCTCTCAAAAAAAGGTTGCTCTTAGAAAAATCGATATGATCATTTTTGCTGATAACGCAAGTGATCTTCGGATTCCTCCCAGCAATCGACTAGAGAAGCTTACAGGTGACTTAAAAGGTTACTGGTCGATCAGGATCAACGATCAGTTTAGGATTGTTTTCAGTATTGAGAACAATTTAATCGGTAACATAAAAATAACGGACTACCATTAAAATGTGGAAATATAACAGGAAACCAACGCCGCCAGGTGAGATATTAAGTGAAGAGTTCTTAAAACCGCTGAAATTGACACAAAAGCAGTGTGCGGATCATTTGGGTGTCGATATCAAAGTGATCAACAGAATAATCAATTCTAAGTCATCCATTACGCCCGTTATGGCAGTCAAGCTAGCATCTGCTTTTGGAACAACACCGGAATTTTGGCTCAATGCACAAATCGCCACGGATCTGTGGAAAATAGCGCAATCCAGTCTAAAACTGCCGGACCAAATACAATCAAACAATCCAGCCGTTGTCTAGTTTTCCCCTATCTCAAGATTGGTATTCTCCCCAAAAACTGGATCACTTCCAGCCTTTCCTGTTTACACAATTTGGATGATTTTCATACACTTGTTTTTTACCGGTGACTATTCAAATGGTCGTTCAGTCTGCAAAATATAGGACTGGAGGGTTCCTCTTTTTCAGGTCAAGAACGTCTGAAGATCATTCACACCTCATAAAGGATTATAGGGAGCCGGAGTATGGGATCGTACAAAATTAACTTGGCATAATCTGCCCGCAAAAGTCCCGTAAAGACTGGACATTTTGCAGACAAAATGCCAAGTAATTTTTGAGCCGACCCTATTCAGGATTTCAGTGGATTTGTATTAACATCTGGCCACTTATCCATGCATCAAAAAGCGTATTGCAAAGGAGATAGAAAACTGTGAAAAACTTGCTTAAAGAAAAGCTACAACAAAAACAGTCAGTTATTGGTACTTTTGTCCAGATGGGACATCCGGATGTGACAGAATATATGGCCGGTCTTGGATTTGACTGGTTGCTGTTGGATGCCGAGCATGGTCCATTAAGCTATGAAACGCTTCAAATTATGATGCAAGCTATGAATGGCAGCGGGTGTACGCCGATCGTTCGCCCTGAGTGGAACGACATGGTCACCATCAAACGGATTTTAGATCTAGGCGCTCATGGCGTTTTAATTCCCATGGTTAATACCCGAGAAGAAGCCGAATATGCGGCCAAGGCATGCCGGTATCCACCGGCTGGAGTGCGCGGGGTAGGTCCGAGACGGGCGGCTATTTTTGACCGGGATTATTTCACGACCGCTGATGAAGAAATAATGACCATCGTTCAAGTGGAAACCCCACAGGCCATCGATAATCTGGACGAAATTCTTAAGGTTGACGGAATTGATGCCTGCTACGTAGGCCCCATGGATTTGTCTTATAGTATGGGTATGAAATTCCCAGATTTTGAAAATCAGGAATTTTTAACCGCATTGGATAGAGTCATGGAATCCGCCAACAAGGCGGGTAAGCCGGCTGGATTTTACGCTGGGAAAAACAATATCGAATTTGTTATTAAAAAAGGCTTTGTCCTGAACACGCTGGATAGTTCAGATACTTTTCTGCTTCGAGGGGCGATCAGCGCTCTTAAAGCTTATCGGAGTGTAGAAAAATAGCTTAAGTAATTTTTTATAATTGAGATATTTCTCATTTTGACAAATATCTCAATTTACCTGGGCCGGGCTATCCCATGTTTCTTTATTCTTGAACGCAATGTTCCGTAGTTAATATCCAGCAGTTCGGCTGCTCCCCCTGGGCCGCTTATTTTCCAAGCGGTTTTTTTCAACGTTTGCAGAATGTGCTGTTTTTCATTTTCAGCCAGAGTCAGATCGCTGATATTGATAGACGGATTCTGATTCTCGGTTTTCAACTCAGGCACCCTGAATTTTGATTTAGAGCTCATAATAACTCCCCTTTCAATGATGTGCTGAAGCTCCCTGACATTCCCCGGCCATTGATAGGCGAGCAGCTTTTGCATTTCAGAATCCGGTATGTGAGTCAACGACTTGCCCATTTTTTTAGAGAAAACTTTCAAGAAATAGTCGGCCAGTATGGGAATATCCGCTTCTCTTTTTTTGAGAGGGGGAACTTGAATGGGGAATACGTTCAAGCGATAGAAGAGATCCTCCCTAAATTTCCCTGCACGAACGAGCTTTGGCAGGTTTTGGTTCGTGGCGGTAATCAATCGAAAATCAGAACGAAGCGTGGTAGAACCGCCAACTCTTTCAAATTCCTTTGTCTGAAGCACCCGCAGCAAACGTACCTGAACCTCCATGGGAATATCGCCGACCTCGTCTAAAAATAGCGTCCCTCCATCTGCTAATTCAAAGCGTCCGGCGCGTTGCCCATCCGCTCCGGTAAAAGAGCCTTTTTCATGCCCGAACAATTCGCTGGCAATTAGACTTTCTGAGAAAGCACTGCAATTTACGCGTATATAAGGCTTTTCCGATCGGGCGCTTTTCTGCATGAGGGTCCCGGCAATCAACTCTTTGCCAACGCCTGTTTCGCCAAGGATTAAGACGGTGGTATCGGTATTGGCAACTTGCATCACTTTTTTGAATACGGTTTTAATCCCCGGACTTTCCCCCACAATGTTGTCAAAATGCAGCCGCGCCAGTTGTCTCTCTTTATAATATTGTTTCTCGTTATTCAGTTTATAATTTAAGCGACGAACTTCATCATAGGCTTCTGCATTATCCATAGCGATGGCCGCCTGGGAGGCAAAATAGGTAAAAATCTCCAGATCAGAATCTTTAAAAACAGAAGAGAGGAATCGATTATCGAAGTACAAAACGCCTTTAAGTTCATTTTTGATTATCATGGGGACACAAATACAGGACCGTGTGGCGGGTCTGTATTTAATTTGACCCGCGCTTCGGGTCATTGTTTTTATGACTCCTTTGCCTGAAACAGCCACCTCCTTGATAATTTTCGTAGGCTGGGAAAAGTTGGGGTGGCCTACATCTTCTGCAGTTAGGTTGATGGCCGCCCCGAGCACAAAATCAGAGTAATCGGTATCTTTTTTAAAGAGAAATATAGCCCCCCGCTCTGCACCCATAATCTGAATGGCAGTTAATATAATATGCTTTCCAATATCTTCAGTATTCCGAATCGTTGTTATCTCTTGGGTCAGTTTTAATATTTCTTCTAAAAGATTATCTTTCAGGTTGAGGTCCTGGATGAGAATCTTGAGATCGTCCGGGAAAGGAAGCTCTCGGTTAGACAAAAGAGTGTTCGCGGCTTCTTTGGCTTCTTTTCGAGCGTTTTCCTCGTCGCCTTGCTCCATGAAATGGCGGGCCAGCTCAACTCTGGTTCTGGCAATAGGGAGCCGGTGTTCAGATTCTTCCAGCCATCGCAAAGAAAGTTTAAGGTTTTTCAGGACCTCTTTCGAGGATGCCCCTCTTTTTCGGGCCATGAGCGCTTTGTATCTATAGCCGTAACCTTTGTAAAAAACGTGTTCGCTCTTAATCGGGTGTTCTATCACTTGTTCCAGCTTGAGGTCTTCGATTTTCGGATAGTTTCCTCTTTCCATTTCCCAACATAGTTTCAGAACATATCCGTAGGATGCGATAGGCATTCCCAGCGCTTCATTTTCTTTGATGATTTGTACATAGTTCCGCAGGTGATCTGCAGATTTTTCATAATCCCTTTTCCAGTAATAAAGCATAGCCTGCAGCAAGGCTAAGTCCTCCTGGTACCGAATATCTGACGGATTGAAGGCTTCACTCTTCAATCCCGCTATCAATTGATAGGCATCTTCAACACGGCCAATCCCTTTCAAAATATAAGCCATTTGTAATACGGCCCAACCTGCTACCTGATGTTGTTTAATTTTCAGGCAATGTTTTCGAATAGCATCGAGCAAGCCCAATCCCTGGCTGGGTTGTCCGATAGCGGCATAGGACCTTCCGATGGCCGCCACGGCATATAGCTGAGAGGTATCCTCAGGAAAGTTCTCTACATTTTGAACAGATTTCTCATATGTGCGAATGGCATCGCCAAACCGACCTTGTAAATAGTAAAAATAGGCGCCGATTGTTTGTATTGATTTGAGCAGTCGAGGTTCTTCAACCTGCTGGGCCAATGACCAGCCCTTCTGAAAGTGTTTCAGCGCTTTGGCGCTGTTAGTTCGTTGCCATTGATTGATGGCCATATGCAGGTTCAAAACACACAAGAACGTCTGGTCCTTGATGGTCGCGGCCCTAGACAAAGCGTTTTCCAGAATTGACATGGTCCACTCGCTTTCACTGCGGATGGAAAACATATTCATGTACTTGTTCACTGTCTCAATGAAGAGGCGATCCGCTTCCTGCTGATGGTTTCGGCTCAGATCAGTAATGGCTTTGGTGTAGCACTCTACCGCTTCACTGAATTTGACCTGCTCGGCAAACATGTCTCCGGCTCTTACCAGCCAGTAGCAACCGTCGATATCATTTGTGATCTGCAGACGATGCCGGGCTAGAAATAAAGTCTTGTCATCTTCTTTCAGGGGTTCTTTGGTTAGAATGTCGATGGCTCGCTTGTGAAGCTGCTCCTTTTGTTGGGAGTCAAACCGATCAAAGTACTGACGACGTTGTTTATCGTCTGAAAAACTGAATAAGCCCGAACTTTTCTCAATCAATTCTCCGTTTTGTGTCTGTTGATCTAGTATGGAAAGAATTTTAGTTGCCTTCAGCTCTGTTAACTCGAGCAGCCAATCAATGGAAAAGGTATCTTCGAATAAAGCCGCTTTCCCCAGTAGTTCTTGAGATTCTTTTTTATTAATCATTATTGATCCAACGGTAAATGGTCCAAATTCTGTCATTCCCGTGAAGGGGACTGTTGCAAAGATTATAATCAGAGATCGTATTCGCTCATCTGTCATTCCCGCGAAGGCGGGAATCCATCATGATTACAGCGTATTACTAAATGGATCCCCGCCTCCGCGAGGATGACAAAAGAGAACGGCATGAGATTTTTTACAATTTAATCATTATTGATGCATCAGTAAAAAGTCCCAAAACCGTCACCCCGGCGAAAGCCGGGGTCCATAAACCATTGAAATAAATGGATCCCCGCCTCCGCGAGGATGACAAAAGAGAACGTAAATATTTCATTCATTTCGACAGTGTGTGAGTTCAGTTTGGCCAGAGAATGTTCGATTAGGCAAGTTGAAATCACGAAATCTATCAAAAAAGAGATATATCTCAATTAATGAACGCGTTCGATTTGAATATCTGAAAATGTAACTATTTGAATTAATATGCTAAAGAATATTTTCATGATATAGGGCATCACTATTGCACAATCAAAATAGTGAGGTGTTAGCGCCTAAATGCAGAGAAACCTGATCTGGCTGGATATTTACCAGCTTGCTATCACTGCATTGTAATATCATTGAATTTTTTAGCCGACCCAGAGGAGATGCGGGTGAGTAAAAAAATAATCAAATTCATGGATACTTCCTTCAGGGACGGTTTCCAATCTGTATATGGTGCGCGTGTAATGACGGATGATTTCATACCGGCGTTAGAAGCCACTGTTGATGCTGATATTCAGCACCTGGAGGCCGGCGGTGGCGCTCGCTTCCAAAGCCTGTTTTTCTATTGCAATGAATCTGCATTCGACATGATGGACCGTTTCAGGGAGACCGCCGGTCCTGATGCAGACCTGCAAACACTTGCCCGAGGAATCAACGTGGTTGCTCTCAGCCAGCAGCCGAAAGATATCATCGATCTGCATGCCAAGATGTTTAAGAAACATGGAATGACCACCATTCGAAATTTTGATGCTTTAAACGACATTCGGAATTTAAAGTACTCCGGTGAACGCATCGCTCATCATGGTTTAAACCATCAGATCGTCGTTACGATTATGGAATTGCCACCGGGGTGCAATGGTGCGCACACCGCAGAGTTTTACCTGAATCGGCTACAGGAGATTTTAGATTCAGATGTCCCTTTCCATTCGATTTGTTTTAAGGATGCGACGGGAACTGCCTGTCCGCATAAGATTTACGAAACATTCACCGGCGCCCGAAAAATGTGTCCCGAGGATACAATACTCTGGTTTCACACCCATGATACCGTAGGATTCGGACTGAATCAGAATATGGCTGCCATCGAAGGAGGGGCGGACGGAATTGACCTGGCCAAAAGCCCAGTCAGCGGGGGAACATCTCAACCTGATATTTTATCCATGATGCAAACCTTAAAAGGAACCGATTATTCAATTGATGTGGACATCGACAAAATTTTGAAAGCGGAGGAAGTATTTGAGAAGTGCATGAAAGACTACTTCATTCCTCCGGAAGCCAAGATGGTTTCTCCCAAGGTTGTTTTATCGCCCATGCCAGGCGGTGCTTTAACTGCCAATACAATGATGATGAGAGACTCGAATACACTCCATCTTTATTCAGATGTCATTAAAGAAATGACGGAAGTGGTTCGACTGGGGGGGTTCGGGTCTTCGGTGACTCCGGTTTCTCAATTTTATTTTCAGCAGGCATATCTCAATGTTGTGTTGGGAAAGTGGAAAAAGATCAATCCCAGCTATGGTGATATGGTATTAGGGTATTATGGCCGAACTCCGGTAGAACCGGATCCTGAAATAGTTAAACTAGCATCGGAACAGCTGAACAAACCTGTTTTCAAAGGTGACCCATTGGACATATTGACACCCGGGATCCCAGCTGCTGAAAAATGTTTAAGAGACAATGCGCTTCCGGTGACTGATGAAAATATTTTCATCATAGCCAGTTGCGAAGCCAAGGGTTTGGAGTTTTTGCTGGGGAATGCTAAAAACGGGGTTCGAAAAGAAGAACCAGAGGAGGAAGTCATTCACATCAACATGTGCAAGTCTCAAGATGCGTTCTGCGGTCAAAGTGAGTTTTCATTTTCCATCAATGATGAATCTTACCACATGACCGTGGGACAGGACGCAACCCCCGTCTGATAAATAAATTATCTTCTCAGGGCTGATTTAGAAAATTTTGAATTCGGAATTTTGGAGTCGAAGTCAATAGCATGAACAATCAGCTCTGTGCCTTTCCCCTTTTTTAAAACATCCTTGAATACCATCTTCCTGGGATACCACCCTTTTGAGGTTTTAAACACCTCTTTCACATCGAGCCTTTTTAACAGTTTGCCACTGGCTGCAAATAGTTCCTGTTTGAGCCCGATGAACCGCTCTTTATCTACCCAGATTTTCCTCGTTTGGTAGGAGATATCGGGGGTTTTAGCCTGCAGTTTCAGCACCCAGACGGGTCGTCCGTCATAGACGTCATCTCCGTCAATCGTTGCATCATAGCCTTCCAGTAATTTTGATTTTTCCATCATATCTTCATAGGAAAGATCGGATCCCGCCATGGATTGGCGAAGCATATGACCGGCTATTCTGATAACGCGATCGGATCTGGGATAATAAATCCAAAGATCGTCTGCCAGTTTCAGCATTTTTGTTCCCTTCTCACGGGCAGGAGCCAGGGACTCGGTAAAAGATTTTTCCTCGCCGATAACCCAGGTTTTATACTTAATATGCCTGGATCCTCGAAAGCTGTGAATAATCATCGAGGTGTCCAGTATCTGCCGCTCGACGTTCTGGTTTTGATCCATTCGGTCCAGAATCTTTTCTGCGGTGATGGGTGTGTCTGCAAAGACCAATAGGGGTGCAAATAGAAGCACAATTGAAATGATAGCAATTTTCATCGATTAATCTCGCACATCGAAGTTAGTTTTTTCTTTTTTGGCGGGGATGTAACCCCGCCCTACCGTTCGATCTTGGTTTCGACCGTGGGCTTTACACCTTATCTTGTTAAACTTCCAATTCTTTGAATAATTGGGCAGTTTGACGCTTGTAGACAACGAGCCCTGAGAGAAGAGTACCTAGGAATGGAGCGGCTACCCCGGGAATCAATCCAATCCAGAAACACTCCCTGGTGATTTCGGCTCTCACTATATTGGGCATCACTAAGTCGGAGGACTGCATCATCGTCCCCAAGTTCAGACCATATCTCTGTAACAGGTAGGCCGGAATTAGACCGATCAATGTCCCCAAAATGTAACCCCCTAATCCGAGGAGAACTGATTCCAACAGAAGACTCAGGTAAAGATGATTTTTTGACTCGCCAATGGCCAATCGGATGCCTATTTCTCCGTATCGCCGAATGCCGCTCATCAGTCCGGCATTCCAGAGGACAATGCTAACGATAAAAATAAAGACCACGGCAATAATGAAAATGACATATTTGGCCATATCCAACATATAGCTCATTATCTCATCATCTTTTAAGGTCATCATCACAGGCGAAAAAATATCATCATATTTCAGGTGCTTTAAATTAAAATCCTGCTGCATCTGCAGGGCTTTTGCTTCCTGAAAAGATCCATTTTTAAAAAAACCGTAGATCTCCAAAGTCGCATCCACCATATTGAAGGCCTGCTGAATATCGGTAACGTCAGCAATAATGGCACCTCGGTCAAGGGCATTGACACCAAAAATAACCGTTCCCGCAACTTTGAAATTATATACGACCATGGCTCCATTCATGTCCGAGCTGATCAAGGTAGCGTTTTGGCCAATTTTCAAATCCAGCTTTTCAAAGAAGGCATCGCTGATCAGGATCTCCCCGGGTCGTGCAGGATATGCCCCTTTGGCGATCGATTTATTCAGGTTGAGATTCGCTGTTTCAACCCCATCACCCGACAAGAGATCCAGGGCCATTCCTATAACGGGTGCCTGAGAGAGGGTCTCTCCTTCTTGATCGGGAATATCCAGTAATCCGCCAAACGAAATTCGGTATTTCCAGTAAAGGCTGGGATAGTTTTCTTTTAACAAGCGCAGCCAACGGTCAGAATCTGTCAAGGCGGATTCCATGGGATTGGTTTGCAAATGGTCGGCGAGTGCCTTTGTTTTTACGGTTACGTGGCCAGTCTGAAATTTGGCAGTGGTTTCAATCATCTGTCCCAGTATGCCACCACCGTAGGCTGCCATGAAAACAGTTAGAGCAACGCCGGCGGCGGTAATTAAGACCGGAAATAAACTGCGGGAACGATCTCTGATCAAACCCTTCAAAAGGAACGAAATCATGACCACCTCCCTCGCAGGGCATCATAAGGTTGAAGCTTGGTGATTTTTCTGGCCGGAAGGTAACTGACTACCGTTAGAATTAACATTACAATTAGCACCGACTGCACAACCAGGCCGACAGTGTAATCGGGGTAGTATCTGTCTCCGATGGCTAAGCCTAACTGATCGCTTGAAACCCCAAAAGAATATCCATACGTCTGAAGATACCATATTAAAGGTGACGCATAAATGGCTGAGATAATGGCTGCCAATACGCCATGCAGCACTCCTTCCAGAGTAAAGGTGGCAGTGATTTGTCGGTTGGTCATGCCCAAAGCCATCAATGTACCGATCTCCTTTCGTCGTTTAAAAATAGAGAGGGCCTGGGTATCGAAAATTGCAATCATGGCTAGAAAAATCATCATTATATAAAAAACCATTCCACCACTCGATTTCATCTTCACAAATTCGTAAGTATCCGCTAACAGCTTGTCCAATGTTTTAGATAAAAAACTGCTGTCGCCAAACTCCCCTTCGATGGGTTTGGCGAATACGACAATCGTTGCGTGGCCGGGCGACATATTCATTTTCTGCAAATCGTCCAATGAAAGCCAGATTTGGCCGTTATCAATGGTCGGAACAAGACTATCAAATATGTGCACGATGGACAGATCTTCTGCGTTATATGCACCCAGACTATTTCGCCAGCGCACGGTGAGAATGTCTCCGATAGACAGTTCTGTTTGTTTGGCCATTCGTCTGCCAATCATGGCCGGCATCGTCCCCCTGGGGCTATCAAGTTTGAGTTTGTCAAAGGGCAGTTTGAGAATCTCCTGATCTGCCGGAATACCTTTGAGGATGGCCGGTGTAATGCGTCCCTTGGGATAGGCGGAGCCCATCACCATTAGAATCGATATGGCCTCTCTCTTTTTTTCTGCTTTTTGCACAGCTGGAGAGACGGCGGCGTGAGCTTCGGACAGGGAGAGCGGATCAAAAGGATCATACTTATTATGCCATAGTTGCCCCTGGCCGAGCTCTTCGTTGATTCTATTACCGGAGATCTGGGTGAACAGTCCATTGTACACACCTTGCAGCAACACGATGACTGTCAGCGTCAGGGATAGAACAATGATGTTCAACCAGGTCCTGAGACCTGCAGACATGACATTTCGAAAGGCAATTTTAAAAATCATATTAAATCCTTTATCGATATGGCAGTTAACCTTGAGAGGTCCGGAATCGATTTATGAGATTAGTTCATCGTTAGCAATAGATCCGTCAACCAGTGTTATTTTTCGGTTTAAATATGAAATCACTTTCTCATCGTGGGTTGAAAATAGAAAAGTCGTCTGCGATTCTTGATTAATTTTCTTCATGGTTTGCAGGATCAAATGGGAATTTTCAGAATCAAGGTTGGCGGTTGGCTCATCAGCCAGAACTACTTTTGGTTTTTTTACCATGGCCCGGGCGATGGCGACCCGTTGACATTGACCTCCAGAAAGAGCAGCGGGTTTACTGTTTTTTTTATCGGGTAAACCGACCCATTCCAGGCTTTCCATGATATGTTTATTTTTTTCAGTCGAGCTCAACCCCAGCAAAATCAGTGGCAATT
>Ga0257125_1003066_pt1 | contig 12483 bp, 10 predicted proteins | sample SI106_200metaG_FD_190183 | JGI IMG/M metagenome (GOLD analysis project Ga0257125, IMG submission 190183) | Marine microbial communities from Saanich Inlet, British Columbia, Canada - SI106_200 | ecosystem: Environmental > Aquatic > Marine > Inlet | place: Canada: British Columbia | collected...
GGATCAAAGAAATTTCAACTTTAACTAATGTTGTTGAGATTATAAGAATATATGAAGGATGAAAATGAAAAATAAAATAATTTTTATTATAATGTTTTGTATTTGTGCTAGTTTTGTAATTGCACCTGCTCAAGATGGAATAATTTCTCATTGGAATTTTGATGGAAATGCAAATGATCTTATTGGAAGTAATCATGGAACAGTTACTGGTGCTAATTTAGCTAGCGGTGTTAGTGGACAAGCCTATAATTTTAATGGGGGTGAAATACATAATATTAATGTAGGTAATGATATAAGCTTAAAACCAACTGACCAGTTTACAATTTCAACATGGGTTTCTCCAGATGATTACGCTGATGCGTGGGGTGGTGCAGGTTTTATTATAGCTGACGGGAGAGACTGTTGTGGATTCACAGGAGGATTAGGTTTACATTTAATGACTGACCAAAAACCAAGAGGATATATTTGGGGAACAGATGGAAACCAATATGAAATTAAAGGCAATCCACTCATTACTGAAGAATGGAATCATATAGTCTTCACATTTAATGGGGTTGATTTATCAATATATCAAAATGGAATAAGTACTTCAAAGAGAACTATTAATCAAAATAGTGTAAGTAGAAATAGTGCATCTATGGAAATAGGAAGACATGTTTATGGTGGTGCAAATTCCCATTTTGTTTTCCATGGAAAAATAGATGAAATAAAAATGTGGAGTAGAGCTTTAAGTGATGTTGAAATCAAAGAAGTTTATGGGAGATCAAGTTCAGAAGAAATCATCCAAGAAACAAAAAATTGGATCAAAGAAATTTCAACTTTAACTAATGTTGTTGAGATTATAAGAATATATGAAGGATGAAAATGAAAAATAAAATAATTTTTATTATAATGTTTTGTATTTGTACTAGTTTTGTTAGTGCTGATATAAATCTAATTAATGATATTTCCCCTGAAGAAGATGAAACAATTTCAGAAAATAATATAGAGATCAAAGCAGATTTCACCTCTTCAGAAATTTCATCTGTTAATTTTAATTGGGAAGGAGATGATTATAATTATTATGATAATAGTTTAATTTTAATGATGAATTTTGATAATAATAATGAAATAGGGGAAACTACTACCTTTATTAAAGATCTAAGTATTTATCAAAATAATGGTGTTGTAACAGGAGCAACATGGATTTCAAGTGATCACAATGGAGCATATGAATTCAAAAATGAACTCTCTCCATCTCTTCCAACAGATTATATTAACATACCCCATAAAGACATATTAAATATAGATTCTACTTTCACAATAATGACGTGGGTTAAATCATATACATTATCCTCTAGTCTAACTTGGCAAGCAATAATATCAAAACATAGCTTAAATAGACCAGCAAGCCTTTGGTTTCATTTTAATAAAGTAGAAATATGGTTCAACCCTAGTGGAATGGCATTAGCAAGTACAAGAGAATTACAAGATGATACATGGTATCATTTAACAGAAACATTTGATGGAACAACCTTATCCTTATATATAGACGGTATTCTTGATGCAAGCAAAACCACTGCAGTACCTTATTTGAATAATATGGATCTATATTTAGGACAAAGAGGAGATGGTCAATTTGGTTTAAATGGGGCAATAGATGAAGTTAGAATCTATAATAGAGCATTAAATGCTGATGAAATCAAACAACAATATGAATCTAATTTAAGAAAATATCAATCAGATAAATGGGAACTAAATGTAAAAAAACAAGGATTGAGTGAAAAAACATATAACTATGATATTTCTTATATAGATTCCTCAAGTAATCAATATTCAACAGGAACCACTACATTCAAAATAGGAGAAATTACACCTAATTATATTAAAAAAGAAACAAAAAGATGGATTAAAGGAAATAGAAAATTTTCAAAAATTTTAGGTAAAATGAAAAAATATAATAATAGATAATTAAAATAAATGAAAAAGCCTTGATAATCAAGGGGAGAAAAAATGTCAAAAATAAAAGCAATAAAAGCAAGAGAAATTTTAGATTCGAGAGGAAATCCAACAGTAGAAGTTGATCTAACAACAGAAGATGGAATGTTTAGAGCAGCTGTTCCATCAGGAGCTTCAACAGGAGTTCATGAAGCATTAGAACTAAGAGATGGAGATAAATCAAGATATTTAGGAAAAGGGGTTCAAAAAGCAGTTAACAATGTTAACACTAAAATTTCTAAAATAGTTATTGGAATGGATCCATCAAAACAAGAAGAAATAGATCATGCTATGATTAAAGCAGATGGAACAGAAAACAAATCAAAATTAGGAGCAAATGCAATTTTAGCAGTATCAATGGCTGCTTGTAAAGCTGGGGCCGCTGCTAAAAAGATACCATTATACAAACATATAGCAAATTTAGCAGGTGTAAAAAAATTCATATTACCTGTTCCAAGTTTTAATGTTATTAATGGAGGAAGTCATGCAGGAAATAAACTTGCAATGCAAGAATTCATGATTTTACCTTTGGGTGCAAAATCATTTAAAGAAGCACTAAGGATGGGTGCAGAATGTTATCACAATCTAAAAAAAGTAATTAAAGATAAATATGGGCAAGATGCAGTAAACGTAGGGGATGAAGGTGGATTTGCACCTAATATCCAAGATAATAAAGAAGGACTAGAATTATTAAAAAAAGCGATCAATAAAGCAGGTTACACAGGAAAAGTTAGTATTGGAATGGATGTTGCTGCTTCTGAATTTTATAAAAAAGGGAAGTACAACTTAAATTTCAAAGGAAATAAACCTGATTTAAAAACAGGAGATGAAATGATTAAATTATACAAACAGTTTGCAAATGAATATGGTTTAGTAAGTATAGAAGATCCATTTGATCAAGATGATTGGGAAACATATCCTAAATTAACAGAACAAATAGGAAAATCTACACAAATTGTAGGAGACGATTTATTAGTTACAAACCCAAAAAGAATTGCAAAAGCAATTGAAGAAGAATCTTGTAATTCATTATTGTTAAAAGTAAATCAAATCGGATCTATAACAGAATCAATCAAAGCTTGTAAAGATTCTCAAGCAGCTGGGTGGGGTGTTATGGTATCTCATAGAAGCGGAGAAACAGAAGATACTTTTATTGCAGATCTAGTAGTTGGCCTAAAAACAGGTCAAATAAAAACAGGAGCACCTTGTAGATCAGAAAGAAACGCAAAATACAATCAATTATTAAGAATTGAAGAAGAGCTAGGTAATAAATGTACATATGCTGGTAAAAATTTTAGGAATCCACAATGAAAAAAGTTTTACTAATAATAAGAGATGGATGGGGTTATAGTAAAGAAAAAAAAGGTAATGCTATAATCCAAGCAAATACACCTAATCATGATTTCTATACCCAAGAATATCCTACAGCCATAATTAAATGTACTGGGAATGATGTGGGAAATCCTAAAGGCGTACAAGGGGGATCAGAAGTAGGTCATTTAACAATGGGGGCTGGAAGAATTGTATGGCAACCTTATGAACATATTAATGAAAAAATTTCTAATGAAGAATTTTTTAAAAATAAAGAAATTATAAAAGCAATAAAAAACTGTAAAAAAAACAAATCAAATCTTCATTTAGGTGGATTATTTTCTGATCAAGGTATACATGCAGACTATAGACATATGCACAATATTCTAAAATTATGTAAAAAAGAAAAATTTAACAGAGTATTTCTTCACATTACCTTAGATGGAAGAGATGTACCTGAAAGATCTGCAATACAATTTATTAAAAAAACTGAAAAAATTATGAAAAAATTAAATATTGGAAAAATTGCATCTCTTATTGGAAGATTTTATTCAATGGATAGAGATAAAAATTGGAATCGAACAAAAAAAGCATATGATTTAATGACCTTAGGAAAAGGATATAATGCAAAATCAGCAAAAGAAGGGTTAAAAGAAGCATATGCAAGACAAGATTCTACAAATATCTATAGTTCGCTTAGAGGGGATAAAACAGATTATTATGTTAAACCCACAATTATAATAAATAAAGAAAATAAACCTATTGTTTTACTCAAAAATAAAGATTCTTTCATATGGTATAACTTTAGAGCAGATAGATCAAGACAAATAACAGCAATGTTAAATAATTTAAAATATTGTAAACTAAACTTAAAAAATAAAATAAATGTTCATTTTGTTGGTTTTTGTAATTATGATTCTAATTGGAAGATTAATATAGCTTTTCCCGAACAAAAAGTAAAGAACAATTTAGGATATATTCTCTCTAAAAATAATTTAACACAACTGCGTATTGCAGAAACAGAAAAATATGCACATGTAACCTATTTTTTTAATTCACAAGAAGATAATGCCTATAAAATGGAAAAAAGAATTATGGTACCTTCTCCAAAAACACCCTCTTATGATTTAAAACCAAAAATGAGTGCCCCTCAAATAACTAAAAAACTTTTACCTCAAATTGGAAAATATGATTTTATTTTAGTAAATTATGCAAATCCTGATTTAGTTGGACATTCTGGCGTGTTTAAAGCAACAGTAAAAGCATGTGAAGAGGTTGACAAAGATTGTAGAATGATAATTAAAAAAGCGTTAAAAAAAGATTACACAATCTTACTAACTGCAGATCATGGTAATTCTGATCACATGATATACCCTAACGGTCAGCCAGATCCTAGCCATGGTTATAATCCAATTCTCATTACAGTGATTAGTAATGAAAAAAGTTACAAAATAAAAAAAAATAAAGGACTAAAAGATATTGCACCAACTGTTTTAGATCTTTTAGATATTAAAAAACCAAAAGAAATGTCTGGTGAAAGTTTAATAAAATAATTAACTTTCTTCTTTTATTTCTTCTACCCTTTCTTTTTGTATAAGAACGTCAGCTATTTCAAAAGGTAATTTAGAAACATCTTCTTCTTCAAAAGGACCATATTCTAGCATATCTTCACCAATAAATTGAGGTACTGCCATTAAAAACCTAACTAATTTTGTAGAAGCTAATTCTTCAGTAGATTCTTTTTTGACTTCAGAAGAAACTTCAATGCCTTCTTTTTTTACAATTTCATTTGAATCTATAGTAGAAGTTTCTTTAATCTCAACTTTTAAATCAGAAGGCACTTCACAATTTAATAATTTATCAAGAACTTTTCCTCTTTGACTATCTAATAAACTAACCATCATTTCGTAAAATAAGTTTTCTTCATCTAACAAAGCAGAAGTATCAATAATATTTGAAGCAAATCTGGATTTATTAATAGCCATATTTAAAATCTTTTTTTCCCTTCTATCGTAAATATCTCTTAAGATTTTCTTAGTATTAGCTATCTGTTGTAATTTCTTTTCCCTTTCATCTCCTTCAAAAAGCCCTTGTTGTTCTTTCTGATCTCCAAAAGCATTTTGTTTGTCTTTTAGGTAATTAACAAAATCCTGGAAGAAAGTATCGTGTAATTTTTGTAAATCCTCTTTTGTTTTTTCATTTCTAAGAATTTCAAATAAAGTGTCAAAAGTTACAACAATATCTTTAATTTCTACTTCTTGATCATCCATTAATAATTACCCCCGAAAATAGACAATCTAACTAATATTTAAATATTTATATTGTCGTGTTTTTAAAAATTTCCACAAAATCAAATTCGAAACATATAAATACCATTAAATATAGTATAAGGTGATGATTAAAAAAGAGGGGAACATTGCATTAATTTTCATTCTAGTTATAGTTTTAATAATTATTGGTATTTTTATGTATGAACAAATTAATATTAAAGAAGAAATATCAAGACAAGGCATACAACCTCCAATTATAGAAAAACCTATTGAAGAACCAACAAAACAAACACCTATTGAAGAAAAACCAGTAGAAATAGATAAAAAGGAAATAACAATTCTTATTTCAAGATTTGATTTTGATAAACCAGAAATAGTTATAGAACCTGGAACAAAGGTTATATGGAAAAACACAGATGATCGAAGACATATGATTACAAACAAAAGATTAGGTTTATTCAGAACAATGAGAAAATCTTTAGAACAAGGGGATACTTTTGAATATGTATTTACACAAACAGGAACATATGAGATTCTAGAAGCTAATTTTGGTATTAATGGAAAAGTAATTGTAGAAAAACAAACTCAACCCATATTAATCACTGGCGGAGCAGTAGTAACCACAAACAGTGAACCTATTTCTATAACAGGTTATGTAGTAAAAAATATGGAAGTAAACGGAATAGGGTTCTTTATTGTATCTATTAACATTTTCCTAATAACAATGATTGTATTAGTGGCGGGTTTCTATATAAGTAAAAGAGATTAATAAGTTGCAATTAAATATTATATAAAACTTAATTTGTAATCAATTACATATTATGTAATCAATTACAGAAAGATTTAAAAACATAGAATTCTAAAAACAGTATAAGGGTGGTATATTGCAAAAAGAGGAGTTAGTAAACTATAATTTATTCCTTTATTCTTTTAGTAGAGATATGGCCCCAAAAGATAAAGTTAAATTTATTAGAGATTTTTTTGGGTATAAATTAACCAAAAGTAAAAAAAGATATTCTTATGGTGGATTACTTAAAAAATTAAACGGGGTTAAAATTTCAAATAATGCTTTTTTAATCCCTAAAAATGAAAGCCAAATTATAGAAGCTTATCTAAACTCTAGAGGTGTTGATTTCGTTGTTAAACAATAACAAATTAAAAAGAAATGTAAAATCACAAATAACTGCTTTTATTATAGTTGGAATCCTAATTATAGCTATTGTTTGGGGTGTAATAATAGTATCTGATTATTTTTCAGAACAAAAATTAGAAGGTGTTTCAGAGACAGAACAACAAATACAATTAGAAAGTGAAACTATAAAATCTCATATTGATTCTTGTGTAGAACGAAGTACAGACAACAGCATACAATTAATTGTAAAACAAGGATTGCATCTAGACATACCAGAGAAAGTCCTCTATAAAGAAGACCTATCATACTGGATGATAGATACTGCAAACGTAATGCCTAGCAGCCTTGAAAAAATAGAACAAGATCTATCAAATTACATTAATAAAGAAATTCTAAACTGTGTTTCTTTTGAAAAGTTTATTAAAAATGGATGGTCTATCTCTAATTTCCAACCAGTCACAACATTCACAATACAAGAAGAAAGTATAGGTACCGAAGTAAAATATAAACTAAAAGTAAAGAGAGAGAAATTTGAAAGGGGGTTCTCAGATTCAATATATTCACAGAATATAAGACTTAAAAGAATGTATGAAAAATCATTAGATTTAGTAAATACTCAATTATTATCTCCAATGTTGGATATAAACAACCCTTTAGAAGGTTATGATAATACTGGTTATACTATTAATAAACAAACCCTAGATAATAAAACAATATTATTCCAAATATCAGATCCAACAAGTAAATTAATTAATGGAGAAACCTTAACACTAAAATTTGTAACAAGCTTTGGTACAAATAAAAATTATAGCAGATCCTATGATGTAACTAATTATTTATCAGATAGAATTATTTATTCTCCAGATAGATTAGCAATGGTTGTAATACCCAGCGGAATAAGATCTACTTCAAATATAATTACAATTAGCCAATATCAACAAGATTATGTAACTAGATACAATATTCCAACAGGAAAATTAAATGAAAATTATTATGGTTATCATGATGTTAAAATCAAAACAAAATATCCCACCTATAGGTTTACACCAGATGGAACAGAATTTGATCAACCAGCAATATTGAGTATTCTTCTAAATAAAGATCAAGTAGAAGGGAGTGAAGATTTTAGTTTATTTTATAGTAAAAATAAATGGCTTCCTTATCCAAATGAAATAAATCAAGAAGAAGGAAGAATTTCAACATTAGTTGGTGGGTTTAGTGAATATGTTGCAGTAGATTGTGAAGAACTTGAAACCGAAACAGCAGAAGCAGCTGCAGAAGTAGATCAAAGTTTCCTTATGGCTTATTTACCCCTAATCCTTGCAGTAATTGCAGCATGGGCAATTTGGGCTGCGCCTTGGGGCTGGGGAGGGAGTGCTTTTGTTAGTGGAATGCAAGGCACAGTATTACCTTTTATAACGGGTGCACTATATATTGGGGTAAGTGCTGCAGTAGGATATATGATAGGAGAAGCAATTGTAGGTGAAATAGAAGATGATAAAACAATTATTTTCATGGGAAAATGCCAAGACCAAGTTACAATAACAAAAGATGAATCAGGTGGAGATGGAATTTGTATTTTAACAGATGTAACAGCAGGAGAATCAAAAGTAGTAGATGGAACCCCTGTTTTTGTTAAACCAGGACATATTTATTCATTAAGAGGTGAAATAGAAATAGGTTCATTTGAAACAGAAGGAGAATGTAAATGTTCTACATCTGGATTAATAACAGTTGATACATCATGGACACATCCTAAAGAACCAGTTGAAGAAGTCGAAGAACCTGATTATCTAATTTGTTGTATCTCAAATGAAGGTTATTGTTTGGAAAATTATTTATCAGACGAATGTATTGGTAAAAAAATTAATCAAACATGTGGTGAAATAACAGAGTGTGCAGGAGAACCCCCATTATCAGGGGAAGGAACCTTACAAATAACACTAGATGGGGCTCCGGTTACATATGGAATTCAAGGAGATGAATTTTTAGTAACCTATTATGTTCCAAGTGCAACTTCAACAACAGAAGTAATTGCTCATGTCAAAGTAGATGGAACAGAAGTAGAAGAATTAGAATTATTTGATGATGGTAACTATAATGATGGAGACCCAAATGATTTATATTTTGCAAATACATGGGACAGCAAAAACAAATTACCTTATCTAAAATCCTCAGATGTAACATGGGATATTGAAGTAATTTATGGAAATATAACCTCTGCAAAAAAATATGGTGTAGGATCTATATTCTTAATAGATAATTCACTAGATTGTGAACCACTAATACCTTTTTCAAAAGATAAACAAGTAGATATAGTATTTGCATCTAACCATTATATAAATGCAGATGAATATACTACAGCAACTAATGCTATTCTTAGTAAAATTGCATCTATACAACCTTTCCAAGGACACCTAGAAAACCAAGAAATAAACTTTTTCAAACTTAAAAGATCATTTGCAACAGAAAGCCTATCTCAAATAAAATCATATTCAGGAGAAAACTGTGATTTCAATGAACCTGCACAAAGACTTACCATATCAATAAATGAACAAGCAACATCTTGTAAACAAGATGGTTATATTGTAGAAATCAATCCATTGTTCTCATTTAAAGAGGGAACAGGTTCTGCAAGTATGAGTAGTGTACTAACTAATTTTTGTGATTATATTAATGAAATAAATCTATTAAATCCCCCATTAGTGGAAATTCTTACAGAAAATATAACAACAATACCTTCACAAATAACTGTTGATTTTCAAATAACAGATGAAGAATATCCAGTAGAATATGAACTAATATGGAACCATGTAACATTAGTAAGTTCAAAAGTTTTAAACAATTCTATTAAATCTCATGTTTTAGATCTTTCAAATGGGAATTGGTTTGTACAAATAAAAGCAACAGATCAAAGAGGAAGCGTAGGTTATTCTAATATCCTAGGAATAAAAATGGATAATACTCTAAAAGTTAATTTTTCATCAATCCAAACAGTAAACATAGAATCAGGAGGATCAACAACCATTAATCTAAATGATTATGTGCATGATCCAATGTCTGGATCAATAGCCGAATGGACTCATGACCCTGGATTTTCAGAATGTGTAAATTTTGATCCTTTGATAATCAAAGAGGGTTTAGTCATTTTAAAACATATTAAAGGAGAAAGTTGTCAAGAAACAGTTAAATTTGAAGCAGTTACTTCAGATGATAGAAGAGGCTCTGACTCAATAGTAATAAGAGCTGGATAAAAAAGAGGAAATAAAAAAAAGAGGAAGATGGTCAATCAAAGATTGATTAATTATATTAGGGAACAGATTAAAGCAGGGTATACTATAAATACCATTAAAACCTACTTAATTAAACAAGGTTATAATGCTCAAGAAGTAGTTTCTTCTATTAAAACAATTTATGTTCCTAAAAAAATAAAAGCAATTCCTAAAAAACTTATCATAACAGTAGTAATTCTAGGAATATTAGTGGCATTACTTATTCCAACAATATATATCTTAAGTTCTTCGAGAGAAACCACCCAACCATTTGATCTAAAAGTTGCTGCAATTAATCCGAATATAAAACAAGGAGAAGAATTACAATTTAATGTAGAATTAAAAAGTCAGAATAAAATAAAAGAATATGATATTTTATTAAAATATGAAATAATAAATACAAATATTGTTCAGCAAGAAAATATTAAATTAAAAGGTTTAAATTCAAAAATGTCTAAGATAAAAATTCCTCAAGATTGGATAATAAAAAAATACAATCTAAAAACCACTGCATTATATAATAATCAAAAAATATTTTCAACATTTAGTTTTAATGTAATTTCAAAAGATTCTACAATACAAAAAGAATGTATAGAAAATTGGAAATGTGGTCAATGGAAACCATTTGAGTGTCCTGATTCAAAACAACAAACAAGAAATTGTAATGATTTAAATAATTGTGGTACAACAACATACAAACCTTCTTTAACAAAAACATGTACCTCAACAGAAATACCAGAATCAGTTGATGCATCAGAACCAAAAGAATTTAAAGGACTAACAATTTGGGAAAAACTAGATGCAATTGAAGAAATAGCACAATCAGATCCTGCAAAAGCAGCTAATTATTGTGATGATCTAGAAATAGAAAGTCATAAAAACGATTGTTACTATAATATTGCAGAAATTTCTCAATCGATTTCAAGATGTTATCAAATAACTAAAGAAAGAATTAAAGATCAATGTGTAGGGAATATAGCAAAACTAACCCTTAATAGTGAATTATGTAAAGAAATAGAAAAAACAACAAGAAAAGACTCTTGTTATCAAGGTTTAGTAAATAGGGGGGATTATAGTGTTTGTGAAGAAATTTCCAATCAAGATCTAAAAGCAGCATGTAACGTATTAAGACAAGTGCCAGATGTTCTAGTTTCTTAAGTACAAATTAAACTAAAAAAAAGTAAATATCTTTATATTTATACACTTTTAAGCATAAATAGAGTATAAAAAAGGTACTAATATATACCATTTTTATCCTTTTTTAATAACTAATAAAGTACAAAACAAAAGGTTTATATACTAGTTAAAACCTTAAAACTATAATTAGCTAAAATGGGTAAACAAATTAGAATCACAGTAAGTAAAGAAATAGACGAACTTCTCTCTAAAATAGGTAAAAAATTAGGCAAGAAAAAATCCATGATAGCTAGAGAACTAATGGAGCAAAAACTTTACGACTTAGAGTTAATGCAAAAGAAATTTGAAGAATTAAAATGATTTTCAAAAAAACAAAAAAGGCACAAGTAACGATTTTTATAATCATAGGAATCGTTGTTTTGATAGGTGCTGGACTAATTATTGTAACTCGAATAGCTTCAAAAGAAATAATCAAAACAGATATCGCCCCTTCAATTTCAGAAGTTCCTGTTGAATTCCAACCAATAAGTGATTTTGTAGAATCATGTATAGAAAAAACAGGAAAAGAAGCAATAAAAACATTAGGATTACATGGAGGTTATACAGACCTTGACAAATATGGAATTGTGGCAAATGCAGGAAAGCCTACTGAAAGTCGTGCTTTCTTATTTAATCCAAGAGATATTCAAAGTGGAATTGCTTATTGGCAATATTTCCAAAGTGATAATAAATGTGAAACAGATTGTTTTTGTGGATCTGAAAAACCATCATTATACAAAAAACAAGGTTCACCTAATATAGAAAAACAAATAGAACAATATATAAATGAGAAATTAAAATTTTGTCTAGATGATTTTAAAACATTTGAACAACAAGGATTTCTTATCAAAGCAGAAAAAGACATTGAAACAACTGTAACAATTAGAGAATCAAATGTTTTACTCCATACTAGATTCAAAATAAACGCTAAAAAAGGAAATTCTGAGTTTGAAACAAGAGATTTTATTACAAATCTCCCAGTCGAATTAGAAAAAATATATAACTTAGCATCTAAAATTATCCAAGAACAATCTAATCATAGTTTTATGGATCAATGGACACTTGAACAAATATCTAGTGCAGGTCTTGGATTAAATCAAAATAGATTACCACCTATAGCGGCTTCTGAATTAGATTCTGGAAAATCCCCTGTTTATTGGGTTAAAGAAAAAGTTAAAAAAGATATAAGCAAAAATATGCTATCTGCATATACTCCAATGATCACAGTATTAGGAGCAGATAATTTTAATGAAGATCTCATAAATACTTTTTATGAAAGGGCTATTTTAATATTAGGGGAAGAGGAAACTTATCCTAATTTAGATGTTGAATTTAATTATTTAAA
>Ga0257125_1003072_pt1 | contig 12443 bp, 10 predicted proteins | sample SI106_200metaG_FD_190183 | JGI IMG/M metagenome (GOLD analysis project Ga0257125, IMG submission 190183) | Marine microbial communities from Saanich Inlet, British Columbia, Canada - SI106_200 | ecosystem: Environmental > Aquatic > Marine > Inlet | place: Canada: British Columbia | collected...
ATTTCTGTAATTGATATGGCAACGGGTACCAACGCTGCATTTTTAATGATGGTCGCCATTCATCGGGCGAGGGCTACGGGAGTCGGATGCACAGTTGACACCAGCCTGCTGGAAACGGCGATTTCATACGGAAATTATCTCAATACCTGGCATCTGACAACCGGCTGGGAACCACAAAAACTGGCAATGGGAGCCCATCAATCCATCGTTCCGTCACAAATGTTTCAAACTTCTGACAGTTGGCTCATGGTGATGGCTCAACAGGATAAATTCTTTTATGCATTGGCTGATGGGCTGGAAATGCCGGAGCTGGCAAAAGATGAACGTTTTACAAGCATCGAAAACCGCTATGAAAATCGGGATATTCTGCTGCACTTGCTGACTGAGCGCTTTAAGATGCGATCCACCGGAGAGTGGATCGCTCTGCTCGAAGGTAAGGTACCTGTGGCGCCTGTGAACAGCTTACCTCAGGCTCTTAAAGATCCCCAGGTGGAGGCCCTGGATCTGATCATCGAGTACGAGCATTCCACTTTGGGCCGTATTCGTCAGACTGGACCGCCGTTTAAATTCAGTGATTATGATCCTGATTTCAAACCGGCTTCTCCAATCGGGGCTGATACTGAAGTTGTCTTACAGGAATTGGGAAACCTGACATCTGATGAAATAGATGAACTTAGGAATTCGAAAACAATCCAATAGCAATTAAACTTTTTTTTAAATGGGAGATCAGAATATGACTATTCATGAACCAATGGTCGGTCGTTATTTTGAAGATTTTGAAGCCGGTGACATTCATAAGCACTGGCCGGGCAGAACCATCTCAGAGTCGGACAACACCTGGTTTACTCTGTTGACGATGAATAAACACCCTCTTCATTTCGATGACAATTATGCATCGAAACAGATGTTTGGTAAACGGCTGGTTAACAGTACCCTGACCTTGGCCATTGTGGCCGGAATGAGCGTTTGGGATACCAGTCAGAATGCGATTGCGAATTTGGGGTGGGAGTCGATTAAACTTCCAAATCCCGTTTTTATCGGAGATACCTTGTATGCAGAATCCGAAATTCTGGAAAAACGTGATTCAAAATCGAGACCTGAAACAGGTATTGTATCCTTTGAAACCAGAGCATACAATCAGACCAACCAATTGGTGTTAAATTACAAACGGACGATATTAACCAAACGACGGGGGTACGATGACGGAAAATTACCCCAATTCGGAACACCAGTAGACCAGTAACCCCCGAATCATATTGTTTTTTGACCCGGATATTTCACGAAGAATGACAATGAAAAATGTATCTCGAAGTTTTCTTTTTGTCCCGGCTGACAGGCCTGAGCGGGCCGCAAAGGCAGCGCAGACAAATGCAGATGTAGTTATTATAGAACTTGAAGATGCCGTCTCGCTTGAAAACAAAGCCGTGGCGCGAGAGTCGGCCGGAGAAATACTGGCTGGGACGAATTTCGGGCAGCAAACTGTAGCGCTGCGTCCCAATCGTATCACAAGCCTGGATGGCCTGGCGGACATGCAGGCGTTGTCTACCTGGCCCAGGAAACCCGATCTGTTGATTTTACCCAAAGTAGAATCGGCAGGAGAGATGATGGTTTATGATGCCTTGTTTAGCGAAATGGGAATGGACAGTGAAATAATGGTTTTAATCGAGTCGAGCAGGGGTATATTAGATGCGGCTGAGATCGTTTCCGCCAGTTCGCGCGTCACCTGTTTGAGCTTTGGATTCGCTGATTTGTCTGCTGAACTCGGATGTAAGCCGACCTGGGAGGTTATGGCCGCATATCGCTCATCGTTGATTGTCTCATGCGGTACAGCGGGTATTATTCCGATTGATGCCCCTTTTCTGGACTTAACTGATCCCGATGGGTTAAGGGTGGAATGTCAAAAAGTTCGAGATATGGGATTCGGCGGAAAACTCTGCATCCATCCCAATCAGCTGGATTTGGTCAATGATGCTTTCACGCCAACGCCGGAGGAGATCAAACAGGCCCGTAAAATTATTGAGGCCGTTGGAAGTCAGACATCCGGGGTTGCCGTGGTGGATGGATTCATGGTGGATAAACCGGTAATCAAGTCGGCCCAGCGAACGGTTGCCATGGCTGCTCAATTTAACCTTTAAACCGATTTTCAGAATGGGGAACAGCAATGCTAGTGAGTTCCGAAAAGACAAAGATCTGTGAGATCGTCGAATCTTTTCAGGCCGATTTCTGGAGAATATCCGATGCCATTTGGGGTTACGCCGAATTGGGACTCGAGGAATATCGTTCCTCAGGGCTTCTGGCAGATACGCTTGAAAAAGCCGGCTTTAATGTTGAGCGCAACGTGGCACAGATACCGACCGCATTTGTGGCAACCTGGAAAAATGGCACCGGTCAGCCCGTTGTGGGATTGACTGCTGAGTTCGACGCCCTACCAGCGCTCTCCCAGCAAGTTGGTACTCCACACAAGGCGGAACTCATCCAGGGAGCCCCCGGGCATGGATGTGCTCATAACACCATGGGGGCCATGCAGGCCCTTACTGCTGTGGCGGCCCAAAAGATGATCGTTGAAAACGATCTGAATGCCACCCTGAAATTTTATGGTTGCCCGGCCGAAGAACTGGGCGTCAGTCGTCCCCATATGATACAGGCCGGACTGTTCAAGGATGTGGACGTGGTTATAGACTGCCATGCCGATTCCCTGTTTAAAACAACCTATGGCATGCTGGGTACTGCTCTTCACTCATCATTGATATCGTTTAAAGGAAAGGCGGCACATGCCGGCTGGAAACCCTGGTTAGGTCGAAGTGCCGCGGATGCAGTTGAACTGCTGCACGCCGGAACCGAACGAATGCGGGAACATATTCCACCAACCGGCCGCATTCACTGGGTCACCACCTTTGCAGGGGACGTACCCAACATCGTCACTGACCGGGCGGAAACATGGTATTATATTCGGGAGCTCGACGAGAATATAGAATCTGTAATCGATTGGCTGCATGACTGTGTCAAGGGAGCCGCCCTGATGACCCAGACGCAATATGAAGTGAAGCTGCTGGCCGCAATGCATCAACGATTTTATAACCGTGCTCTGGCTGAAATTTTATTCAGCAATATGGAAATTGTCGGTAAGCCTGAGTACAGTCAAAAGGAAATAACCTTTGCCGAAAAACTGCAAAAGGGAGCGGGATTTCCGATAAAGGGGATGGCATATTCGCTGTCTCTGATTGATGCTGAGGCTGACGAACTTCGCGCCAGTTCAAGCGATATGGGAGATGTCTGCCTGGTGGCTCCCACGGGTCAGATCAGCATTCCGGTCTGGGTCCCGGGTACGCCCGCTCATGACTGGACCGCTGCGACGACAGGGGCGACATCAATCGCCCACAAAGGAATCAGTGCTGCTGCCAAGGCCGTCACTCTGACGATTTATGACCTTTTACGTGACAAAAGCCAGATAGAGAAAATCAAAGCGGAATTTGGGATATTGAAAAATAAACGCCCCTATCATTCGTATCTCCCTCAAGATGCCAGTCCGCCCCTCGGCTTTTATAAAAATATAATGGAGAAGTACAGGGACAAACTGGAGCTACAGGGAGACAATTTCCTGGCTGGTAATAAAACATAAGAAACCCTTTTCCACCCGATTTATGATAATTTCACCTTTGTCTTGTAAGGGCCTCAGTACTTTAAAAATTGAGGAATCATAATTTATATGTCATCAACACCCTTGTTGTCCGTACGCGATTTACAGGTTCAATTCAAAACCCTTCACGGGACTGTGGCGGCTGTGAACGGCGTCAATTTTGATATTGAGAAAGGAGAGCTGTACGGAATTGTGGGTGAATCCGGTTCGGGGAAAAGTGTCACCGCCCTGAGTATTCTCAACATCCTTCCCCCCAACGGCCGGATTGACAGCGGACAAATCCGTTATATGGATTCCGATCTGCTAACACTGGAAGATCATCAAATGCGCGCTATCAGAGGAAACGAGATCGCTATGGTTTTCCAGGATGCCCTGGCCAGTTTTGATCCTGTTTTTACAATTGCCAACCAGATCGGCGAAGCGGTCCGGATCCACCGTAAGATAAGTACCAGTCAATTAAACGATCTGATCATTCAGCAATTGACCAGTGTCGGTATTCCGGAACCCCAAGTGCGCAAGGACCAATATCCTCACCAATTCAGCGGCGGCATGAAACAGCGGGCAATGTCCGCCATGGCTTTATCCAATAAGCCCTCTTTGATCATTGCGGATGAACCGACAACCTCCCTTGATGTCACTATTCAGGCGCAATTGATGGATCTTTTTATGCATCTGAAGGAGTCGTTGGGTGTTTCGATTCTTTTAATCACGCACGACATGGGGCTCATCGCTGAGGTATGTGATCGTGTATCTGTCATGTACGCGGGCTTCATTCTCGAGACGGCCGATGTATTTTCCCTGTTTAAAGAGCCGAAACATCCGTACACGCGGGGTTTGATCGATTCCATACCCAGCCTGGATAAAGATATTGATACCCTCGTTTCTATACCTGGAAGGGTCCCCAGCCCGATGGAGCTTCCGACTGGTTGTGTTTTTCAGCCACGGTGTTCATACGCTGAAGAGGCGTGCCTGCTTGGAATGCCAAAACTTCAATCATTGGAAAACGGGACGACCGTTGCTTGCTTCAGAGTGCAAAAGGGGGAAATATGACAACCCGGGCGCTGGTCGAAGTCAAAAATTTGAAAAAGCATTTTACAGTTAGCGCACAATCAAAAAACCCGTTTAAGAAAGATCTGGTCTATGCAGTCGATGGTGTTGATTTGGAGATTTTCAAAGGAGAAACCTTAGGCTTGGTGGGGGAATCTGGATGTGGTAAGACCACATTGGGGCGCTGCATTATCAGGCTTATTGAAAGCACCTCCGGAGAGGTCCATTTCAACTCCCAGAATATTTTGGAGCTTTCCAATAGAGATATGCGGCGCCTTAGAAGGCATATGCAGATTATCTTTCAGGACCCTTTCTCCTCGTTGGACCCTCGAATGAAGGTGGGGAGTATTATCAGCCAACCTCTCAATGTATTTAAGAATTCAGAATCAGGGACCAAAAAGGAGGTTATTGATCAGCTATTAGAAGCGGTGGGTCTGGAATCTGGGATTACTGATCGTTTCCCCCATGAATTCAGCGGTGGACAGCGTCAGCGGATTGCCATCGCCCGATCTCTCGCTCTTAGACCGCAGTTTATCATTGCAGACGAGCCGGTTTCTGCATTGGATGTCTCAATCAGAGCGCAAATATTGAATCTGATGACAGATCTGAAAAAACAATTTCAGTTGACCTACTTATACATCTCTCATGATCTAAGTACCCTTAAATTTATCAGTGACCGAGTGGCGGTCATGTATTTAGGAAAAATTGTAGAGACCGGGCCGGTGGGCTCGATTTTTAAAAAACCGGCCCATCCCTATACCCAGGCTTTATTTGAAGCGGTGCCAGTTTCCAATCCGACCTTGAGAAAAAAACGCTCTCAGTTGAAGGGGGAACCACCCAGTCCCATATCGCCGCCGCCGGGTTGCCGGTTTCATCCCAGATGTTCGCAGGTCATGGATATATGCTCCAGAACCGACCCGGTGCAGACACAAGTCACAACCGGACACTCGGTTCTTTGTCATCTTTATGTTAATCAAAGGAGCTCGGAATGAAGATCGAAAGGGTGGATCTAATTCAATTACATATGCCGATCAAGCAGTCCTATGAAACCAGTTACGGTATAATTGAGCATGCTGAGCCCCTGATTTTAAAATTCTATACCGAGGATTTTACTGTTTTTACCGAATGTTCAGCCGGGAGCGTCCGGGGGTTTTCATACGAAACCATGGGCACGGCGCTGGAGGTCCTCCGACAAAATATAATCCCGGCAGTCATGGGACGGGAAATTAGTGACCCACTGGAATTTCATCAGCTCTGCAAAGGCTTTCGGGGCCATCCCATGGCCAAAGCATCTGTGGAAAACGCCTTTTGGATTTATAAAGCCCTGGAAAAAAAACAATCCCTGGCGGAACTGTTGGGTAATCAAAAAGATCGACTGATCGCCGGTGCCGGGATTGGGATTCAATCAACCCCGGAAGCGCTTGTTAAGCTCGTCGATCAATATCTGGAGGAAGGGTACACCAAGATCAAGGTTAAAATCAAACCGGGTCAGGATCTGAAATATGTGGCGGCAGTGCGCAAGTCTCATCCGCAGATCGCCCTGATGGTTGATGCCAACAATGCGTATTCCCTTGATGATATCGACACCATGAAGGCACTGGACGAATTCGATTTGCTGATGATCGAACAGCCGCTGGCATACGACGACATTTATTATCATGCCAAATTGCAGTCCCAGCTGAAAACGCCCATTGGGCTGGATGAATCTATTAATGGCCCTTACTTTGCTCAATTGGCGATCGAACTGAAAGCCTGTGGTTGTATCAATATTAAACAGTGCCGTGTCGCTGGTCTGGCCAGGGCCAGGGAAATCCACGATATATGCGCTGATGCCGGTATTGGTGTCTGGTGCGGTGGTATGCTGGAGACAGGAATTGGACGAGCCATTCTGCTGGCCCTGTCCGGGCTGCCTAATTTTACTTATCCCATGGATATCGGTGCTTCAGATAAATATTTTTTTCAAGACATAGTGGAACCGGAGTTCAAACTGAATTCTGACGGGACTCTCTCGGTGCCAAAGGCTCCCGGTCTGGGAGTCGAAGTGAATGAAGAAGTTCTGGACCGGTATACGGTTGCTCGGGAAGTAATTAGATTCAGGCATAAATAGGTGTCGATAACCATCTTTCGAGATACCGGAGATGGTTTGATTTTCTCTGTTCGTCAGGGAGAAAGATCAAGGTTGGAATGCACCTTGGTCATTTCGGTCGCAAAAGCGTTCGAAACGTCCTTTATTAAAGGATAGGCATTCTTAGATCATCCGTGCTGTAATTTTTTTAAAAAAACAATAGGAGGGACCATGAGCAGAAATTGGAAAGCGTTTATAATCTCATTGACAGCAGTCGTTAGTGCTGTGTTTTTTTTCAGCAGCGGTGCTGTTGCTAAAGAAAAAACCCTCAGAATGCGCGTTGCTTACAGCGTACAGAATTTTGATCCAGGTCGGTACACCCTGCATGAAACATCGGTTATTTTGCGATCAGTTTATGACAACCTGCTGGACTATAAGCCAGGGGCGTGGCCGGAGATGGAAAATCAATTGGCTACAAACTACGATATCACTGCCAATGGTCTGGAATATACATTCACATTGAAGAAGGGCGTCCAGTGGCAAAAGGGGTTTGGTGAGGTTACATCTGAAGACGTCCGTTTTTCTATTGAACGGGTGATGGATCCCGCCAACAAGGCGCCGATGAGAAGTGTTTGGACGGCTGTCATTGATCGGATTGAAACGCCGAGTCGATATACGGTGAAGTTTTTTCTGAAGCATCCTGACCCGGCATTTCTGGCCAAACTGGCCCCCTGGCGTCCGGGACCCATCGTATCCAAAAAAGCGGTACAGAAGTTCGGGAAAGAATATGGGATGACACCGGAAACTACGGTAGGCTGCGGTCCGTTTGAGCTGGTTGAATATGTTCCCAAGCAAAAGGTTGTTTTGAAACGGTACGAAGGTTATCACGGAACAGCGGCTAAGCTGGATAAAATTGAGATATTTGTGATGGCTGATGAAGGTACCGCGGTTCTATCATTGCAAAAAGGTGAACTGGATATGTGTTACCTGCGGCAACCAGACAATATCCCGTTAGTGCGCAAAGATAGAAGCTTGAATCTGTACCAAGGTTCAAGCGCCACGACCAAGGGATTTATCGCTTTCAACCTTGAAAATCCAATCTTGAAAGATGTAAGAGTTCGCCGGGCGATGGTTCATGCCTTGGATAGAGACCTGATCTCAGAGACTGTCGGCGGTGAGATGGCAACCAGAGCCTGCGGCTTCCTGGCTCCGGGTGCTTACCTGGGAGCTTTAGATTGCGATGAATTACGCACATATCCATACGACCCTGAAAAAGCCAAGGCCTTGCTGGCTGAGGCTGGATATGCCAAGGGTTTTACAATTCGTTACTCCGAGATCAATGTCAAGGCCCATCGGGACATTGCTCCCGCCCTGCAGGCTTATTGGAGCGAGGTGGGGATTAAAACGAAAATTGATCTTCTGCCGGTTAAGGAATGGATAGGCCGCGGTCACAAAGGAAATTTTGATGTAATAAAATATTCCATGGGAACCCGACCATCTGAACCGAGTCTTTTTCTACATTCAAATTTTCATTCGTCCTCCACACGTCCTGGTTTAAATTTCATGGCTTATAAGGGAATGGACAATCTGCTGGAAGAAGCTTTGGCCACGACGAATGAAAACATTAGAATTGCTATCTATGGCGTGATACAACGTAAAATTATCGATGAAAGCCTCCTCATCCCCATTTATTACGAGTCTCTCAGCATGGCGACCAGCAAGCGAGTTGATCTTGGGCGGGGCGCTAAGGGTAAGATGTTAACTAATCCGTACTGGTTCTTTTATTGGCTGGAGGATATTGACATCAGATAGTTGAACAGATTTGTTTAATCTAGTATGAAATGGCTGAAAAATCGTTTTGGGGATTTCTTTTGAATCTCGCCTGTTGAGGCTCGGAGCGATTCCCAAACGATATTCTGTAATCTTGCGGCAGGAAATAACAATTAACTCAGTTGAAGTATGCTCAGATACTTGCTCAATCGACTCATTCAGCTTCCGATTACTCTGGTCGGATTATTCACAATTATATTCATCATCGTGCGAATAATGCCCGGAGATCCGGTTACGGCATATTTAGGAGATATTGCCACTCCTGAAGCTATCGAGGAAATGAGACGGAATTTTAATCTGGATAAGCCCCTGATCGTCCAATATTTCGAAACCTTTACGGAGATAATTCAGGGCGATTTCGGCAAATCTTTTGTTTCGGGCAGATCAGTTGCGGCAGAAATTATGGAAGTGCTGCCCAACACGCTGATTCTAGCCTTGGCGGCACTACTGATATCGAGCATTATGGGGGTCCTGGCGGGTGTTCTAGCTGCCCTGCGAATTAAAAAAATGACAGACTACATTGTAATGATTTTTTCAACATTGGGGGTTGCCATCCCTGTCTTCTGGCTGGCACTGATGCTGATCTACCTGTTTTCCTATAAACTCGATCTTTTTCCCGTGGCCAGTGTTACCGCTAAACCCACCTTTTTAGCTCAGTTGCATGCGCTGGTTCTCCCATCGTTTGCCCTGGGATTACTTTTTATGTCCGTAGTGGCGCGTATGACACGTTCCAGCATGGCCGAGGTTCTGAATTCTGATTTTATCAGGACAGTCCGGGCAAAAGGGGCAACAGAACGCCTGATTGTGATGAAACACGCCCTTCGAAATGCCATGATTCTGATCGTCACTGTCATCGGTATTAACAGCGGGTTGCTGATTGCAGGCGCAGTTTTGGCTGAAACGGTGTTTGTCAGACCCGGCATCGGGAAGCTTCTGGTTGATGCGGTGTTGTCATCCGACTATCCCCTTGTGCAAGGTACCGTGCTTTTCATCGGCCTGATTTACATATTTGTGAATTTGATCGTGGATTTGCTATATGCCTATCTTGACCCACGCATTAAGTTGGGAAACTGAAATACACCTTGATTGCTCCACCACGCCATTAGTTTAGACTGTAAATGAATTCAAAAAACAATAACCTTTATATTTTCTACCTGATTCGATTGAATCCCAGGATTCTTATCGGCGCCATCATCATCGTCGGATTTGTGCTGTGTGCCATGCTGGCGCCATATGTATCACCTTACGATCCGATTAAGATTGATCTGAGAGCCAAATACGAAGTTCCTACGGCCAGACATCTCCTGGGTACTGATTATATCGGACGAGATGTCTTCAGTCGGCTGATCTGGGGCACAAGAGTATCACTGTTGACGGCTGTCATGGCCATCAGTATCGCAGCAATCATTGGACTGTTATTAGGTGTCAGTGCCGGTTACTTTGGGGGAATGACCGATACCTTGATAAGTCGTTTTATTGATATTATGCTGGCCTTGCCGGCATTTATCATGGCGATTGTCTTAATGGGAGTGCTGGGAAGAGGAACACCGAATATGATATTGGCGATCGGTGTTGGCATGTCTCCTAGGATAGCGCGCGTGGTCAGGGGGGCAACCTTAAAGATTAAAGAAAACGAATTTGTTGAAGCCGCCAAAACATTCGGTTACGGTGACTGGCGGATAATTTTCCGACACATTATTCCTCACTGCGTTACGCCCTTGGTGGTTTATTCGACATTGCTGCTGGGGTCGGCAGTGATGCTGGAAGCCGGCCTCAGCTTTTTAGGCTTGGGAATCTCTCCACCTACCCCAAGCTGGGGACTGATGATTACCGAGGGGACTGATGTCATGAGGACTTTGCCCTGGATAGTCTCCACAGCCGGTCTATGTATTGTTATTCTCGTTTTGGGATTCAATCTATTAGGGGACGGTTTGCGCGATCATCTAGACCCGCGACTCCGTGGAGAGATTACGCAGGAATAACCCCGCCTCGATTGGAAACGGGGATTATGAGAATTTCTGTCGATTCTGGTTCGGATAGTGTATCAAATCAAGTTTTAGGGCCTGTTTCTTTCGTGGATCGCACCTTTTTAAGATATTAAACCTAAGCGTACCGAGGCTTGACCGATTCGGAGGTATCACCCTCGGTTTTCACTTCTGCTACCGACTCCTCAAGGGCTGATAAATAATCATCGATCACCGGGGCGTGCACCGGGGTGATCATAAAATGGATGCCTGGGGGTTGGCTGTTGGGCGCCACTATCCAGCCTTTGCCCCACATCTTGCGTACCACAGATAAAATATCGTATCCCTCAGACCCATAAGCGACGGCCCATAAGTCGGGTTTCCCCCAGACATGGATTCCATCGATTTTGGCTAAACCCTTTTCAAATTGTTCCCGGCCTTTCATGGATGTTTTGGCGATATCCAGGTACCCTTCTTCACCTAAATGATTCATCACCGCCCAGGCCGCGGCAATGGCGCCGCCCGGATTAGTGCCGGTGAAGGTCAGCGAGGAATAGAGTCCAGAAGGCCAGTCATCAAAATTGAAACTGCAATAGGCCTGTAGTTCTGGGGTCTTGAAAGTCACCGTTGATGCCCCCTTGGCAGTAAAACCAGATTTATGCAGGTCGGCAGATATGGAGCTGATACCGGCTAAACTGAAATCAAAGATCGGAACCGGATAACCCGCCTTGCGCACAAATGGTCCCAGCACTCCACCCACACAGGCGTCCACATGAAACCACAGATCGCGTTCTACGGCCAATTCCCCAAGATCGGCGATGGGATCGATGACTCCCATGGAAAACGCGGGGGCTGATCCGTAAATCATGACAGTATTTTTAGTCACCGCCTTGGCCATGGCATCGACGTCGGCTCTGAAATCTTCACCAGTGGGAACCCTGATCACTTCCATTCCCAGGTAGTGGGCAGCTTTGTTTACCGCCGGATGCGCGGAAAAAGGCGCCACGATTTCCATGCGGTCGATCCCCGGCTTTTTATCGCGCGCCCAGTTGCGGGCCGCGGTCACGGCCAGGAAAATACTTTCAGTTCCGCCTGATGTCATGTGTCCGGCGCCGCCTTCCCCATTGAAGAGACCCAGCATCATGTCGATGACTTCTTTTTCCATGTTAAGGATACTGGGAAAAACGATCTTTCCCAATCCGTTGGTGGTGATAAACATGGAATAAGCTTTACGAGCAACTTCTTTGACTTCATCGTTGGCATGCCATACATAGGCTGAATGGCGTCCGTTATGCCAGTCCATGTCATTTTTGCTCCTTTCTTCCATATCAGTGCGCAATTCTTCCCACTTGCGGCCTTTTTGAGGGAATTCCATTACCATATTTGCCTCGGTAAATTTATTAATTTTAGATGGTTGATCTCGTCATTGAGGGAAAATTATCGGAATGACAGTATATTCCTTTTCATCTAGCACGACGGACAGATATAGACAAGAGGGGGGCTGCTACTTCTCCAGGGCCGTAAAGCCTGATCTGGCGACGTCAATGATGTGGTCTTCTCCCAGGTCCAGCAGGAAATCATCAATTTTTTTAGAAATGGCAGCCAGTTGAACGATATAGACCTCATGATTCTGACGATCGAGGACCTCGAAGTTATAATCGGAGCTGAGTTTCTCGAATTGAGATGGATTGGCTTCAAATTTAACCAGTGCCACTTCACGCCAAAAACTGTCATCGGCATTTAGCTCACGCCCGGATATCACTTCTGTCATTTTCTCCAGCTGACGGATCACTTGCCGCGTTCTATCGTCGCTGTCTTCATATAAGGTCATGGTAATGCGACTGTAGCCGGGTTGGCGGGTCGTGCAGGCGGTCAGAGTTTCGACATTGTACATCTTATG
>Ga0257125_1003074_pt1 | contig 12438 bp, 15 predicted proteins | sample SI106_200metaG_FD_190183 | JGI IMG/M metagenome (GOLD analysis project Ga0257125, IMG submission 190183) | Marine microbial communities from Saanich Inlet, British Columbia, Canada - SI106_200 | ecosystem: Environmental > Aquatic > Marine > Inlet | place: Canada: British Columbia | collected...
CCTGAAACAACAGCTTTACTCAAAGGCCATTTCAAACCAACTTTATTTCTATCCCGTGATCTCAAACCTGCTTCAATTATTTCTAACGCTGTTGAAAATTCTTTTTCCAATTCTCCATCCATTTTATATTCTTCAGATTCAGGCCAAGAATCAAAATGAACAGATTCCCCTTCATTAAAATCTTGAAAAATCCATTCTGCAACATAAGGAGCATAAGGGGACAAAATCAAACAAACTTTTTTCAAAACTTCTTCAACAATTTTCTTATTATCGGTTCTATCTCTCGTAAATCTAATATAAGTTCTTGAAAAATCATTAACAACAAAATCCATTAATTTTTGTATCGCTTTATACAAATTAAATTCTTCCAATTCAGACGTCATCATCATAATCATCCCATTCAATTTACTAAGAATCCATTTATCCTCCACTTTGACTTCAGATAATTCAGAATCTTTCAATTGTCCATAATAAGTTTTACAATTATACAAGACATTCAAGAAAGGCAAAACACTTTCCTTAATCATATCTTGCGAAAATCTTTTTGAATTTCCTGTATCCGAAACACACATCTGGAGCCTTACCGCATCAACTCCCACAGCGTCGATAATTTCCCGAGGTTTAATCATATTGCCTTTTGTCTTAGACATCTTTTCTCCTTTCCCATCCAAAATATGCCCAGCACAAATAACATTTTTATAAGCAACGTCGTCGAATAACATCGTTCCCAATGCATGCAAAGTATAAAACCATCCTCGAGTTTGATCAATTGCTTCAGAAATAAAATCATATGGAAACCTTTTTTCAAATTCTTCTTTATTCTCAAAAGGATAATGAAATTGCGCAAAACTAGCAGAACCTGAATCATACCAACAATCAATCACGTCGGGAATTCTTTTCATTTCTTTTCCACATTCGCATTTAAGTTTAACATCATCAATCCAAGGCCTATGCAAATCATATTCACTAAATTCTTTCAAAGATTCTTTTTTCAATTCTTCAACAGATCCAATAACTTTCTCTTTTCCACATTCACATCTCCAAACAGGAAGAGGGGTCCCCCAAAATTTAAATCTAGATAAATTCCAATCTTTCAAATTCTCTAACCACATTCCAAATCTTCCCTCTTGAATATGTTCTGGATGCCAATTTATTTTTTTATTTAATTCAACCATTCTTTCTTTTGCTGCAGTTGCTCTAACAAACCAAGAATCAATAGCATAATACATCAAAGGAGAATCACATCTCCAACAAAAAGGATAATCATGTTTATGATTCAAAATTTTAAACATCTTCCCTTCTTCATTCAATTTCAAGGCAATATCTTTATCCGCATCTTTAATAAAAACTCCTTCAAAATCTTTTATTTCCGACGTGAATTTACCTGCTTGATCAATTGGTTTCACAAAAGGAATTCCATTTTCTTTACATGCATCATAATCAATTTCTCCAAAAGCAGGAGCCATATGAACAATTCCAGTCCCGTCTTCAGTTGTAACAAAATCCCCTCCAATAATTTTAAACGCTCCTTCCAAATTTTCAAAATAGGGCATCAAAGGTTCATATTCTTTCCCAACCAAATCAGAGCCTTTCATTTTTTCAATAATCTCTGGCTCATCAAAATAAATAGAAATCAAATCTTCAACCAAAACTAACTTTTCTCCTTCATGATTTACAACAACATAAGTCAAATCAGGATTAATAGCAATTGCTAAATTAGAAGGCAAAGTCCAAGGAGTCGTAGTCCAAACTAATAATTTTTTATCATCGTCTTTCAATTTGAATTTAACGATAACAGATTTTTCTTTAATTTCTTTGTAACCTTGACTAACTTCATGACTAGACAAAGGAGTAGAACACCGAGGACAAAAAGGAACAACTTTATTTCCTTCATACAATAAATTTTTCTTATGAAGTTCTTTCAAACTCCACCAAACTGATTCAACGTAATTATTATCCAATGTCCTATATGGGTTTTCTAAATCAACCCAATAATCCAACTCTTTCGTCGAGTTTTCCCATTCTTCAATATTTGAAAAAACATCTGTCTTACATTGTTCTATAAATTTATTTTGACCATAAGTAACAATATCTTTTTTAGAATTCAATCCTAATTTCTTTTCAACTTGAACTTCAACAGGCAATCCATGACAATCCCAACCACCTTTACGCGGAACAGAGAATCCTTGCATGAACTTGAATTTACAAATAATATCTTTGAAAGTCCGAACTTCCAAATGATGCAATCCAGGCGGAGCATTTGCCGTCGGAGGACCTTCTAAAAAACTAAATAATTCCTTCTTCGGATCATTCTGTACTGCGAGTTTAATTTCTTCAGAATGCTTTGCCCAAACTTCTCTTGCTTTTTCTTCCGCCAATTTAAAATCTATCGCCATGATTATCTAAGAATTAACGGGTTTTTAAGAATTTTGGGTTTACTTATCCAAAAAATGTTCAATTATTTTTATCGTATAAGTTAATATCAAAGGACCAATTATGAAACCAAAGATTCCGAAGATAGATATTCCCCCCACGATTCCCAAAATCAATAAGAAAGGATTAATTCCTGTGTTCTTCCCCAAAACTTTAGCTCGAAGGAAAGTATCAATTCCATAGCCCATAATCAATCCAAGCCCCACGACAACCAACGCAAAAGGAACATTTCCTGTAAAGAAGAAATACGCTGCAACAGGCAACCAAACAATAATCGGACCTACAGCAGGAATAAAAGCTAAAAAGAAAATTAGAATTGCAAGCAAAACAGAAAGATCAATTCCAAGTAAAGAAAAACCAATGAATGCAACAAGCGCTTCCAAAATTGCCATCAACACTGAACCATAAATTATCGCATTAGTTTTTTCTTTTAATTCTTTAGACAAATTATCTTTATTATCCACCGGCAAAAACTTTTTCAAATGTTTTCCAAGAGTTTCCCAATTAATCAAAATATAAAACATACCCAAGATAACCAAAACAAGAGATATCAAAATAGTTGGTAAATTCATTGCCAAATTTCTCACAATTTCAATTCCATAATCTTTAGCTTTATCCATTAAATCCAATAAATTAAATCCCAATTTATCTTGAAAAAATGGAACAACTTTTTGAACAAGAGAATCAAATTCTGAACTAGAAATTAATTCTCCAATTTGTTTTTGAAGTTCTCTCATGATAAAAAATAATGGACCAAAGATAACAATTACCGTAGCTAAAATACTAATCAGAGCAGAAAGCGTCCTATTTTCTATTTTATCAAATAATTTTTTGTAAAGCGGATGGACAAGATAAGCTAAAACAAAAGTTGTAATAACCGTTAAAATATAAGGTTTAACAATCTTATACGAAATAAAAATCATCAATGCCAAGATTCCCAAAACCAAAAATCTCTTCTGCCAAGTCACTTCTTTTATATTCATATAGTAACATTAAGAAAATTAGGTTTTTAAAATTTGGGTTGATTGAGAAAAGGAATGCAAAACAATAATCACTTCCCCTCAAACCCTTTCAAAACTTCTCTCTCAACAAAATGCATCTTCGAAGGCAAAATCAAACAATAAGGTTTCTTAACTCCATCAAAACCTTCCAATTCTTCAATAGAACGATAAAGTATTTTCTGATTCTTCGTTCCCATTGATTGACAAACAACTAATTTATCCAAAGGAATTTTATATTCCAAAGCTGCAACTTTCAATTGCTTCAAAGCATCAGCAAAATCCAAACCGATATCGACGAGAACCAAAGAATGCGCTTCTTGACTCATATTTTGTTGAACAATTTTCATAAATGAAGTTGGCTCATATGATTTTTTCCAAGCCGGCATCGAAGCTACTTTTCCAAATTTATATAATTGTAATCCAGTTTCAGCGACGGCGTCAAAAATCGAAGCATTGTAAATTAATTTATGTTTAATTTTTGAAGCCCGGCATTCTTCAATCAAAGTAATATGAGTTGTAGCAGTCAAAGGCGAACCATAAACAAGTAAAGCAACATTCAACTTAGCAGCCTCGTCAACAAGACTCAAATTCTCAACTTTTTCCCTACTCGCCTCAATAATCTTTTCCCCAAGAACTTCCTTCAACTGATGAACCGTATAAGGAAAATCAACTGTATAATTTTCCAAATAAATACGCTTACATTTCTTCAAAGCATCCATTCCCTCTTGAGTCAAACTTTTCTCATTCAATCCCAAGCCTATTATGTATAACATAAATTAAAACAGAAATATAGATTTATTAGACTTTGGGTTTAGAGAAATTTATTATATCATTTACAAAAATTAATTAATTTCATCCATAATAACCAATTCTTCATCCAAATTTTCCCAATCCAAAGAATATTTTCCACTTTCTGAAAAATCGATCTCTCCAAAGATCTTAGAATATTTATCAAAAACTAAATTCATTTCATTCAATCCTTCTTGATTAACTTTTCCTGTTTCAAGATCAATTAATCCAGATCTCAAGAAAAAGACTCCTGAAACAACGAACGCGACAATCATCAAAACAAATATCCAAATTAACCACTTTAAAGAATTTCTCATCTTGACCTCCCAGAAAAAACACGATTATTCCAATTCAAATATTTTTTTGTAAGTATGAAAAAATATTTACCAAACTTCCAACCAAAAATACTAATTATAATTCCCAAACAAAAAACTCCAATTCCCGAAAATAAACTTGAAACAAATAACCCTTGAAGAGCAAAAGTTATTGGCATAATAATAACAAACAGCGAAGATAAAATAATAGCTAAACCTGAGATACTAATTGCAACTCCAGAAAAGAACAAACTAATAATTACCGCAAATAAAGAAAACCATAAAGCAATCATAATAAATAAATTCAAACAAATCAATCCAGCAATTGCCCAAGGATTTCTTTTCCTTTTTTCTTTAAGAGTCTTTTTTCTAAACAACGATTCCCATGATTCTTTCAATTTTTCAAAAGCATTCGGCACCTCGGAATAAATATTTTCCCAAATTTTAAGAAAAGTATTATTCTCTTTTTTCTTCACCATAAACAAAATAATTCAAAGGGGTTTAAATTATTTCCCTATGTTCTCAACAACAACCTCTACTAATTTACCTTCTCCTTCACACATATCTGAATAAAATCCATCTCTTGATTGTTTCCAAACTTTTTCTAGATCTTTATGAATAATTGAGAAATATCCTTTTTCATTTTTCCAAGCCCAGTAATTATTAGAATTCTCTTCGCCATTTAATTCTTTAACTTGAACTTTAAAAATTTTTTTATGATGAATTTTAACATTTATCTCCCCTATCAATTCCATATTTGCACGAAATTTAGTGGCAATCTCATTTTCATAAAGATTTTCATAAATTCCATTATTTCTAGTAGCATAAAAAATGTTATTCTCCTCTTTCATAACAAAACAAAAAATCAACCCTTTAAATTTATTTATGTCTTTTCTTGCAACAAAGAAGGCTTCGAGAACCAACAATCGCAATGAAAAACAAACTAAACATTAAAACATCATTTCCAATAATCAAACCAATAAAACCAATAATCAAAGAAATCCAAACGATCCAATTAATATATTTCGCAGAATCTTTCAATTCCTCCTTAGTAAAACGAGCCAGAAGGTTCCCAATTGGCACACCAAGAATCAAAATCCCAATTCCAATCAACAAAGTAAATATTTCTTTCATATCTTCCCAAACAATAAAGAATTTAAATAATTTGACTTTTCTATTTACATGAAATTCCTAGTAATCGGCTCAAAAACAGATCCTGCAAGCAGAAATATAATTATGAACTTAATGGATTTAACAAATAAATTAGATTACCACATAATCGACGGCGATATGTTAAACACAAATAATCTAAATTTAGAAAAAATCAACAAATTCGATTTCATCATTTTCGCATCAAAACATAAATCTGAAAAATCAATGAAAACTCTTTCAATTCATTCTCCTGGAAACTGGAAAGAAGTTTGGGGAGGGGGAATGGAAGGAAAAGTCTCAACATCTTCAGCATTATTCAATAAACATTTATTCAACGTTTTGGCAAAAAATAGAGAAAAATCTAAACTACAAAAATATGATCTAACTTTAGAATGCACTCATCACGGGCCTTTGATAAACAAGCCAGCAGTTTTCATAGAAATCGGGGGCGGAACAGCCGAATGGAAAGACAGGCATGCTTCATTCTGTGTAGCAAAAACAATAATCGAAGCGATCGAAACATTCAAAGAAAACCCCTATAACGAAATTGCAATCGGATTAGGCGGCCCACATTATTGCCCAACTTTCAACAAATTACAATTAACTTCAAATGTCGCAATCTCGCATATAATCCCAAAATACATCGAACCAATAACATTAGACATGGTAAAAGAAGCATTAGAAAAAACAAAAGAGGAAGTCGATTTCGTCGTTCTAGATTGGAAAGGCCTAGGAAATAAAGAAGAAAAACAAAGAATAATAGATTTCTTAGATAAAAACTATATTTCCTACAAAAGGAGTAGCGAGATTAAGAAATGATTTGTTGATTTTGAGATTATCTTTTAGGTAAATTTTGGATTAATCTTGTAATCTTTGCAGAATACTCTGAAATTGAACCCAAGATTTCATCTGCTTTAATATATTCAGCTTCATTTAGGAGTCTTTCTTCAAGAAAAAAAGAATCCAAGGATTTATCAAAATCTCCCAAGTATTTTTTTATCTGTATTGAAGAATCTTTTCCAAATTGTATTTGTTCAGTTTCAAAATTAATTTCATCATACATTTTTTTAGCTTTTAGAAAATTAGTTTTTAAAGTCATTTTTCGTTCTGAATTTATTTCCTTCTTTAAATTATCTAATACCATCATAGAAATTCCAAGAAAGCTATTAATCTGTTCATATTCCTTTTTTACATCATCTAGAGTTCTCATAAAAACAAATCCCAATTAACCTTTATAATAATTATTGTTCTCAAGAATATAAATAAAAAAATAAAAAAATAAAAAATTTAACGTCCAAAATATTATCGGCTCCACAGAGTCCTTTTGGATGATGTAAATTTTATGGGCTAAAATTTATCTCTTCCTCTTAGCTTTCCTCGGTTTTGACCAAGCCACTATTCCGATTATCACAAAATGTATAATTCCTCCAACTTTCGGGATAACCTGTGCTAAACCAAACCAACCTGGATAATGCGATTTTTCAAAAATTCTCCATAACGAAATTATCCAAAGCACGAAGAGAGCAATCCATCCTAAAATCGGAATCAAGAATAAGAAAACCCACGCCCAATGGAAACTTCCCATTTGAAGAACCATAGAAACATTTGCAAAAGGAATCCAAGCCAACCAAGGACGTTTATATTTTTGCTTTCTCGCAATAGTCTGCCATGCAAGCGCATTATATACATAAATTGCTGCAATCAAAATAACCGCAACAAAAATCATCGTAATAAATAAACCTCCCAAGACGCCTCCCGTAATAAAATCCGGATTCTCAAACATACTCACTAAATCTGTAAAATTTTCCATTTTCACCTCCTTTTCGTAAACAACAAAAGATATTTTATTTTATATGTGTTTTGAAAACATAATAATAAAAAGGATAAAATTTATTTCAAATAATGAAAGATAAATTAGAAACTTATTCTCCAAAAAAAAGATTCGACGAAAGATTAAAATCAATTTCAGAACCATTGGGTAAGATAATTTTATTAATTACAATAATTTTAATAACCATTTTTCTAACCAAATTAACAATGGAAATAAATCCGGATTACAATTTTAATTTCAAATTATCCTCTAACACAATTTCAGAATCAAAAAATCCTTCAAACATGATAGATATTCTTTCAGAAGATGAATTAATCAAAGATTTACCAAAAGACACAAGTTTGAAACTAGTTTTAGGCGAAGATTCATATCACATAACTGAAGAAGAAATAAAGAAATCAAATGAAGCGGGAGAAATAGAAATCATTCTCCCAAAAAAATATTCTCTCGAATTCGAATTTTTGTCAATCTGCGAAATAATTAGTCTTGCAAATAAAAACGGAGATTTAGAATTTAACACTGAATTATCAGAAACTTCTTTAGCTTGGAAATATCGCGGACTTATCAAATATAAAAATTGCATAACTTCGAGTTAGAAAACTTTAAAAGTTCCGTAAACTCTCCTACTTACATATAGCGAGGTGGAGCAGTCTGGAGTGCTCGTCGGGCCCATAACCCGGAGGTCGCGTGGTTCAAATCCCGCCCTCGCTATAATTAGCTTTTGGCGTGATTTGAACAAATCCCAACTCAGACAGTGTGGATTCTTGTTTTAAAAAATCAGGAAATTTTTTATTTACAAAATCCAACTATCTTCGCCCTCGCTTTTTTTTGAAGGGAAGATTTGAACTCAAATCCTGAGTTGTTTCACGAGAAATCTTGCGAAGCACTCGAGTGAGGCAAGGAACAGCCCTCGCTATAATTATTTGTCATTATAAGATTATAACAAATCCCAAACATTTAAATAGAATAAATTTTTAAAATAATTATGATCTTAAAAAAGATTGGCCATAAATTAGGGTTAACAAAGAGAAATAAAAAAAAACTTTCAGAAATTTTATATTCTAAAGGAATTGTTATTTCAAAATCCTCTGAATCTGATATGATTCTCCCCCAAATAGCACAATTTGGAGAAGAGGATTATTCCCTAGTTGTAGAGTGTCCAATAGCTCAGTTTAATGTGAGAAATAAAAATCTTTTTAATTCAGTAAATATTGGGAGTGAAGTGTTGATAGCCTATCAAGAAATTAATAAAATCACTTCAAACTATGTCTCCCCAAATTTCAATTATAAAAAAGAACTTGATAAAGTGCTTTTAGGATATAAGCTTGAAAGTGCAAGAGCAATCTGATTTCTAAATTAGACAATCATAAAAAAAACATACGATTTCCCGCCCTCGCTATAATTAGCTCTCGGCGTGATTTGAACAAATCCCAACTCGAACTCCGTGAAATCTTCTTTAAACTCATTACATTCGTTTATTAGAAATTTCAGAAGATTCTCGCCCTCGCAAAGCCCGTCTTCTGTGGGAGTTATTTCTTTTGTATGGATAACTTTTTATAAGATTTGTTTCTAACTAATTTATAAGAAAATGGAAGAAAATAATAAAGTTTCACTTGATAAAGAACATGGAAAAATTAACATAGAGAATTTAACTATTTCTAATTTAGATGCATATAATTTTTTAAAAGATAAGGATAATTTGGAAGATTGGACAACAAAGGCATTAATTATTGGTTGTGTTGGTTTAAGACAAATGATTTTAACTGAAAATGTAGATTTTGTAGAAAAAGAATTTAATAAGTTTATAGCGAAAGCAAAAGAGACATTTGAGAAACAAACAAATAACATTAATGATAAAATTGAATCAACATTTAGTTTGAATAACACTCAAAGTCCATTATTTCAAATGAAAGAATTAATCGATATTTATTTTAATAAAGATAAAGGTCAAATAAAAAATATTATTGATGAAACCTTCAATATTGATAATAAAAAAAGTGCATTATCTCTTTTAATTGAAGAATTAAGAAAAAACTCTGAAATGGATGAAAGAAAAATTCATGAACTGCTTGATTCAAATAAAACTGATTCTCCCGCTAGACATCTTAAAGACCAAATATTAGAAAGATTGAATGATATTAGAGATAAAGAAATAAAAGATATTAGAGACCAAGTAATAAAAGAGAGCGCAGTTACTCTTGAAAAACAAAAAGGGACTGCTAAAGGAATTGAATTTGAAGAAGAAGTTTATTCTATGTTACAAACGTTAGCAAGTTATTATGAAAATACTATTGAACTTACTGGAGCTCAATCTGGGGTTGAAAATAAGAAAGGGGATATTTTAATTGAGCTTGAAAATAAGAAAAAAATTATAATTGAATGTAAAGATAGTTCAAGTTATTCTACTAAAAAAACAATAGATGAGATAAATGCATCAATACAAAATAGAAATGCTTCTTTTGGTATATTTCTTTTTGCAAAAAGAGAGGAAATGCCTCGGGAACTTTGCCCAATTAAAATAACTGATAAATATATTATAACTTATCACGATGAAGATAATTTATATTTTGCTTATCGTATTGCTAGGCTTTTTGCATTAAAAGATTCAATTGATTCCGAAGACAAAGTTGATTTTACAAAAATTTCTTGTGAATTAAATACTATGGAAGATAATTTCAAAAATATTGATTCAATGCAAATAAAAGCTACCACAATTATTAATTCAGGAGAATATATTAGAAAGAATTTAAATTTATTGAGGCAAAACATAGATGAAAGTGTCAATAAGATAAAAACAGAGATGTGTGATAAATATACAAATACGAATTAAACAATCACAACAGAAAAAGCACACACTCTCTCTCATGAAGTCCAACTATCTTCGCCCTCGCAAAGCCCCTTTGATGAAACAATTTACTATTAATCCCAAAGACAATTCTCTCAAAACCAAATCTTTAAAACTAAACAAATTATTCTATAATTATATGCCTCGGTCGCATAGTGGTTATTGCACCGGATTGCTAATCCGGACCTTTCGGGGTGCGCAGGTTCAATTCCTGCCCGAGGCGTTTTCTCTAGAAGCTATAATTAACAAAATTTACACTTTTTTATAAAAAAAGTTAATTATATGGAAACAATTCTCCCCCAACAAACAATCTCTCACAAAAAACAAACCCAATCAAACATGGAAACTTTTATTTGCAATGCATACAAAAAATGTTTTTCTATCAGTTTCAATTTTTTGATATGAAACCATCGGATAGTTTTTCTTTTTTCTAGATTTCAAATTCATCGGAATGACAAAATATTTAGCTCCTTTTTTCGCACCTCGTTCAATAGTTTTAGCGTGATGCGCACACAAATCTCCAGAAAACAAATGAATTTTCTTAACATGATTCTTTAATTGAACTGCTTCCATTTCTGTCAATTCAATTTTATATCTTATTTTATCCGAAAAAATTTTTTTATTAATAACTTCTCCCATTTCACCAATCAAACCTCTAAAATATTTAAAATTTATAAATTTAAGTATGTAAAATTTATATCTCTCAAGAGACTCTGTAGAGTAAAAATATCTTGAAAGTTAAATTTTACTTTTAGTTTATTTTTTTGGATAATATTTTTAATAGATTATCCCGAAATGAAGATAAAAAATAATTTATTTTTTACAACAATTTAAATAGTTTAGTAATTAACAACTTGCATAAAATGGGAGTGATACTCGGAACAAAAATTACAAAAGATAATAAAGTAATATTTGAAGTTGAAATTAGTTACGAAGAATCACTTAAATTAAAAGGTCACATAAAAAACGTTCACGTGTTCTCAGAAAACGCAGCAGAAATCAAATCAAACCTTTCCCAAAGAGGAGTAAACGAAGCAACAAAATATTTTCTAATCCCAAGAGAATTAAGAAACAATTTAAATTTCAATGAAAGAGTTAAATGTCAAAAACTTGAAACAGATACAAAAACAATTTTCGTTTTTGTAGTAGATAAATAAAACTAATATTTTTAATTTGCATAACAAAACTCTTAAAACCATCAAAGCTTTCAATTCTTTATGGAAAAACTAATCCTAGGAATAGATGATGCGGGACGAGGACCAGTTGTTGGACCAATGATCTTAGCAGGAGTTTTAATAACAAAGAAACAAGAAAAAGAATTAAAAAAATTAGGCGTAAAAGATTCAAAAGCAATAACTCAAAAACGAAGAGATTTTTTAGAAGAAAAAATAAAAGAAATTGTAATCAGTTACGACGTCATTCTAGCATTTCCCGAGGAAATAGATAAATCAAATGCAGAAGGATTAAAACTAAACGAACTAGAAGCAAACCACATTGCAAAAATAATAGATAATTTAAATCAAGAAGAAAAGAAAATAAAAGTAGTCGTAGATTGCCCGTCAACTTCAATAGCAAAATGGAGCGATTATTTGAAAACTAAAATTACAAATCTTTCAAACTTAGAAATTTCTTGCGAACATAAAGCAGATGCAAATCACGTCGCAGTTGCAGCGGCTTCAATCCTAGCAAAATGCGAACGAGAAAAAGAAGTACTAAAATTAAAAAAAGAATACGGAATAGAAATCGGTTCAGGTTACACTTCAGATCCTTCAACAATAAGGTTCCTAGAAAAATACGCTTTGAAACACAAAGACAAAGGCATTTTCAGAAAATCCTGGATAACTTGGAAAAGAGCTTCAGAAAAACTAGGCCAACAAACTTTGGATTTTTAATTAATTCAAAAATTCTTCAAAATTAGTTAAAAGATATTCCTTGTAAGCATAATTCTTTTTTTCAGAAACTAGTTTAATAGACCTGTTGCGTAATTAAATCTAAAATCTGAAGATATTTTCCTCTAATCTTCCTTCTTTCATTAATTTCATTCTTTCTTGTGTCCTCAAATTCACTAATCCC